>Ga0182012_10001593_pt1 | contig 24685 bp, 21 predicted proteins | sample 612S2SmetaG_FD_120486 | JGI IMG/M metagenome (GOLD analysis project Ga0182012, IMG submission 120486) | Permafrost microbial communities from Stordalen Mire, Sweden - 612S2S metaG | ecosystem: Environmental > Terrestrial > Soil > Wetlands > Permafrost | place: Sweden: Stordalen | collected... | reverse complement strand
TGAGCAATCGCATCAACACCCAGGTCAACAACGAGGACAAGTGGCTGTGCAATCGCGTGCAGCGCGGGCTTGCTTCCAGCAGTTATCAGCCGGGGCCATTGTCGAAGATCGAAGGGTACATGTTCGAGTTCCACAATCTGCTGCGCGAGCGGATTCCGGAGTTCCGGCTGCCCAGCGCGCCGAAGCAGTTCGCCTAGCGCTGCAAGCGCTGTTGGACGGCGCCCAACGACAGGGTGGCGAAAATGACGTTGAGCCGCAGAACCTTTGTCGGAGCGGCGATCGCTGCGATGAAAGCAGGCCGCGCAGCGCTCGCGGCGCAGCCGGCGGCACTCGGCTATTTCGCGCCGGCCGAAGAGTCGCCTCACGCACGAACGTGGATGTGTTGGCCATCGACCCGGTCGATCTACAAGGGTCCAACGGGCTATTTCGAGAGTGTTCAAGAAACCCTGGGCAGGCTGGCGGCGGCCATCGCCGAACATGAGCCCGTTTCCTTGCTGGCCGCGGCCGACAATCAGGCGCTTGCGGCTCGGCTGTGCGGACCCCGGGTCGAATTGGTCGACATACAGACGGACGACATGTGGGCGCGGGATTCCGGACCCGTGTTTCTGCGGGATCGCACCGGCAAACTGGCGTTGTTCGATTTCAATTTCAACGGCTGGGGTGGGAAGCAGGACCATCGTCTGGACACGCGAATATCTGCGTCCATCGCCAAGCGGACAGGCTGCCGATACTTCAAGTCGGCAGTTGTCGGTGAAGGCGGTGGCATTGAGTACGACGGCGACGGCACCCTGATCCTGAACGAAAGCTCCTGGGTCAACGATAATCGCAATCCCGGCTGGACGCGGGAGCACATTGAGATCGAGCTCAAGGCGGATCTCGGAGTCAAGAAGGTTATATGGTTACCCGGGGTGCGCGGAAAGGACATTACGGACGGGCATATCGATGGTTCGGTGCGAATCGTTCGCCCGGGCACGCTGATCATGGGAACCGGCCCGGCAGGAGACAAGTCAGAATGGGCACTCGCCGACGCCGAAGCGAAGAAGATCCTCTCGAAAGCCACCGACGCCAGGGGGCGGTCGTTCCAGATTGCAGAGATTCCGAGTGCCGCGGATGTGCGGTCGACTCGCGATGACTTCTTTTCCGGCTACGCCAATTACTACGTCGGGAATGGCGCGGTCTACACACCGCAATTCGGGGATGCGAAGACCGACTCCCACGCGTTGGCGACACTTACCCGGTTGTTTCCCGGTCGAACCGTCGTGGCTTTAGACGTGGATCGAATCTACGAAAATGGAGGCGGCATCCATTGTGTGACACAACAAGAGCCCGCGGTCTAAATAGACTTGAGCCCTTCCGTTGGATAGCCGACCCGGGTTTTCGCTTGCCGGTTCACTCGCCGAGATTGATCCAGGCCGACTTGGTCTGCGTGTACGAGATCAGGCTCTCGACGCACTTGTCGCGCCCCTGGCCGGATTGCTTGTAACCGCCGAACGGCTGCGTCATGTCGCCGTGGTCGAAGCAGTTCACCCAGATCACGCCCGCTTCGAGATCGCGCACGGTCTTGAGCGCGACGTTCAGGTCGCGGGTCCAGACCGAGGCGGCGAGCCCGTAAATGGAATCGTTGGCGATGCTGAGCGCTTCCTTGATGCCGTTCACCTCGATGGCGGAGGCGACGGGGCCGAAAATCTCCTCCTGGGCGATGGTCATGCGGTTGTTCACGCCGGTGAACAGCGTGGGGTTCACGTAGGCGCCGGCGAGATCCGGCGTATCGCCGCCGAACTCGAGCTTGGCGCCCTCCTTCTTGCCCTTCTCGATGTAGCCGACCACGCGCGCGCGATGCGACGCGGTGACCAGGGGCCCCAAGTTCGTGGCGGGATTCAGCGGATCGCCCGCCTTGTAGGCGCTCCTGCCCTTCTCGATGAACCGCGCGAGAAATTCCTTGGCGATCGGACGATCGATCAGCAGCCTCGATCCGGCGTTGCAGACCTCGCCCATGTTGCCGTAGATGCCGTTGATGGCGTAGGTCACCGCCGCATCCAGATCCGGCAGATCCGCCAGGAAGATCTGCGGCGTCTTGCCGCCGCACTCCAGGCTCACGCGCTTCATGTTCGACTGGCCTGCGTAGATCAGCATCTGCTTGCCGATCTCCGTCGAGCCGGTGAACCCGATCTTGGCCACGTCCATGTGCAGAGCGAGGGCGGCGCCGGCGTGTTCGCCGAGCCCGTTGACCACATTGAAGACTCCCGGCGGCCCGCCTGCCTCGACGAACAGCTCCGCCATGAGCAGGCCCGACAGGGGGGATTGCTCGGCGGGCTTCAGCACCACGCAGTTTCCCGCGGCGAGCGCGGGAGCCACTTTCCATGCCGCCATCAGCAACGGATAGTTCCACGGCACGATGCTGCCGACGACGCCGAGCGGCTCGCGAAGTATGTAATGGAACGCATCCTGCGCGGTGGCGGTGACCTGCCCGTCGATCTTGTCGATCAGCTCGCCGAAGTACGTGAAGTTCTTGGCGGCGGCCGGAACGTCGATGGTGACCATATCGGTGATCGGCTTGCCCATGCAGAGCGTGTCGAGCAGCGCAAAACGCTCGGTATTCTCCTCGATGAGCCGCGCAAACGCGAACAGCACCGCCATCCGGTCGCGGGGGGCCTTGCGGCTCCATGCGCGCGAGTAAAACGCCTTCTTGGCGGCGGCCACCGCGGCATCGATGTCTTCCTGGGTTCCCGCGCTCACTTCGCACAAAGGCGCGCCGGTCGCCGGATTGGTCACCGTAAAGCGTCCCTTCTTCACCGAATCGACATACTTGCCGTCGATGAAATGACGTGTCTCGTAGCGAACGCGGGACGCACGCGCCTGCCAGTCGCTGGTGCTCAAGGAAGCCAGGGTCATGAGTGATTCTCCAAGTGGGTTCACGCGCAGGGGCGATTATAGTGCATCTGCGGCGATTCGTTCGGCGCTCGCTCGGCGGCTAGCGCCGGCAGGTGCGACGAGAGATAGGCGCGCAGCCAGGCGACACCCGGGGAGCTGCCCGCCGTGCGGTAGCCGAACTCGCAAATACCCTGCTGCGCAGATTCCGCAATCGCGATCGTGGGGCGCCGGCACCAGGGAGCGAGCCGCCCGGCCAGGTATTGAAGCGCCTCTGCGGCCTCGCCGGGGCGCCCGAGACAAAGGCGCCGCACCCGGCATCGGGCCGGGCCGGCCGGGATGATCTGCAGCACGCATACTCCGTCGGGCCGCCGTTCGATCAATTGATTGGGAGCCATGAAACGCCGCCGCCAGGACTCTTGCGGGGCTGATCCGGCGAGCCGGCCGTAACGAGCCGCGCTCCAGCCGGAACCGATCGGCGCGCCCCGTGCATCGAGGGCTGCCGAATCGAGCCCGGGCTCGAGATCCAGCCGCGCCGCGAGCGCGTCGAGCCACTGCTCCGCGATGAGTTTCCAATTCGCGCGGATCTCGATCTCCGGAAGCACGGTGAGCACCCCCCCGTCCAGCCGCAGGATTTCTTCACGCGGTGCGCCCCCGCCCTTCGGGGGTTCGTCCTCCGCCGCCAACCTGTCCGCGAGGCTGCGCGAGCTGACCCAATAAAATCCAGCCGCTGACCGCACTTGCAGCATGGCGAGATCGGCGCCGCCGCCGGCAATGCATCGGCCGTCGGATGCAAATTTCAACCCGTGCGTTGCGCAGGCGAGCCCCCCCTCGAGGCGTCCGCGGCGGACGTCGACCAAGGCATGGGGCAGGTGCGGACAGCTGTTGCGCAGTGCCTGCACGTCGCCGAACGCATCCCGCACCAGCAGGACGCGTTCGACACCCAGATCCACCGCCACGAAGTCCTCGACTCGCGCGAGTTCGGACTCGTGCGCCACGATTTGCCAGGAAGTCCGGAACAATGCATCCCGTTCGAGCGACCACGCGCGCTGGCTCCCGTATACCCATCCCGCCAAGGGACGAGCCGCGGGCGCGCGGCCCGGGGCGCGCACGCCAAGCGATTCGACCGCGGCGAATCGCCCGGGAAAAACCGACTTCAGGTAGGCCATGCAGCGGCGCTTGGCGGCGGCCCGGTCGATGTCCTCTTCCTGACGGAACGCGAAGTCCTGCCAGAGCATTTCCAAAACGCCGATCAGCCCGAGTGCGATGCCGTCCGGATCGAGCTGCGCCTGGTTGGTCTGCTCGATCAACCGACCGATGAGCTCGCGCACCAGGACGGCAAAGCCCTCGTCCTTCTGCCCGCAAATGTCGTAGTATTCCTGGCGCGAGCTGGCTTCGCCCCAGAATGCGTACCAGACCGACACTTTGCGAGGACTGGCGATCTCCGGATCGAGGTACAGGTCCACCATCAGCTCGAGCGCGGCGACCGGGTCGGATTTGAGCTTGGAGACGGGCACGAGCAGCTGGTCCTCGAACTCGGCGGAGAGGAATTGAAGGGAAGCGACCAGCATCGCGGCCTTGGAGTCGAAGTAGAAACGCACGATACCGGGAGACATTTTCGCGATGGCCACGACTTTCTCCACGGTGGTTCGCGACGGACCATAGATGTGCAACGCCGATATGCAGGCATCGATCAGACGCTGCCGCTGCCGATTGTGGGCGGAGCGCGCCCGCGGCGCACGCCCCGGCAACTCGGACTTTTTCTTGCGCGCGCTCACGCTCCCAGGTAGCCCCGCATGAGCGGCGGGGCCATCGATCCGCATGACCCTCGCGCGAGCACCGCGTCGCTGAATTCGCGCACGGGCGGCTGGCTGGCGCGGTACGGGAGGTGGCTGATCATCGGTCCGCCCATGCTGTACCTTCTGGTGTTCTTTCTCATTCCCTTCGCATTCGCCCTGAAAATCAGCTTCGCGGATACCGCCGTGCGAGTGCCCCCGTTCACCGACATTCTAACCATCAGTCCGGACTGGCACATCCATTTGACCCTGAGTCTTGCAAATTTTCAGTACCTGTTCACCGACGAGATCTACGGGGTCTCGTATCTTTATTCGATCAGGACGGCCTTCTTCTCGACGCTGGTGTGCCTCGCCCTCGGCTATCCCATGGCCTACGCGATCGCCAGAAGCTCCAAGGCCACGCAAAACATCCTGTTGCTGATCATCATATTACCGTTTTGGACCTCGTTCCTGCTGCGCGTATACGCCCTCGAGGGCATCATCCGCGAGACCGGGTTGTTGAACTCGGCGCTGCTCTGGTTGGGCATCATTCACAAGCCGCTGCAAATCATGCACACCACGCTCGCGGTCTATCTCGGCATCATTTATTCGTACCTGCCGTTCATGGTTTTGCCGCTGTTCGCGACGCTCGAGAAGCTCGACCATTCGCTCAACGAAGCGGCGGCGGATCTGGGAAGCCCGCCGTGGCGCACGTTTCTCGATGTGACGCTGCCGCTGTCGATGCCCGGCATCATCGCGGGCTCGATGCTGGTGTTCATCCCCGCGGTCGGCGAATTCGTGATCCCGACGCTGCTCGGCGGCCCCGACAACCTCATGATCGGGCGGGTGCTCTGGGACGAATTCTTCGGCAATCGCGACTGGCCGGTGGCCTCCGCCGTCGCTGTCGCCTTCCTCATCCTGCTGGTGGGGCCGATCGCGCTCTACCAGCACTACAGCAGCAAACAACTCGAGGCCTGAATTGCCGGACCGACCTTCTCCGCTCCTGATCTCGATTCTGTGCATCGGCATCGCGATTCTGTACATCCCGATCCTGGTGCTGATCGGCTATTCGTTCAACGCGTCTTCGCTGGTCAGCGTGTGGGGAGGCTTCTCGACCGCCTGGTACGGCCAGCTGCTGCACAACGATCAAATCCTCGATGCGGCGTGGCTGTCGCTCGAGATCGGCGTCGTGGTATCGACCGGCGCAGTGGTGCTCGGCACGCTGGCCGCAATATCCCTGGTGAGGTTCAGCGTGTTCCGCGGCCGGCTGCTGCTGACCGGCATGGTGAACGCGCCCCTGGTGATGCCCGAGATCATCACCGGCATCACGCAACTTCTGCTGTTCATTTCGATGCTGCACGTGATCGGCTGGCCGCATCGGGGATTCACGACCATCGCCATCGCGCACATCGCCTTTTGCACGGCCTACGTGACCATCACCGTGCAATCGCGGCTGCACGGCGCCGACCGCTCGCTGGAGGAGGCCGCCATGGATCTCGGCTCGGGCCCCGTTCGCGCCTTCCTGGACACGACCCTGCCGATCATCGCACCCGCCCTCGCATCGAGTTGGCTGTTGTCCTTCACACTGTCGCTGGACGACCTGGTGATCTCGAGCTTCGTGTCCGGACCGGGGGCCAGCACCCTGCCCATGGTGATCTTCTCCAAGGTGAAGCTGGGCGTGACGCCCGACGTGAATGCGCTCGCGAGCCTGGTGATCTGCCTGGTGGGCGTCTGCGTCATCGTCGCCGGGTATTTGATGCGCCGGAGCGAGCGTCAGCGTCTGCTGGACGCACAGATGGCGGAGCGCTGAGGCCGGTGCGCCCAGGGGACCCCTTGGGTCAATCCACCGCGACGTACGCGGGATCCCACGGTTTGCGCGTGAAGATCCTGCGCACCAGCGGCTCGAACGACTCGAGCGGATCCCAGGGATAGCGCGGATCGAAGGAATTCTGGTCCCAATTCGCGCAAAAATTTTTGCAGGCCTGATACCAGCGATGATCGCGGAAGCGCTCGCGACCGTCGCGGTTCCCTCCGAGGTGGTGGGCATAGTAGTAGCTCTGGAACAAGCCGTGCTGCTCGACGATCCAGGTGACCTCGGGCCTGACATAGGGCCTGATGATGCCGGAGGCGATCTCCGCGTGATTGAACGGGGCGAGCTCGTCCCCGACGTCGTGGATGAGTGCCGCGGCGACCAGCTCGTCGTCCGCGCCGTCCCTTCTCGCCCGCGTCGCGGCCTGCAAGGAATGATCGAGGCGAGTGACGGGATAGCCGCCCAGGGAGCCCGCCAGCTGTTCGAGGCCGGCCAGAATTCTCGCCGGGAGCCCGCTCACGTATTCTCGCTCGTAGTCCCCGAGGAGCTCGTAGTCCTCGCGTGTGCCGTGCTGCATCTCGGTGAAGCCGACGACGCGGCTCATGTTCGATTGGTTTGCGGCCATTGGAATCCTCGTCGATGGATGCCCGTCGGTCATTCGGCCGTCTTGATGCGAGTCCAGGTGCGCGTGCGGACCCGCTCGGTCGCGGCGCTCACCTCGGTCGATCGGTACAGCCTGGACTCGATCTCGGGGGTCGGATAGAGCGTCTCGTCGTGCAGGATCGCCGGCGCGACCATCGGCCGCGACGCGATATTGTCATTGCCATAATAAATCGAGTTGGTGATCTCGGCAATGACGTCCGGTCTCAGGATGAAGTTGATGAACTGATAGGCGGCCCCGGGGTGAGGCGCGCCCGCGGGGATGAGCAGCGAGGAGAAGGTCTCGTTGGCGCCCTCCTTCGGAACCGTGAAGGCCAGATGGACGTTCACGCCCACCGCCCTCGCCCGGGCACGCGACATCGCATAGTCGCTCGACCAGGACATGGCGATACACACCTCGCGGTTGGCGAGACCGTTGAGATACTCCACGGAATCGAACGAGCGGACATAAGGCCGAACCTTGAGGAGCAGATCCTGCGCCGCCTTGAAATCCTCGCGCCGGGTCGTGTTCGGATCGAGCCCGAGATACTGGAGCGCGAGCTGGAGCACGTCCTCGGCGGAGTCGAGGAAGGTCACGCCGCAGTCCGCGAACTTGGACACGACTTCGGGCTTGAACAACATGTCGAGACTGTCGACCGGCGCATGCGGCATGCGGGCCTTGATCATGTCGACGTTGTAGGCGAAACCGTTCATGGAGTGAAGGTAGGGGACCGCATGGGCGTTCCCCGGATCGTACGCGGCTTGGATCGCGAGCACGTGCGGATCGAGATTCTTCCAGTTTGGAAGCCTGGACTTGTCCAGGGTTTCGTAGACTCCCGCCTTGATCTCGCGGCTGAAGTAGTCCGTCGAGGCGCTCACGATGTCATAGCCCGAACCGCCGGCGAGCAGTCTCGCCTCCATCGTCTCCTCGGCGTCGTAATAGTCGTACACGACCTTGATGCCGGTGAGCTTCTCGAATTTGGCGATCGTCTGCGGACCGATGAAATCGCTCCAATTGTAGATGTAGAGACGCTTCTCCTCCGCAGCCTTGGCGGCCGGGGCGGCGGTCAGGACGAGAGCCGCCAGAAGTGCGATCGCCGCGAGGAGCGCCACGTTGAATCGAGTGCACGGCATCGGCTTGAGTGTACCATCGGCAACGCCGCGTGATCGCCCGCGGCGGAACCCTCGGGAGCCAGACCTATGCCGAAGTCCGACACCGCACGCACCGGCGCCACTGCCGCCGCCATGACCGCCGCCACGGCCATTGCCATCGCCGCCATTTCCGGCACCCTCGCCATGGCCGGCACCCCGCGCCCGAGCACACCCTCGGCGGGCGTACCCCCGAGGGGTGCGCCCGCAGAGCCTGCCCCTCCCCCGGCCGGACCGCGCGCGCGCGATCTGGGCATTCCGTTCGATGGCACTCCAGGCCCGAACAATGCCATCACCGACGTGGCCGGCGTCCTTGTCGGCCACACCACGCTGATTTCAGGCTCCGGTGCCTTGAAGGTCGGTGAGGGCCCGGTGCGCACCGGCGTCACGGCGGTGCTGCCCCGCGGTTCCGATTCGCTGTCGAATCCCGTGTTTGCCGGCTGGTTCGCCCAGAATGGCAATGGCGAGATGACCGGCACCACCTGGGTCGAGGAATCCGGCTTCCTCGAAGGTCCGGTAATGATCACCAACACGCACAGCGTGGGTGTGGTCCGCGACGCCGTCATCCGCTGGCGCGTCGCACGCGGGAATGCCGATGCCAGCGGCTACTGGTGGTCGCTTCCCGTCGTGGGCGAGACCTGGGATGGGTGGCTGAACGACGTGAACGGTTTCCATGTCAAGCCCGAGCACGTGTTCCACGCACTCGATTCGGCCCACGGCGGCCGGGTGGAGGAAGGCAGCGTCGGGGGCGGGACCGGCATGATTTGCAATGGCTACAAAGGCGGCATCGGCACCGCATCCCGCAAACTGGCGGACAAGGACGGCGGCTACACCGTCGGCGTCCTGGTCCAGTGCAACTACGGCACGCGCGACAACCTGCGCATCGCCGGTATCAACGTCGGCCGCGAGATCCCGGCGCCCGAGCCTTACGTCTTCATTCCCTCCGACATCGCCGAACTGGGATCCATCATCGTGGTCGTGGCGACCGATGCACCGCTGCTCGCCCACCAGCTCAAGCGCCTGGCTCGACGAGTGACCCTCGGGCTCGGCCGCAACGGCAGCATCTCGGGCAACGGTTCGGGCGATATCTTCATCGCCTTCTCGACCGCCAACTCCGGCGCCGCGGCAGAGGGATCTGTCGTGGATCTGAAGATGCTGCCCAATGATTCTCTCGATCCCGTTTTCAGGGCGACCGTGGAATCCACCGAGGAGGCCGTGGTGAACGCCCTGGTGGCGGCGCACGACATGATCGGCGTCGACGATCACAAGGTAATTGCGCTGCCGCACGATGCATTGCGCGCCGTGCTCGCGAAATACAATCGCCTCAACCGTTAGCAACCCCTCGGTTGACGGGCGGCCGTTGGTCCGCGATGACCTCGTCGAGCGAGCGGTCGACGAGCTCCACCGCCTCGTCCACGTCCGCCTCGCCGATCATCAGCGGCGGCATGAAGCGCACGGTGCTCTGGCCGCACGACAATAAGATCAACCCGTTGTGGAAAGCGCGGGTGATCAAGGCATCGCAGAGCTTCCTGGCCGGGGTCTTGCTCGCCCGGTCCGTCACGAGTTCCATGCCGATCATCAGTCCCTTGCCGCGGACCTCGCCGATGAGCGGATGCTTCTTCGCCAACGTGAGGAGTTTCCCCATGAAATACTCGCCGACCGCGGCGGCGTTGGCACACAATTCCTGTTCCACGATATCCAGGGTGGCAAGCGCGGCCGCGCAGCACACGGGATTGCCGCCATAGGTATTTCCGTGGGCGCCGCGGGTCCACCTCTGCATGATGGAACGCTTCGCGACGACCATGCCGATGGGCATGCCGGATCCGAGGCCCTTGGCGAGCGTCATGATGTCCGGCTCGACGCCGAAGTGCTGCGAGGCAAACATCTTGCCCGTGCGTCCGATGCCGGATTGCACCTCGTCGAAGATCAACAGGATGCCATGCCGGTCGCACAGCGCCCGCAGCCCCGCCAGAAATCCGTCCGGAGGCACGAGATAGCCACCCTCCCCCTGAATCGGCTCTATGAGGATGGCCGCCACCTCTCCGGCCGGCACGTTATGGACGAACAGCGTCTCCTCGATGTAGTTGAGCACCGCCTGCCCCTGCTCCGCGCCGGCGAGCAGCGGCCGGTAATTATTCGGATAGGGAACGTGCGTCACTCCCGGCATGGTCGGAAAGAATCCCTTCTGCTGGGTGTATTTGCTCGACGTGAAGGACAGCGAGCCCATGGTGCGGCCGTGAAAGCCGCCGAGGAAGCCGAGGAAGCGCCCCCGGCCCGTGACGTAGCGCGCCAGCTTGAGCGCCGCCTCGACGCTCTCGGTCCCCGATTGTGCAAAGAAGCTCATCACCGGCTCCTGCATGGGCGCGAGCTGCTGCATGCGCTCGGCGAGCTTTACCTGCCCCTCGTGCCAATAATCGGAGGAGATGTGGATGAATCGGTCAGCCGCATCCTTGATGGCTTGTACGACCGCGGGATGGCTGTGGCCGGTGCTGCAAACGGCGATGCCCGCCGCGAAATCCAGAAAGCGGTTGCCGTCAACGTCCCAGATCTGCGCTCCGCGGCCGTGCGACATCACGAAGGGATAGTCGCGCGGATAGGAAGGAGATACGGCCAGGGCATCGCGCGCCAAAAGCTCGCGCGCCTTGGGTCCCGGCAACTCGGTCTTGATGTGCGCTTTTTTCATGATTCGACTCCCGCTCGACGGCTGATTCCACGCGTTCACCGGGCTTGATTATATCCCGCGAGGACGCTGGATTTCCCCGCGCCGCTTGCGGAATATCCACGCTTGCAATTGATAGGTTGAACCGGCAGGCTTGGCGACGCATTCGACGCCCCGCGGAGAGATGAGCATGCCGACGTTCGATTTCCTTGCATCCATGACGGTAAACCGCGCGGTCTCCATGCGCGACACGGCACGCTGCCGCGTGAAGCTCGCAGCCTCTTTCGCGGCCGCTGCTTGGGCGCTCGCAGGCTCGCTCGCCCTGTCCGGCAGTGCGGCGGCGGGGTCCTACCAGATTTACGTCTCCGACGAGCGCTCGAACGAAGTCACGGTCATCGACGGTGGAGACTTCTCGGTGGTGGGCACGATCCCGGTCGGCAAGCGGCCGCGAGGAATCCATGCGAGCCCTGACGGCAAGTCCGTCTACGTGGCGCTGAGCGGCACGCCGATCGCCATTCCGCCGCAATTGGATGCCCATGGCAATCCCATCTTCAAGCGCGACGACGACACTGGAACCGGGTCGGACAAGGCGGCCGACGGCATCGGCATCATCGATGTTGCGCAGAAGCGCCTCACGAGCAAGATCTTTGCCGGATCGGATCCCGAAGAGTTCGCGCTCAGCAGGGACGGTACTCAGATCTACGTATCCAACGAGGACACGAAGTCGGCGAGCGTGGTCAACATCGCCGCCGCAAAGGTCGAGCACGTCATTCCGGTGGGCCAGGAGCCCGAAGGCGTCGCGACCACGCCCGACGGAAAACAGTTCTACGTCACCTGCGAGACCAGCGGCGACGTCTATGTCGTCGATACATCGAGCTATTCGGTGGTGGGACATTTCAAGGTCGATCCCCGCCCGCGCACGGTTGCGTTCCTGCCGAGCGCCGGCGTGGCGTTCGTTCCGTCCGAGTCCTCGGGCGAACTCAACGTGGTGGATTCCAGGGACTTCAGGCCGGTCAAGGTCATCACCCTGCCCACCGGATCCCGACCGATGGCCGTGCGGGTGTCGGCCGATGGCCGTTTGGTCTTCGTGAGCAACGGGCGCGGCGCCACGGTATCGATCGTCGACTCGCATAGCTACGCCGTGGTCGGCTCCATCAGCGTAGGGACCCGGCCGTGGGGACTCGCGCTCTCGGCCGACGGCAAGTACCTGTTCACCGCGAATGGACCCTCGGACGACATCTCGGTGGTGGACTTGACGACGAACCGGGAGATCAAGCGCGTGAAGACCGGCAAGAGTCCTTGGAGCCTGACGATCGTCCCGCGCGGCTGAGCGCCGCCGGATCGTTCTGTTCATGATCGAGCACAGCCCATCTCCGCTATTCTGCTCGGAGCCATCGGCATGATGTGGTGGCGCTCCCTGGTCGCCGTGGCGGTCGGCGGCATGATCGGTTGCGTGCTGCGCTGGGTGCTCGCGATATTTCTGAATCGGTATTTTCCAACGATCCCGCCGGGAACCCTGGCCGCCAATCTCATCGGCTGCTACGTGATCGGCCTCGCGCTCGCTTTCTTTCTTCAGTATCCGGCGTTCGCGCCCGAATGGCGCCTGTTCGTGACGACGGGATTCTGCGGCGGCCTCACGACGTTCTCCACGTTTGCCGCCGAGGTGGTCTTGTTGATGCAGACCGGCCGCAACGGCGCGGCGCTAATGGCGATTGGGACGCACCTGCTGGGATCGCTGTTGATGACCTTTGCCGGCATCGCGACGGTGACCTGGCTCAAGAGCTGACGCCCGCTCGCCGAGCTGACGCAACAGTCGTGCGCGCGAGGCGAGCGCACGCACCGTGGCATGCGAGGTCTTGCGATCCACCTCGACCACCAGCAAATGGGTGAGATTCGTCCGCTCGAACAGCGCCTTGAGTTCGCCGGCCCGGGCCGCCTCCACCTGCTCCCAGTCCAGAGCCGACAGCTCGTCCCAGGGCGTCATCACGTGCACCACGCGGATGTCTTCGTGGCGGCTGTAGTTCGAGGACTGCAGGAACTGAATGGGCCGCTCTCCCTGGATGTCATAGGAGGTGATCAGGCCCACCAGGCGCTGCTCCTGCGCGACCAGGAGCGCCCGCACGCTCAACCGGATCATGTCGCTCAGCGCATCGTCGATCTGCCGCTCGGCATCGACCGTCATCGGGTAGTCGCGCTTGAAATCGGTGACGGCGTAGATCGCCGGATCGCTCAACTCGAGCGGCCGGCCATCGAGGATCGAGCGGCGCGGCAGGACCGGATCGCCGAATCCTCTCATCGGCACCAAGGACATCGAGCCGGGCAATGCGCTCTTCATAACCTATACGAACCGTGGCACGCGGTTAGGTTCCGCTGAAGATTTCCCTCGCTGCTGCTTATGTGGTATATTATTAGATAGCTAACCATTAGGCTGCTCCGCATGCCCGACATCGAAGAACGCTTTGCCGATGCCCTTCACGGTACGGCGCGCATCTGGCGCCAGGCCATCGATCGACGACTGAAAAATCTCGGCATGAGCCAGGCCAGCTGGATGACCATCGCGGTCGCTTCCAAGGCACGGACACCGCTCTCCCAATCCGAGCTGGCCGATCGTCTGGGCGTCGAGGGCGCGACCATGGTCGCCATGGTGGACCGTCTGGCGAAGGCGGGATTCGTCGTGCGTCAGCCCTGCCAAGCCGACCGGCGCATCAATCGCGTGGTGCTCACGGAGCAGGGAAACCGCCTGTGCGAAGCCGTCAAAGCCGAGGCGGCCGCCGTTCGCAAGGAACTGCTGGCGAAAATCGATCCGGCGAAACTGGCGGTTGCCACGGAGCTGCTCGAGACGCTGCAAGGACTGATCGAGCGTTACGAGTAGCGCCCCGCCCATGGCCGGAGCGATCAATCGGCGCATGATCACGGTGTCCATCATGGCCGCGACCGTGATGCAGACCTTGGACAGCACCATCGCGAACGTGGCGCTGCCGCACATGCAGGGCGCGCTGTCAGCCTCCCAGGACCAGATCGCCTGGGTGTTGACGGCATACATCGTGGCAGCCGCCATCGCAACGCCGCTCACCGGGTGGATGGTCGACCGCTTCGGCCAGAAGCGCGTGTTTCTCGCCTCGGTGATCGGCTTCACCGTGGCTTCGGCGCTTTGCGGTCTTGCGGACAGTCTGGGGCAGATCGTTTCTGCGCGCCTCTTGCAAGGCGTGTTCGGTGCGGCGCTCGTTCCGATGTCGCAGATGGTGCTGATGGAGATCAATCCCCCGCAGAAGCAGGGACCCGCCATGGCGGTGTGGGGCATGGGCGTGATGGTCGGGCCCATTCTCGGCCCGACCCTGGGCGGCTGGCTCACCGACAGCTACAGCTGGCGCTGGGTGTTCTTCATCAACATTCCCGTGGGAGCGCTCGCGACCTATGGAATCTGGCGGTTCATCCGCCCCGTTCCGGCCGCCCGGCGAATGCGCTTCGATCTGTTCGGCTTCACGGCGCTGAGCCTCGCGGTCGGCGCGCTGCAGATGTTGCTCGACCGCGGCGAGCAGAACGACTGGTTCTCATCCAACGAGACCTGGATCGAGACCGTCGTGCTGGTGGTGGCGTTTTGTTATTTCGTCGCCCATACCGCGCTCACCCGCGCGGACCGGTCGTTCCTCGACTACCGGCTGCTCAAAAACGGCAATTATGTCTCTGGCCTGACGTTCATTTTCATCGTCGGACTGGTCATGTATGCCACGCGGGCGCTGCTGCCCACCATGCTGGAGGACCTGATCAACTATCCCGTGACGACCACGGGACTGGTGACCGCCCCCTCGGGCATCGGCACCATGGCCGCCATGATGCTGGCCGGTCGAATCATGGGACGGGTGGATTTGCGGCTGCTGCTGCTGGCGGGATTCGGCATCACCTCGTTCGCGCTTTGGCAGATGACAGGCTACTCGCTCTACATTTCCGAGAATGACGTGATCTGGCCCGGTGTCATCCAAGGCATCGGCCTCGGATTCGTGTTCGTCCCCTTGAGCGCCGCGACCTTCGTCACCTTGAGACCCGAGATGCGCGCACAAGGCACCGCGATCTTCAGTTTGGTGCGAAACATCGGATCGAGCATCGGGATCTCGATGGTGCAGACGCTTCTGGTGCGCGGCACCGTCAAGTCGCATGCCGCGCTGGTCGAGCGGATTACGCATGCAAACCCTGCCTGGAACGATGCGGCCGTGGGCTCGGTCTACGATCTCGCCCGACCGGCCGGTGCGGCCGCGCTGGACGGAATGATCAACCAGCAGGCGGCCATGATCGCCTACCTGAACGACTTTCGGCTGATGCTCTATCTGACGCTGGCGGTGATCCCGTTGCTGCTCTTCCTGCGGTCGCCGAAACAGGCTCGCGTGGACGACGCGCACGCCGTCCTGGACTGAGCAAGCCGATCGCCGCTCAGCGTGCACCGGACTCGGCCGCCTCGCGTGCCGATGCCGCAGCGCCGGCCGGGCCCGCATGGCGGTCCGGTGGTGCGAGAAGTCTGCTTGCCCGCGGCGCCATCCAGCGCTCGATGTCGTCGAACACGGTGAACACCGCGGGCACCACGACGAGCGTCAACAGCGTCGAGGCGGCAAGTCCGCCGATCACCGCGGTGGCCATCGGCGAGCGGAAGTCGCTGTCCCCGCCCCAACCTGCCGCCACCGGCAGCATGCCGGCGATCATCGCGACCGTGGTCATGACGATGGGACGCGCACGTTTGTGACCCGCCTCGAGAATTGCCGTGAGGCGCGGCTTGCCGGCACGCATCTCCTCGATGGCGAAGTCCACCAGAAGAATCGAGTTCTTGGCGACGATCCCCATCAGCATCAACAAGCCGATGACCACCGAAATGGAGAACGGCTTGTTGGTGAGCACCAGCGCCAACGCGGCGCCGAACAGGGAAAGGGGCAGCGCGAACAGGATGGTGATGGGCTGGAATACCCGTGCGAACAACAGCACGAGCACCGCAAGGACCATGAGCACGCCCGCGCCCATCGCCAGCGAAAAGTTCTGGATCATCTCCTGGAAATATTGGGCATCGCCGATCTTGACGAGGTTCACGCCGTGCGGAAGATGCGAGAGCGTGGGCAGCGCATAGATCTTCTTGGTCGCGGTGCCCAGCTCCACGCCGGGGCTCAAGTTCGCCTCGAGGAAGGCGCGGCGCGTCTGGTTGTAGCGCCTGACCGCCGAAGGGCCCTGGCCGAAGCTCAGGTCGGCGACCGCCTTGAGCGGTACTGCGCCACCCGCGGCGGTCGGTACGGGAAGGTTCTCGAGCGTCGCCATGTCGCGGCGCGCGCTGTCCTTGAGGCTTACCCGGATCGGGATCTGCCGATCCGACAGCGAAAACTTCGCCGCATTCTGCGGTAGATCGCCGAGAGTTGCGATGCGGATGGTCTGACTGATGCTCTGCACGCTTACGCCAAGCCGTGCGGCAAGGTCGAGCCGTGGGTGCACCAATATCTCGGGCCGCGGCAGGTCCCCGCGGATTCTGGCGTCACGAATCTCCTTCAGCCCCTGCATCTCGGCGATCACCTGGTGGGCCGTGCGCTCGACGAGCGGCGGGTCGTCGCCCGTCAAGAAAAGCTGGATGTCGGTGCCGTTGCCGCCATCGGAGAAGTTCAGGTGCCCGTCGGGAACCTGGCTGAGCAGCGGCATCATGCTCTGCTCCCATTGCTTCTGGCTCATGCTGCGCTCGCTGCGCGGCACGAGGGTCACGTAGATCACCGCATTGCGAATCTCTCCGTCGCTCGAACCGACGAATTCCACCACGTCGGTCACCGCCGGAGATTTCCGCAGCGCCGCGGCCGCTTCGGCGGAGACCCGTGCCGTATCTTCGAGCGTGCCCCCGGGCGGCAGCTCGATCGCGAGCTGCGCGTTGCCGAAGTCTTCGGGCGGCAGAAAGGTCGAGGGAATGAGCCAGATGAAGGCGGCTAGCGCGGCCATGACGAAAGCGAAACCCGCCAGGATCGTTTTCCAGCGATTCAGCGCGCACCAGCGCAGCGCCGCCAGGTACATGGTCATGAGGGGGCCGTCGCGGTGATGGACGGCGATCGAATCGCTCTTCAGCGAGTAAGCCGCGAGCACCGGCGTGATGAGCCGCGCCACCAGCAGCGAAATGAACACCGCCACCGCGACCGTCAACCCGAACTGGCGAAAATACTGCCCGGTGATGCCGCTCATGAAGCTCACCGGCAGAAACACCGCGATGATGGTGAACGAGGTGGCCACCACCGCGAGACCGATCTCGTCCGCCGCGTCGAGGGACGCCCGATAGCCGCTCTTGCCCATGCGCATGTGCCGGACGATGTTCTCGATCTCGACGATGGCGTCATCCACCAGCACGCCGGCCACCAGCGACAGCGCGAGCAGTGTGATCTGGTTGAGCGTGAAGTTCATCCACTGCATGAACGCGAACGTGGGTACGGCCGAGAGCGGGATCGCGAGCGCCGATATCAGTGTGGCGCGCCAGCTGCGCAGGAACAGCCACACCACGACGACCGCCAGGATCGAGCCCTCGATGAGCGCGCTGAGAGACGAATGGTAGGTGCGCAGCGTGTGCGCCACCGTGGTCGAAATGAGCGTCACGTGAATCGACGGATTCTCGCGCTGAATTTTGCCGAGCTCGGTGTCGACCGCCGCCGAGACGCTGACATCCGAAGCCCCCTTCGCCTTGAACACGCCGAAGGCGGTTGCCGGGCGCCCGTTCAGCCTCGCGATGGAGCGGACCTCGGCGATGCCGTCGTGTACGTCCGCGATCTCGCCCAACCGCACCGACCGGCCGCCGCTCGCGATGATCTGAGTATCGGCGAGGCCCTCGGCGCTTCTTGCGCCACCGAGGACACGAATCGCCTGCTCTCCGCCACCCACCTGCGCGCGGCCGCCCGCGGCGTCCAGATTCAGCGCCCGCTACTGATCGTTGACCTCGACCGCCGTCAGCCCGAGCGCCTGAAGGCGCGCAGGATCGAGCTCGACGCGGATCTCCCGGCTCACGCCGCCGCTGCGCGAGACCTGTGCAACCCCCGGTACCGCCAGCAGGCGCTTGGTCACGGTGTTGTCGATGAACCAGCTCAACTCCTCGGGAGTACTGCCGGTGGTGGTGACCGCGTAATAGGAAATCGCATCACCGTCCGCGTCTTGACGCTGCACCAACGGCTCCATGATGCCGAGCGGCAGATCGGAGCGCACTTTCGCCACGGCATCGCGCACATCCGTCACCGCCCGGTCGATGGGCGTGCCGATTTGGAACTCGAGGAAGATGTTGACGGAGCCCTCGATGATATAGGTGGTGATGTTGCGGACATTGCCGATGCTGGCGATCGAACCCTCCACCTTTTGTGCAATCTGGGTCTCCATCTCCGTTGGGGCGGCGCCGGGCTGGCTGATGGTCACACTGACCATCGGATACGCGATGTCGGGGTTGAGATCGATCGGCAGCCGCAGAAACGCGACGACCCCCAGAAAGAACAGCACCACGAACAGCACGATCGGGGTGATCGGGTGCCGAATCGCCCATGCTGAGATGTTCTTCAAGAACCCGCCGCGCCGTCCGCGGTGCCCGCAGCTTCTGCCACCGGCCTGACGGTCTCGCCCACCTGAAGGAATGCCCCCGCGGTCGCCACCACGCGGTCCTTCTTGTCGATGCCGTCCGCGATCGTCACCCCGCTCGCGACCATTCCGGAAACCTTGACGGGACGGCGCTCCACCTTGTTCTGAGGGCCGACCACCAATACATAACTGCCCTTATCGTCGGTCAGCACCGCGGTCTGCGGGAGCACGATTCGCTGCGCATTGCTCACCGTCACCTCGGCGCGGGCGAATGCCCCCGGTCGCAGGTTGGGATCCGGGGTCAGCGAGATGCGCACCAGCCCCAAACGCGTCTGCGGATCGATCACGGCGCCCAACAGGCGCACGCGACCCGGATACACCGTCGAGGTGCCGGTGAGCCGCACGTTCACGTCCTGCCCGACCTTGAGGAGCGGCAGATCCTGCTCGGCGACCTCGCCGCGCAATTCAACCTCGTTGCCTTCCGCCAGACGGAACAGCGTGGCGCCGGGCGCGACGGTCTGCCCGAGTTCCACCGTGCGCGTCAACAGCGTGCCCTCGCCGGGCGCCCGCACCTGCGCCCGTGCCAATTTCGCTTCAGCCTCGGCGAGCTGCGCCGCCGCCACCTTGACCTTGGCGGCCGCCGTCACCGCGTTCGAGCGCCGCTTCTCGGTCTCTTCGGCCGACAACGCACCCGCGGCGCCGACCGCCTGCGCGCGGCGGTACTCGGCCGCGGCCAGCTCCGCTTCGGCGCGCGCGAGCTCGAGCGCTGCCTGCAGATTCGCCACTTGAGGCTCGAGCACCGCGGTGTCGATGCGCGCCAGGACCTGCCCCCGATGCACATGATCGCCGGCTTCCACGAGGACCGCCGAGACGCGGCCGCCGTCGCCCTCCACGCCGATGGGTGTGTCGAAGCGCGCGCTGATGGTGCCGATGATGCTTACCGTGCTCGGCTGGGAGCTCAATCCCGCTTCGGTAACCGTGACCGAGGGGATGGAGCCTTTGTTGGTGACCGATCGATTGGCAGCGACCCGTTGAGTCAGCCGAACCGCCAGTACCATCACAATCAGGACGGCGACGCCGACGAACGCCGCCACGACACGCCGCGGCGTCAGCCAGGAATCGACCCGGCCGAGCCGCTCATCGACGGAAACGCTCACTTAACGATGTCCCATGGATATCTTCCCTTATCCAGGATGAATCCCGCCAAGAGGTCCATCGCCTCGTCCTCGTTGCGCTCGATGCGCCGCACGTTGTTCGCCAATCGGCGCTTGGCCTGACGTGCGAAGGTGTGCGCAATGGCAATGGCCTGCCGACCCTCGTCACCGGACTCCGCCGCCAACGTGGTCGCGCGCGACAGTACGCAAAGACCCACGAACAAATCAATGGTCATGTCCGCCACACGCTTCAGCATGTGCTGCCGAGAAGCGATGCTCTTGCCGTATTTGCGCAGCAAATAGTCGGCCGCCTTGGCGAGTTCGACGGTGTATTTCTCGAAGGTGGTTGCCGCCTCGCGCAGGGGTGAGGGTATCTTGCCGACGAGCTTATCGCGCCCCACGCCCGTGGCGCGAGTCAGACGCTTCTCGGCATAATCCGCGAGCACCCCGAAACCCTTGATCGGATTGTTGAAGATGTCATCCACCGCCGCCTTCAGCTCGCCGTATGACTTGCCGAGATCCTTGAGTCCGGAGAGGGCGATGTAGAGCCGCAGTACCTCGTTGGTTCCCTCGAAGATGGACAATATCCGGCAGTCACGCGTGATTTGCTCATAGGGGGCGTCCCTCATGAAGCCCGTGCCCGCGGCGATCTGCAGCGCCTCATAGGCAGCCCGCTGAATGGCCTCGCTCGCATAAACCTTGCTGATGGCCGCCTCCACCGAGTAATCGTCCATCGCGGAGTCGATGAAATGCCCGACCATCCACACGACACTTTCGGCGGCGAAGCACTCGACCGTCATCTGCGCGATCTTTTCGCGCACCAGCCCAAACTCGGCGATGGGCTCGCCGAACTGCTTGCGCGTCTGGGCTTGTTGGGTCACGAGTCCGATCAGGGTCTTCATGCCGCCGACGGCGCCGCCCCCCAAGCCGGTGCGGCCGTTGTTCAAGATCGCCATTGCAACCTTGAATCCCTTGCCCTCGGAGTCGAGCACGTTCTCGGGCGGCACCTTCACGTCGGTGAAGCTCACCGTGGTCGTCGAGGAGGCGCGGATCCCCATTTTATCCTCGTGGTGCCCGTGGCTCACTCCAGGCCATGCCGCCTCCACAATGAAGGCGGTGATCTTGCCGCCATCGGTGGCCGTGCGCGCGAACACGGTGTAAAGGTCCGCGATCCCGCCGTTCGTGATCCAGATCTTCTCGCCGTTCAGCGTCCAGACCCCATCCGCGCCCTTCTCCGCCCGGGTGCGGATCGAGGCAGCATCGGAGCCCGCGCCCGACTCCGTCAAACAGAAGGCGGCGATCATGTCGCCGCTCGCGAGCTTCGGCAGGTAGCGCGCGCGCTGCTCGGGGGTACCGAACAGCAGAATGCCCTTCATGCCGATGGAGCTGTGCGCGCCGATGGTGAGCGACACCGAGCTGTCGTGGGTGCTCGTCTGGCTCAAAACGCGTGCATAGCCGGCATTCGACAGCCCGAGGCCGCCGTGCTCCTCCGGAATGATGAGCCCGAACAGCCCGAGGTCCCGCAATCCCTGGATGAATTCTTGCGGCTGTGCCGCCTCTCGATCCCAGCCCTTGAACTCCTCGTGACGGGGTGACAGAAATTGATCGATGGCGTCGAGCATCATTCCCAAGACCTCGCGGTCTTTCTCGCGCAGACGCGGATAAGGAAACAGGTTGTCCTCGACGATTCGCCCTGCCAGCAAACTCTTCGCGACGCTCATGGGAGTGGGAACCTATTGTGCAATCCGGTCGATGACGAGCTCGCGCACGCCGTCGTGACCCACATCATAGGTAAGTTCGCCGTATAAATCGCCGGCCGCAGGCAACGGCTGCCCGCTGAAGGAGACGCGCGCCGTGATCGATACCTTCTGGCCTGCCGTGAGCATTCGGCCCGGAATCATGGAATCGGCCGACGAGAGGCGGATCTGCGTGCCGATCGCGGCGCTGGTGAGGCGTTTGGCGGCGAGCGGCGGGCCGCGCGCGCCCGGCTCCTGGGCGAATATGAACAGGGCCGCACCGGCGGTGAGCCGCGCCTTCAGCGCCGGTGCAATGGAGAGGTTGACGGTCGCCTGCGCTTCCGATTGCGCCGCCGTGGGGGTCGCCGCCAACCCCGCCCCGGCCGCACCGTCACCCGCGCCGCCGGGCGGGCCATCCCCGGCTCCGCCGGCCGGGCCGCCCGGCATTCCCGCCGCGGCGGCACCCCCCGCCGCCAGATCGGCGGTGCCGAGCTCCGCAATCCGCTGGTCCAGCAACGCATCGATTTCGGCCGGCGGATGCATGGCCTTGAGGGCCAACCAGCGTTTGCGTGCCGTGGCCCGATCGCCGCGTGTGGCGGCGCCGAATCCGCTGTAGAGCAACGCCTTCGGATCGTCCGGCTCCAGGCTAACTGCGCGCTCGAACAACTCTCCGGCCGGGGGCGTGATGTCGCCTCCTGCGCGCATGCTCAGCGCCTCCCCCAGGCCGAGCATCGCCTCGACGTTATTTGCATCGAGGCGGTGCGCATGCTCGTAGGCGGTCACGGCATCGTCGGTGCGCTCCAGGGCAATGTACGAGCGCCCGAGGAGCAGCCAACCCTTGATGTCGTTCGGTGCCGCCTGCATCTTGCGTTCGAGCTCTGCCACCATGGCAAGAACCTGCGGACTCGCCACCGCAGCGGCCGGCGGTGCTGCATGCCAGTTCCAGTTCGACCACAGCGGATACAATCCGGCGGCGGCGGCCATGACCAGAATTGCTGCCACGGCGCCTGCGAGCCGGTTCGCACGGCTGCGCAGCAGCGGCCATGCAACGGCCGTCGCGGCTATCGCAGCCATGAATGCTGCAACGACGAGAAAGGTGGTCATGGCTTATTTGGTTTCCGAAGCCGGCTCATCGTCCACGGGCAGGCGCGCGCGGTGCCGCGCGACCCGGATGATGACGATGGCTCCCACCGCCACCATGATGAAGGGCGCGCCCCAAATCAGCCAGGTCTTCGGCGTCAACGGTGGATTGAAGCGGACGAACTCACCGTAGCGATCCGTCATGTATCGAAAAATATCATCGTCGCTCTTGCCAGCGATCAACATCTCGCGAACCTGGCGGCGCAGATCGCTGGCAAGCTCCACATTGGAGTCGGCGATGGATTCGTTTTGACAGACCAGGCAGCGAAGATCCTGGGTGATGTGGTCGTAGCGCGACTGCAGCGCATGATTCTCGATCTGGCCGTAGGCATCCACGGTCGGGTCGCTGGCGCCGAGCGCGGAGCCCGCCGCCGTCGCGAGCGCGAGCGCCGCCGCCAGCAGGCGCCGGCGGATCACGTGCCGCTCCGTTGCGCCGCGTTGATGCGCGGCAGGAATTCGTTCTCCCACACCTCGGGCGTGATGGGCGAGATGAACTTGTAGAGAATTTGCCCGCGCGCGTCGACCAGATAGGTCTCCGGCGCGCCATACACGCCCCAGTTGATCGCGGTCCGGCCGTCAGTGTCGAAACCCACGGCCTGGTACGGGTTGCCGAGCTGGGTGAGCCATTGCTGCGCCTTCTCGCGCTGATCCATGTAATCGAGACCGATGAGGGGCACGATGTGCTGCCGGGCAATGGCAAGCAGCTCCTCGTGCTCCGCCCGGCACTCGAAGCACCAGGTTCCCCACACGTTGAGCACGTAAATCTGGCCCTTCAACGCCGTGTTGTCGACGTGACGGGAAGGGTCCATCACATCGGTCAGATCGAAGGCCGGAGCCGGCTTCCCGATCAGCGGTGACGGCAATGCATGGATGTCCCGTTTGGGATTGAGCCCCAGGGCGAACAGCACGGCGAGCGCGACGAATGCCGCCACCGGGATGAGGAACTTCCACATCAGACCGACCCGAGGCTGGGCTCCGGCGCCGGCGGAGCCGCTACCGGATCCACCGATCGCTTCTCGACGCGGACGCGGTAGCGCCGGTCGGTCGCCGCGATCACACCGCCGATCGCCATGATCACCGCACCGAGCCAGATGTATCGAACCAAGGGCTTGTATTGAATGCGCATGCTCCAGGCGTCGGCGCCCAGCGGATTGCCCATCGCCACGAACAGATCCCGCGTCCAGCTGACGGAAATCGCCGCCTGACTGTTGTCGGTCTGCTGCACCCAAAAATGACGCTTCTCGGGCCTGAGCACGGTGACGAGCTTTCCGCCACGGGTCACATCGACCTCGGCCCGCACCGCATCGTAATTCGGGCCGCGAACCTCCGCGGAGCCGACGTAGCGAAAATCGTATCCGGCGATCGAATAGCTCATGCCCGGCTTCAAGGCGACGTCCTTTTCGATCTTGTAGCTCTCGACGCCGCTCGCGCCGATCGCGAATACCCCGACTCCGATATGCGCAGTCACCATGCCGAGCAGGCCCGCCGTGAGCTTTTGGCCGCGGCGCAGCCTCTGCAGCGGCTCGATCAAGGCGGAAAAAATGATCCAGAAACCGAACAACAGACCGATCAGGCCTATCCAGTGGACGGTGCCGAATCCAACCCGCTGCACCAGCACCGCCACGAGTGCGGCCGCGCCGAGCAGCCACCAGAGCGGCTTCGCCGATGCGGTGAGTCTGCCGCGGCGCCAAGCCGAATGCATGCCGACGGCGAGGAACACCATCAGCGGAATCATCGGCACCAGGAACATGACGGCGAAAACCGGCGGGCCCACGGAGATCTTGCCGAGATTGAACAGCTCGTACACCAGCGGCGAGAGCGTTCCCCACAGCACGAGCCCCGCGACGCTCACCAGGATCACATTGTTCACCAGCAAGAAGAATTCGCGCGAGAACGGCTCGAAGCCTCCCGGAACATACAACTTCGGCGCACGCCACGCATAGAGCGACAGGGAACCGCCGATGGTCACGGTGAGGAACGCGAGGATGTAGAGACCGCGCTTCGGATCCGTGGCGAAGGAATGCACGGAGACGAGCACGCCCGATCGCACCAGGAAAGTGCCCATCAGGCTCAGCGAGAAGGCGAAGATCGCCAGGAGCAGCGTCCAGCTCTTGAAGATGCCGCGCTTCTCGGTGACGCTGAGCGAATGGATCAACGCCGTGCCTACCAGCCAAGGCATGAATGACGCATTTTCCACCGGG
>Ga0182012_10001592_pt1 | contig 24695 bp, 19 predicted proteins | sample 612S2SmetaG_FD_120486 | JGI IMG/M metagenome (GOLD analysis project Ga0182012, IMG submission 120486) | Permafrost microbial communities from Stordalen Mire, Sweden - 612S2S metaG | ecosystem: Environmental > Terrestrial > Soil > Wetlands > Permafrost | place: Sweden: Stordalen | collected... | reverse complement strand
TGGTGGTGGCAACGCTGGTGGCGCTACTGGCCGGTTTTCGCTCGCTTTTCGCCGCCATTAAGGCAATCTTGCTGAACGTGCTCTCGGTTGCGGCTTCCTTCGGCGCCTTGGTTTTAGTCTTCCAGGATGGGCACGGCAGTCGTCTGCTGGGAGTCTCCGCGGCAACCGGCAGCGTGTTTCCCCTCGTTCCAATCGTCTCATTTGCCATTGTCTTCGGCCTCAGCATGGATTATGAAGTCTTCCTGGTCGCGCGGGTCCTCGAAGCCAGACGGAGCGGCATGACCGAAGCGGAGGCCATCCCGGAGGGATTGGCGAGAACCGCGGGACTGATCACCAGTGCCGCCGCCATCATGATTGTGATCTTTGCGGCATTTACCTTTGGAAACTTCATGGTGGTGAAGATGATCGGATTTACCTTGGCGGTGGCCGTTTTACTTGACGCAACCTTGGTTCGAATTGTGGTTGGCCCCGCTCTCCTCGCCATTGCAGGCGATTGGAACTGGTGGCCGGGCGGCCTCACCATGGCGCGCAGGGAATCGGTGATCGCAAGCCGCGAGCAGCACTTGGGCGATAATGAACAGAGTCGGCGACGCTAAAAACCAGGGATGCGGCCGCCCGACCAAACATTGATTCGTGGAGGCTGTGGTGACGCCCGAAACAGAAGAAGCAGAACTTACTCCCAATGAGTCCGGGCCCCAGCAGTCGTTAGTCGACGCGCTTGGCCCGTCTTCCTTCCCAAAGGTTTTGCGTCTCCGTCTCGACAGATTTTTTGCCGCCCAGAACATTTCTCCCAAAGCCGATACCAGCATGTGGATCAAGATTGCCGCGGGACTGGCCGTATTCCTGGGCAGTTGGATTGCCCTCTACGCATTCAAGCCGGACTCATGGAAATTTGTGGCCCTCTATGTCCTCGGCGGCCTCGCCCAGACATTCCTTTTGCTTAATATTGCGCACGACAGCAACCACAACGCCATATCGTCCGTCCCGTTCATAAACAAAACTCTGAATTATGTTTTTGATCTTTGCGGAATCAACTCGTACATGTGGCGTATCCTCCATCACCGCGGCCATCACTCCTGCATCAATCTCCACGGCGAAGACGACGCGCTCACGGGCCGCGGTATCTTTCGCTTCACGCCCCACGAACCGCACGCCTGGTGGCATCGGTTCCAGCACATCTATGCGTTGTTCTTTTACGCCATGTTCTCTCTCGACTATATTTGCGTGAGGGACTTTGAAGCTTTCTTCTTCCCCACCCACGGCTATTTGAAACGCACGCGCCACGCGGCGCGCGAATACGCCATTCTTGTCGTGGGAAAGGCGTTTTATTTCACCTACATGCTGATTCTGCCGGCCGTGCTGCTCGGGAAATCGCCGTTCCTGATCGCCGGTGCATTCGTGGCGGTTCATTTAATTGTGGGTTTGGTTGTGTCTTTGGTCTTTCAGACCACTCACACCGTCGACAGCACCTACTTCCCCTCGAGCCGCGGCGAATTTGACAACGGCGTTTATCACATCTTCGCGACGACAGCCGATTATGCCACCAGCAACCCGCTAGTAGGCTGGCTTACCGGTGGGCTCAACCATCACATCGCCCATCATCTATGCCCCTTCGTGTGCCACACCCACTATGCTTCGCTCACCAGGATCGTGCAGCAGACCGCCCAAGAGTTTGGCATCCCTTATCGGCAAAATCCAACCATGAGACAGGCGATCTGGCATCATCTGATACTTTTGAAGCAACTCGGCGAGGCGTAACTTTGCCCGCCTCTATACCCGTTATCTCCCGATTTCGCTCATTTGCGGATTCGCGCGCCATGGCCGCCAATCCAGTGCAGGTGTTGTCAACGTATACCGGGCTTTTGGGCGACACCTTGCGTTTGTATTTGGGTGGTCTGAAAGAGGTCATCGTCACTATCAATCCCGCCGTCATTCAGCACGTCTTGAAGACCAACGCGGAAAACTACCAAAAGTCCGAGATTCAAATTGAGCGGATGGGCCACTTTCTGGGTAAGGGCCTTCTCACCACGCACGGCGAAGCCTGGCGCACACAGCGGCGTCTTATACAGAAAGGTTTTGATCGAAAACAACTTGAGGCTCTGTCTGCGATCATGCAGGACTCCCTCGTCGAGTCGCTGCGAGACTTTGACAGGCAGATCGCTGCCGGCCCAGTCGACATCTATCCGCAGCTGATGAAGATGACTTTTTCTATGGTCGCCCGGTCGCTGTTCGGCGCCCGCCTCAAGGACGAAGACATCAGCCTGGTGAGCCACACCATCTCCACCGTCCAGGAATTTATCGTTCGGCAAACTCTTCAGCCGTACCTCAATCCCTGGTTTGCTGTCTCGGGCCAATTGCGCAGACACGAAGAGATGCGAACCCGCGCCGACGGAATTCTTCTCGAATACATCAGGAGTCGCCGCCACCAGGCGCCCGGCCAGGATCTGCTTCAAACCTTATTGGACGCCCGCTACACGGACGGCGAAGGCATGAGTGACGAGCTGGTTTTGAGCGAGAGCATGCAACTCCTGGTGGCCGGCCATGAAACCTCGTCGAACGCTCTGTCGTGGCTTTTATATCTCTTGAGTTCGCGCCCGGATTGTCTCGCAAGGCTGCGTCAGGAATTCGCCTCCGTGCTGGGCGAGGCGCCTTTGAGTTACGGCGACGTTCCCAAGTTCGAGTTTGCCACTCAGGTCATTCAGGAGGCCCTCCGTCTCTACCCGCCGTTTTGGATGATTGACCGGATGGCGGTCGCGGATGACCGCGTAGGCGATCTCGCCATACCCGGAGGATCGACCGTTATTGTATTCGTTTACGGCGCGCACCACGCCGAACGTTCTTGGCCCGACCCGGAGAGCTTCAACCCGGAGCGATTCAATAAAGCGAACGAGAAGCTGCACACGCCCTTCACATATATTCCCTTTGGAGGCGGACCACGCGGCTGTATCGGCGGTAACTACGCTATGCTCCAGATCCTCATGATTCTGACCGCGCTGCTCAGAAAATACGATTTTCAGCTTTCTCCGGGCCAGCAGATTGAAGCGCGCCCCATGGTGATTCTGCGTCCAAAACACGGCATCCGCATGATCGTCACCAAATCAAACGCACTGGATCGCGCTGCAATCGTTCAAGGTTAGGCGAGCACCGCAGTAGGTAAGCAAGGTGGGGCCCTTACATCTAACCTGTCCGAGACTCGGCACGGTGGAGACAGGTGCATGTACCGAGGTTGCGCTCTCCGATTCACCGAAAGCCCTGCCGGGAAGCCATGTTTTCTGAGAACAATCTAAAGCGCCGGACGCTATCGGACGACGCGGAGGCCAAGCTTTTGCCGTTCTCCCCATTTACCTTCGCGACATGGTTTTGTTTGCGCTGCATACCGGCCTGCGATCAGGCGATTTATTTCGGTTGCAACGGGAGGACATCAATCATCACCAAATGGCGCGCCATCAAGTCCCAGGATCGCTTCAAGGATGTAAAAGCAGGCTTGCAGGAGGCCGTAAAAGAGGCGGGTCTCACTGGCATTACGTGACGGTGACGGAACTGCGCGGCGCGGGACGCGCACACCGGCAAACAGGCGAAACGGAATGCGGTAGAATTACTCAGTGACAGAGTGTGGCAAATCCGTCCAAAGCTGCGTAGTACGACCGCTGCATAGCTTGTAAACGGGTAAATCAAAAGCAGTTAAAACGGAGAGGTGGCTGAGTGGTCGAAAGCAGCGGTTTGCTAAACCGTCGTAGGGTCAAAAACTCTACCGGGGGTTCGAATCCCCCCCTCTCCGCCAGGTTTTCCACACGCCTCCCCTAGCGCCCGACCGCCGTTGAAATTTTGCGAACCCGCCTCGAGTGGGCTGAGCAGGCCTCTCGCCATCCAGGAAAACAAACCCAACCTCATCGGCTGGAATCTCGCCCAGCGGAAGAAGGCTCTCATGGATGGTCGCAAGGTCAACGATGCGCGCGACTACTTTCGGCGGGTGGCGGGTCGGATACCGGCTTTTTGCTCCGCAGCTGACACGCCAAACTCCTCAAACACTTGGCGGTAGAGATTAACAACCTCGTTCGATTCTGTCGCCTTTGTGTCCACGCTTGCTGCTATCTTCGATCTTCGCCAAACTTCAAAACAAATCTTGCCCAATCCTATCAACCCACTACTCCTGGAACCGAACTCCGTCTCCGTGCTACTACTGTTAGTGGATCGAATCCCGCCCACGCGCCACAAGCCATATGGACAACAAACCCTCCGACCTCCTTGGCCTCAACACTCATATCGACCGCCGCGACCTCCTCAACTCCACCCTCCTCGCCGCCGGCGCTGCTCTCATGCGCCCCATCGCCCCTTTCCAACTCATGTCCGAGGACGATTGGACCGGCTATTCCGGCATCGGCGATTACGCCTCCTCCAACGGCAACACCCACGCCGTCATGTCCGCCGGCCACCAGATCCGCGATCACGTCTTTAACCCCTCCGCCCAACCCATCACCGACACCAGCGAGACCTTCGATTGCGCCATCATCGGCGGCGGCATCAGCGGTCTTTCCGCCGCTCTCTTTTTCGCCCGCTCTACCAACGGCAAGAAAAACTGCCTGGTCCTCGACAACCACCCCGTCTTCGGTGGCGAAGCCAAACGCAACGAATTCAACGTCGACGGCCACCGCCTCATCGCCCATCAAGGTTCCGCCGCTTGCTTCCCGCCCTTAGCCGGCTCCTTCCTCAGCGAATTCTACGACTCCATCAACATCGATTGGCGTCAGTTCAAATATCAGTCATGGTCCGGCCCCCAGCCCGCCGTCCAAATCGAAACCGCTCCTTATCCCGTCGGCGGCCCCACCTCGGGCTTTTTCTTTGGTCAGAGATTCGGTCACCCCGAGGGTCTTTGGCTCATCGATCCCTGGGGCAGGGAACTGGCCGGCGCGCCCATTTCTGAACAAGCCAAGCGTGAACTCCTCAACATGCGAGTCACCGACCGCAAGCCGTTCTCCACTCATCGCTTTCAACCCAAAACTCACGGCGACCCCGCTTCCCGCCATCTCGATAGCATTACCCTCGAAGCTCATCTCATCGAGGAATACGGCCTCAGCGCCGAAACCATTCGCACCTTCCTATCTCCCATCACCGGCGGCGGCTCCGGCCTCGGTCCCGACGCTCTCTCAGGTTATTGCGAGTACGCCGCCGACGTTCTTCTTCCCTGGAAATATGAGGAAGGCGCGCAAATGTTCCCCGGCGGTAACGCTGGTGTCGCCCGTCACATCCTCAAACAAGTTCTTCCCAATGCCATCAGCGGTGCACCCGATATGCAGTCAATTTGCCGCGGCCAAATTCACTTCGCCCATCTCGATCGGCCCAATCAAAACACCCGCGTCCGTCTCGCTGCAACAGTCGTTTCCGTCGAACACAAATCCGCGGCCGTCGAAATCGTTTATATAAAGGAAGGTCAGTTCTACAAGCTCCGAGCCCGTTCCGTCGTCGTCGCTGGGGGCAGTTGGACCGCCAAACACATCCTGCACGATCTTCCCGAAACGCATCGCAACGCCTACGCCCAATTCCACCGCGCTCCCTGCCTCATGGCCAACGTTGCCGTCCGCAATTGGCGCTTCTTATATAACCTCGGCCTCACCGAATGCCAGTGGTTCGAAGGTTTCGGCAACTACCTAACCATGCGCAAAGTGGCTACCTTCGGTACTGGTCCCGCTACTATCAATCCAGACACGCCCGCCGTCATCAACCTGAAAATTCTCTTTCCCTCACCCGGCTTGCCTTTGCAGGAGCAGGTCGTCCGCGGCCGTATGGAATTGTTCTCCACGCCCTTCCGCGTCTATGAACAGCGCATCCGCGAACAATTCACCGCCCTCTTCGCCGGCTCCGGCTTCGACGCCAAACGCGACATCGCCGGCATCATTCTCAATCGCTGGGGCCACGCCTACCTCAGCCCCCAACCCGGCTTCTTCTTTGGCTCTCCTACCCAGCCCGCCCCCGGCGAATTCCTCCGCACCCAGCCCTACGGCAGCATCGCCTTCGCCAACTCCGACCTCGCCGGCATCATGGATCACCGCATGTCCATCCAGGAGGCTCGCCGCGCCATCAACCAACTGATCTAGCGCGCCAGAGACAAAGGAACACTCCGACCCTCCGAGGTCATGTTTGCATCCTTGGAAACCAATCCCACGTAAATTCCGCATATCCAATGTCTTAGCCTCCGGATCGCCGAAAGCAAAGTGAGCAAAGTGGGGACGTGCTCCTGTGGACTGCTCGCAGCAGCACACGCGGCGTCGAGCGCCTCGTACCAAACGGTCGTCCTCCGTTTGAGCTCAGTCACCGCAGTCTGGCCTCCGGGCAAAAACGCCTTCCCGGACTGCTCTGTATGGCGCGGACACTCGTCTCGGCGCCAGGAGTTTACACATTGTCGTAGTTTCGGTCATATGGGGCGGGATGTCATCCTGCGGCCGATTGCTAAATCGGCCTTGCACCAAAACTTGTCTCCCTGCCTGGGCGGCAAGCGTGCGGATCTAGGGCCGAGTGACCAACCCGCGGCGGCGCAGCCAAGTTTCAGCGAGTTTGGGCCACTGAGTGACTGGTTCCGAGGTTTGACGGAGACCGTAACCATGCCCGCCGCTGGCGAAGAGATGCATTTCGGCCGGGATCTTGAGCTTCTTGAGCGCGGCGTAATAGACGAGGCTATTCTCCACGTGGATACCGTCGTCTTCGGTTTGCACCAGGAACGTGGGAGGAGTTTGCGGAGATAAAGTAATCTCCGGCGCCAGTGTGGTGAGATCGCTATCCGGCGTTAGGTAAGCGGGATAGATGAGCAGGGCAAAGGCGGGATGCGGGTCGGAGTTGCTGAGCAACGCGGCAAGATGGCCGCCGGCCGAAAAGCCGATCACGCCAATGCGCGCGGGGTCAACGCGCCATTCCGAGGCATGCGTACGAACGGCGGCGAGCGCATGCTGCGCATCCATCAGCGGTGCGGAATAGCGGGCCGCATCCGGCGCGGGCGGCACGCGGTATTTCACGAGCGCGGCGTTGATTCCGATGCTATTGAGCCATTGGCAGATCTCACTGCCTTCTAAGTCGAGCGCCAAAACGCGGTAGCCGCCGCCGGGAAAAACGATCACGGTGGTGCCGGAGCTTTTGTCCGGCGGAGCGGGATAAAACGTGAGAGTGGGATCGGAGATATTGGTCAGCCGAACCACTGGCTTGCCCGCGACGAGGTTGTCCTTGGCCGTGGTCGCATCATGTTCCGAGCCCGGATGAAAGGTGGACGATCCGGCCGGTTGCAGCGGGATCGTCGGCAATTGGGCAGCCATACTGAACACCGAAAAGAACGCAACCCCAAAAAAGTGGCGCATTAGATTTGCGAATAGCCCGTGGGGTGCAGGATGTAGTTATCGATATTCGACACAATCGATTCGAAAGAGAAACGGGTCTCGGAAGTCAGCTTTTTCCAGTCGGGGTTATCGCCGAACGCTTTCCATTTGGCGTCGAGCTCGGTTAGGTCGGGGAAACTCACCATATAGGTGAGATTGGGCAAGCGCGCGCCGATCAGCGTATCGCCGAAGAATACATTCCAGAAACCGGCCTTGGCAAAGATGTCGAATTCGCCGCTATTGAACATTTCTACTTTGCGGCGATGGTCGCGCAGGCTGGGGCTTTCATACGTTCGCAGTTGGAAAACGCGCGCGCCGTTTTTCGCCGTGACGGGAGGGACGGTGAGTTTGGGATAGCCTTCGAAGGCGATCATGAGTGAGCTTTCGACGCGGCCGAAGGCCGGCTCTTTGGCCGGGGCGGCATCGAACGGCTCGGCCGCTTTCAGATACTCGTCGTCGTGCGCCAACTTCAGTTCACTCGTAACCAGCGCCTCCACCGACGTGGATGGAATGAGCAGATAGATGGTAGGCGTTTCCGGACCGAGGTATAAATCAAAAGCCCCGATGGTTTTCATGCCTTGTCGGTTGAGAGCCGGGATCAAAGCTTCGGCGAAATATTTGTGCGCCAGTTTGGGTTGATCGCCCGATTGCATCTTGAAGCAGCGCAGTTCATAGAACTCGCGCCCAGCGCTTGCTTGGCGTGCCAGCGATTCGCCGGCTAGGGCGGACAAGGAGAGGGAAGAGGTAAGAAAGCGGCGTCTTTGCATAGTGATGAATCACTAGCATTCTATAGCATCGCCTGCTCAAACTCCTCTTCGTTCTGCCGACGGAAACGCAAACGGAACCGCCACCGTAAGGGAGTAGGCCAAACGGAACGGCGACCGTGAGGGAGCAGGCGTCTGCTGAAATTCGGCAAATAAATGCCGGTCCCATCGCTCGTGGAAGCCTACGATTGGTTGAACATTTGCTTTGTTCCGCCTTTGAGCCAATCGTCGCTCCACTTTGGATTGTCGCGGCGCGGCCGGAAGTCATAAAACTGCAGGCGGCAGAACCAGCAGTGGTAAAGCTTTCCGCCCAAAATGCGGTGGACGAAGTTGAAGAGGCCGCCGCGCATTTTGTCGATTTTGTCGACGCGTTTTAGGTGCGAGATGTCCTGATAACGGCATTTTGGACATTTGGCATAGCGTGCCAATTGCAACCGCGAAGAGAAGGTGACGTGATACCGCGCCGAGCAACTGTCGCAACGGTAGGACTCCAGATAGCGGAAGCGCTCCATAAACCGGCGCTTCGAGCGGCGAAGGCTGCCACCACACTCCCGACATTGCATTCTAGACATGGGCTTAGGTAAGATTCCTAGTGACGTTATTTTATTACTACCAGATTACAACGTCGTCGGCAAGATCCTTTTGCAGAGATTGTGCGCCCGACTTTTTCGAACTCAACCAGGCTTGGCGGAAGGCTTGAACCTGCTCGGAAACAGGCATACCCGCTTTTTCGAAGGTTACAATCTCGAATTTGGGATCTTCGGCCACGGTGACGGCAGCTTTCTTGGCCCCGGCGCGAGAGTGGTATTCGAGGACTAGGGTCTCGCCAATATGGTGTTTCGCGACGCACGATGAGAACTCTTCCCCTTCTTTAACGGTTTTGCCGTCGCACTTGAGAATTGTATCCCCACGGTCAAGACCCGCCTTATAGAGCGGGGAACCGATGAGGGCGGCATCCTCGAGTTTGAGACCGTCAGCGGAAGACGCCGTTTGATCGTTGCCGATCCAAGGCTTGCCGGCGTGAGCTCTTTGCAACTTGAGCCCGGCAGCCGCGGCAAGCGATTGGTAATCCAGGGGTTCGCGGCCGTAAATGTGATGCTGAAATATGGCATGCGCAAAATCAGGATTGCCGGTAGCTTCGCCGAGTCCGTCCTCCAGATCCTGTAGGTTGTAGGGCTGATTGATATCGGGATGATTGCGCCACATGACGCGCATCCAATCGTCGAGCGATTTGCCGGGAAAGTGCTCCCGAATGGCGAGATCGAGTCCAAAGGCCAGCGCGGCGCCGTAAGTGTAGTAGGAGATGAAGGTGTTGGACAGATTGGTTTCGTCAATGGATTTCGCGGCATCAACGAAGGGTGCTTGCCGGCTCATATCGACTACCGACAACATGTCGCGGCCGGGAGCATTCAGCACACGATTCACCGCGCCACTGAGATCGCGCGCTAGTTCGTCAAGCGTGGCAAGCCCGGCGCGCTTCAGCACTAACGGACCGTAGTAACTGGTAAAGCCTTCGGCAAACCAAAGTTCGCCGGACATGTTGGCGCGCTCGAAATCGAAGGGTTCCAGCGAGCGCGGGCGAATGCGCCGCACGTTCCAGGCGTGGAAGAATTCGTGGGAAACGGTATCGAGCGAATGCTCGGCTGAATCTTTCAGCGTAATGGGTGCCGTGATCGAGGTCGAATCGCGGTGCTCCATGCCATCCCCGAAAACGGCGGGCAGGTAATCGATAAGGAAGGTATACGAGCCGTTGTCAAATTTCGGGAAGCCGCCGAAAACGCCTTCTTCTTCAAGCACAATGGCTTGGCAGTTCTTAGCGTAGGCTTTGGCTTCGTCCTGTGAACCCTGATGATGCAAAGCGAGAAGAAAGCGCTGGCCTTCAATTTGCCATTCGGCGGTGGTGTGATTGCTGAGTTCAATGGGGCTGTCCATGAGCCATTCCAGATTGGGTGCCGACCAGGAACCATCGGGCCGCGGAATGAGTTGCGTGGCGGCGCGCCAGTTGGACCCCGGAGGCATATCGAAGGTAAGAGTGCTGGGCGCGTTTTGGAAGCCATGCGCCCAAACCAAAGCGGCCGGCAAATTGAGGTGAGCGTGCGTTTCGTCGATCCCGGCATAAGTGCCGTCGGCATGATCGCCGAACAGTGTGTAGTGGACGGTGACCGTGCCGTGGTGGCCGGATATGTTCCAACCATAGGGATTGGGGCGCGTGACCGTCAGCGGCACACCGCCGGAATCACTGGCGCCGAAATGATAAATGTTTTTGGCGAATTCATGCAGCGCATAACGGCCGGGCGACGATCGGCTCATCACAACCTCGAGGACCGGTTGCGAAATGCCGGTAAAGGTGGCGCTGATTTCCGCCTCGTGATGGACAGCGTTGGGGAAGCTGAGGCGATACTCGACCGCGGGCGCGGCCAGCAAGGGGATGGCGGCCAGGAACCACAGGATGATTTTCATTTAGAGTTCAATTGCTCCGCGATATTTCATGTTCGAAAGACGGAATTTGGTTTTTACATTGAGGGAACCAAAGTGCGTCATGAAGATGGCTTCCTTTTCGCTGGTATTTATGGGACGGGTGCGCGAAAAGAAGACGCGGACCGTGCCTGTGGCGGGGTCGAGTTTGGCGTTTTCGGGTTTCAGATCAGGGTAACCTTTGACAACAATCCTTGAGTAAGCCATGAACGCTTCGAGCAGGTCTTCGGGGTTGCGGGCGTCCACGGAATCGTCGCTGGATGAACTGGTGGCGGTGGTGCCCCTGGCCCGGTAACGGTTGACTGGCACGAGTCCGGTGATGCTGATGACGTAGGAGTCGGCGGGCGCGGCGGAGTCTTTTTGCGCTTCGCGGATGGGTAACGCGCTTTCCCAGCGGACCAGCACCGGAACAGTGGCCAAGTGACCGCTACGGTTCTTGCCGGGCTCGCCATCCCAGCGGGGTTTAGGCGCACCCGTGCCTTTTTCGCCGGTATCCGGCGGACCCACGGGCCGCGGATCCATAGCAGTGTCTTCCGGATCTTCCATGACGGCGGCGGCGGGGAGCGACCAAGGCGAATTATTGAGCAGGAGGGCGATATCTTCGGCCGACCAACTCGCCACCGGCTTCTCCCAAGGCGGTTGCGCGGCACAAGCGAGTGTTGCGAAAGTCACGAACACGGCGCACGAAAGCACGGTTTGAGAGAAATAGAATCTTCGTTTTGTTTGGGTTTCATTAAAAAAGGGCAACATAAGGCGTTCAACTATCGTCCTTATACTATGATCTTGCCGCCTTTATCATCGGAACAGCCGCCGTTCTATGATTGGGCAAGTATTTGAAATGTCAAATTCACCGACTCTTCGTCTCCTGCTGGGACTGCTGATCACGCTGGCCGCAGTGGCCGGCTTTTCCTCATATACGTTGTATCAACTAGACAGGTTGCGGAAGTTGCAGACAGACACCATCGATTTGAACCGGCACGATTCGCTGCTACTCGTGAGAGTGCAAGGCGATATTAACACGATCGGATTGAAGTTACGCGATATGCGCGATATGCCGGACGGGCCGGAGACAAAGGCGATTAGCCAGATACGCGACGACTTGAACCGAGTGCGGGCGGATCTGCAGGAAGCGATTGAACAGGAAGAAAAACTCGATCCGGTAACCAGGCAAGGCGACCAGCATACGGAACTCATTCGGGCGCTGAAAGAATTTTGGCGCTATTCGGACGACGTTTTCGCGGCCGCCAAGCAGGGCCATGCGGGCATTGTCGGCGTTTTGGCGTCAACGAATTTGTTTGCGCGCCAGGAAGGTCTGGCGGCGCGCGTCTCGCACCTGTTGGAGCGCAATAACGAGGCTGAGGAATGGGCCGATCAAAAAGTGGCGGTGATTTACGACCGGGTGGGACGCGATATTTACGCCTTCCTGACGGCGACTATTCTCGCGATTTTGGTGACGAGCTTATATTTGATTTATTCCAATCGCGAAATATTCGACAAGATGGAATCGCTGTCGGGCCAACGAAGAATTTTGGCGGCACGGTTGATCGCGCTGCAGGAAGAAGTCTTGCGCTCGATATCGCGCGAGCTTCACGACGAGTTTGGACAGATTTTGACGGCCGTCAGCACCATGCTGGCGCGCGCCGAACGCAAAGGGTTGCCGCCGGATTCGCCGTTCCGGACTGAGTTAAGCGAAGTGCGCGAGATTGTGCACAACACCTTGGAGAAGATGCGCAGTTTATCGCAGATGCTGCATCCGGCGGTGATAGACGACGACGGCTTGGTCAAAGGATTGGAATGGTATGCCGGCGTTTTTAGCAAGCAAACCGGCATTGTTACTAAGACCGTGATTACCGGCCAAGCCCTGCGCATCACGGGCCAACCGGCTACCCATTGCTTTCGTATTGTGCAGGAAGCTTTGAACAATGCCGCCAAGCACGCCAAGACGAAAACCGCGCTGGTGGAGATGATCTTCGCGGCGTCGACGCTGACGCTTAAAGTACGGGATTATGGCTGCGGCTTACCGCCGAGTAAGAAGCCCAACCAACGAGGTTTGGGATTGATTGCCATGCGCGAGCGGGCGGAGTTGCTGGGTGGTAAGTTGGATATCCAGTCGGAAGAGGGCGAAGGCACTACGCTGACGCTGGAGATACCGATCGATCGAACCAAGGGTGTACTTAAGACAGCAGAAGAGGAAAGACAAGAGGAGACTACGGTTTCCAAAAGGTAGAGATTATGAGTGAAGACATTACAGTACTACTGGTAGACGACCACAGCTTGGTGCGCCGCGGATTCCGGCGGATTCTGGAAGACGAAGAGGGCATGAAAGTGGTGGGCGAAGCCGCCAACGGCGTGGAAGCGATTCGCATGGCGCAGGAGTTGAAGCCGAACGTGGTGGTCATGGATCTTTCCATGCCTGAGTTGGATGGCGTGCAGGCCACCAAGGAAATTGCCAAACATTTGCCGGATACCCGGGTTCTGGTTCTGAGTATGCACGCGGAAGATAATTATGTCCGCAACGCTTTAGATGCCGGCGCCAAGGGCTATTTGCTGAAATCGGCGATCGATGTGGATCTGGTGGGCGCGATCCGCGCGGTGGCCGTTGGTCAGCGCTTTATGGGCAGCGGCTTGAAGTATGTGGCGCATGAGGCGGACGATGAATTGAATCGTCTTACGCCGCGCGAGAAGCAGGTGCTGCAATTGATTGCGCAAGGTAAATCGAACAAGGATATTGCCAGTTTGCTCGATTTAAGCGTGAATACCGTTTCGGTGCACCGGGCGAATTTGATGGAGAAGATGAATATTCACCGCACGGCGGAACTGGTTTTGTTTGCCATTCGGAAGGGGCTGGTGGCGCCGCAGTAACTCGTGCCCATGCCGAAGAAATTGTCCGTATCATCTCGGTCCGGCAAGCTAGTGAACAAGCCTGGTGGGTCCGAAGACTGGGCCGCCAGCGAGACTGGCCTTTTTCTTTCGAATGCGCATTCGGCTAGTTGATTTCTGGTGCGCCCGGTAAGATTCGAACTTACGGCCTTTTGCTTCGGAGGCAAACGCTCTATCCAGGCTGAGCTACGGGCGCATTCCTAAACGAAACCAAACTAATACTTGAGCGGCCCATCAAGACCGGACAAAGCCTTTTTATGCGCGCTCGCCGTGGTATTGCTTCCCAGACTCAGCAATTCCTCGATATGCGCGCGAATGGCATCTTCGGCCATGAGCTTATCCCAAGAATCGTCTTCCTTGGCGGGCGTTTGATAGTGAATGATTCCTTTGCGGTCAATCAATGCCAGTTGTGGAATCACATAGCTGTTCTTCGGATCGAAAGCCATGAACGCATACATTTCCTGCTGCGTCGCCCAGCCCACCGGAAAGCCAACCTTAAAATCCTTGACGAAATTCTCCACCAGCAAATCCGCATTGGGATTGATCGCCACGTCGATTACCTGCAAACCACGCGCGCCGAACTCTTCCTGGAATTTGGTCATTACCTTGGAAGCCGCCTGACAATGCGGACAGGTCGTATGAATAAATTCCAGCGCCACCACTTTGCCCCGATACTGACTCAACTGAACGGGCCCTTTGCCCGGCAGCGTAAACGTAAAGTCGGGAGCTTTGCGCAAATTTCCTGCGTCGGCGGCAAACAACGAAATCCCCATTAGAACAGAGGCTGCAAGCACGGCGAGTATGGTTTTCATGGGATCAAAGTCTCAACTTAGTGTAACTTAACTCGCGGCCGCATGCTGGAGACTCAACCATTCGGCTTCGTCGCTCAATCCCTCTACGCTTGAAACCACATTTCCCGAGAGCCAAACTACAAAGAACCCGTTATCGCCGGTTCCAGCCACTATAGTGGCCTTCTGCGAAGAGAAGTCGCAATGCTTCCACTTGCCTTGCAAAATTTTCTGATAAGCGGCGAAATAGGCGGCCGCGCTTTCGGGCGTTTCCCATTGCGCCGCATAGCTCAGGACAGGCTTGGCATTATGCCCGCGAGTCACAATCCGAAACTTGCCGCCCGCCAAGTGAGGCGCCAATTGCGCCGCTTTCGGCGCGCCCACATATTGCTGCAGCAGCATCTGATGATCGAACTCTCCCATGTCTCCTGCGTTGATTTCCTTGCCCTCGGGATCAAGTTTAGGAAGCTTGGGATCAGCCGCTTTCTCATGCGCAAAGTATTTCCCGGGGTGAATGATCTGCGCCGAATCCGTCGGCGGATGCGTGAACACTTCAGAAAACGAGGCCTTGCCGAGCTTGTGATAAACGGCATCAAAGAAAACCGTGCCTTGCGAGTAGGGAAACAGCAGGGACTGCTGAATATAAAGCGGCGAGCTTTTGAGTACCGGATAGTCCGCCATGGACGATTCGCCCGAATCGGCGACGGATTTCAACATCTCCGCGGTGGGGACAGGCGGTTGGCCGCCGTGCTTTAGCTCATAAGCGATCATGAGCCACGATGCTTGGCCTTCCACCACCGCGGTGTGCGCCAGATTTTCATCATCGTTCGAAGGCGTTTCCTCCATGAAGTTTTCCAGATTAAAATATTGGTCGGCCAAGGCGTGCGACAACTCGTGTGCCAACGTCGTCGTTTCGCCGGGGACCGAAGAATCCTGCAGCAGAAACAGTTTCTTTTCGTCGTAGTCGTAAAAGGCGGCGGCTTGCTCGGTCAGCAGATCTATGGTGGATTTCTTCAGGTCAAAATCCTGCGGCACGAGCCCGAACATCTTGAGCGAGAGTTCGTCGGCGTGGATTTCTTCGGGCTTCAAGGTTTTCTTGATTCGCTTGCTCAGGAACTGATGCAATTGCCGCTTTGTCATGCGGCCATAAGGCACGGAATGCTTCTGCGGCAGCCCGGTAATTTCGGAGACGGATTTGACGATCGAGTCAATTTGCGCAAAAGTCGGGTCTTTGGAAGCTTTGTCACGCGCTACGGCCAAAGCGGCAAGCAAAGCTATTACTGAAAAGCGACGGAACATTTATTGGGGGGACACCACTAGCTTTTAGAGTACTGGATGACCGCCAATCGATGCTATTCTGAAGACGCCTACCCCCGCCTTTAAACATTTCATGGATTTCCTGCAAGGTCTAAATCCGCAACAACGCGAAGCGGTTGCGCACGTCGAAGGTCCCCTGTTGCTGCTCGCCGGAGCAGGCAGCGGCAAGACGCGCGTCATTACGCACCGCATCGCCCATCTGATCGAGGCGCACCACATTCCGGGACCGGCGGTTTTAGCGGTTACCTTTACTAATAAGGCGTCGCAAGAGATGCGCGACCGGGTCAATTCCCTTTTGGGCGACAGCTCACGGTCGAAAACGCCCCAAGTATCTACTTTTCATTCGTTCTGCGTCAGAGCGCTACGGCGCGACGGCGGTTCTCTTGCCGAAATTCGCGAGGGCTTCACGCGCCAGTTCACGATTTACGACGCCGACGATCAAGTGGCCCTTGTCAAATCGGTTTATAAGCAGCTGGGCTTGGATGAAAAATTCATGCCGTACCGGGGAATGCTGTCGCGCATCAGCCACGGCAAGAGCCACGATGAATCGCCGCTTGATTGGTTCAAGGCGGCCACCGATCCGAAGCTCACGCGCCAAGCCAAAATTTATCAGCTTTATGAGGAGCGCCTGCGGCAGGCGAATGCGCTTGATTTCGACGATCTCTTGCTCGAAACCGTGCGGCTGCTGAAGCATGACGAGGCTTTGCGCGCGCTCTATAACCGGCTTTGCGAATTCGTCATGATCGACGAATATCAGGACACCAACGCCAGCCAGTATCAGTTGATGCGCCTATTGACGGAGACCCGGCAGAATGTCTGCGTGGTGGGCGACGAAGATCAATCGATTTATGGCTGGCGCGGCGCCGATATTCGCAACATTCTCGATTTCGAGCGCGATTATCCGAAAGCGGTGGTGATCCGGCTGGAACAAAACTATCGCTCCACCAAGAATATTTTGGAAGCCGCCAGCGCCGTGGTAGCCAACAACAAAGAACGCAAAGGCAAGTGGCTTTGGACCGAAGCCGAAGCGGGTACGAAAATCGGCTATTACGAAGCGCCGGATGGCGAAAATGAAGCGCTGTTCATTGCCGATACGATTGAAAAAATCGTTTCGCGCAATCCGTTAGATCGCGTCGCGGTGCTATACCGGACCAATTCGCAATCGCGGCAGATTGAAGAAGCGTTGCGGCGCTATGGCCGCAAGTATCTGGTCATCGGCGGCTTCAGTTTCTACCAGCGCGCCGAGGTAAAGGATCTGCTCGCTTACCTGCGGGTTTTGTTCACGCCGCAAGATTCCATTGGGCTGCTGCGCATCATCAACACGCCGGCGCGCGGTATCGGCAAGGGAACGGTTGAGCAGATTGAGCAATATTCGCTGCAAAACAACATAAGCATGTGGCAATCGCTGCCCAGGATGCTGGAGGCCAGAGTCTTTCCCACGCGCGCCGAATCGGCTTTGCGGGCTTTTGTCCATCTCATCGGGAATCTGATCGAACTGGCGGCGGATGCGCCGGTGCATGAATTGTTGCGCGGCATTTTGGAGCGCACCGGTTATGAAACCATGCTCAAGAGTGATAGTTCGCCGGAAGCGGAAACGCGCTTGGCCAACCTGGAAGAACTGGTGAACGCAGCGGCTGAGGCGGCGGACAGAGGCGAAACGGCCGCGGAATTTTTGGACCATGCCGCGCTGGTAGCCGATGCCGATGACGTGGACGAAAAGGCGGCCGTCTCTTTGCTTACCATTCACAACGCCAAAGGACTGGAATTTCCCAATGTTTTTCTGGCCGGCATGGAAGAGGGCCTATTTCCGCATAGCCGGTCGCTGCTGTCGGAGGCGGCAATGGAAGAAGAACGGCGTCTTTGCTATGTGGGCATGACGCGCGCCGAAAAGCGGCTGTATTTATCCAGCGCGCGCTACCGCCGGCGTTTTGGCGGTGGGCAACCGGAAGTGAGTTTGCCATCCCGTTTCCTAAAAGAAGTGCCGGCGAGTTTGTGCGAACGGCTGTCTCCGCAAAACGCTCCGCGGGCCGATGAAGTGGACCTTTATTCGGAACAGTTTGAAGTGCGGGATTCAGCCAAGCGCAATATGTATAACGGCAAGACGTATAACTCGGTGGATAACATTGCGCAGTTTTTCGCGGAACGCGGCATGCCACCGCCTTCCGGATTTACCCGCCGGCCTGAGCAGACAAAACCGCCGGCCGCCGCCCCACCAGCACCGGCGAAAGTGCCAACTATGCAGCCGCAGCGTCCCGTTTCAGCGCCGCGAGCAGGGGTTCCACGCCCCGGCGCGTTTAGGAATGGTGTAGTGGTTCAGCATCCCAAATACGGCCGCGGAACCATTGTGCGGCGCGAGGGAGATGGCGACGATGCGAAACTAACAATTAGTTTCCCCGGTTACGGGTTTAAGAAGATTGTAGAAAAGTACGCAGGGATAAAAATCGAAGAATGAATACCAAGCATGTTGCTGACAAAGACGAACGTAAGAAGCTGAAGCGCGCCGCGCGTAAGAAAGCCGCTCCCAAAGCCAAACGAGCCGCCGGCGTGGCGCGCGGCGATGGCAAGAGGAAGGTCAAGAAGATCGCCAAGGGACAAACCCGCAAACGCTAACGAATCCCGGGGCGCTGTCGTCAACCACTGAGCTTAACCACGCTTCGCCCCGGTTTTGACTTCCCGAATGCCGCCCGGCGTGGCAATACTGAATCCCACCCGTTCCATGGCGTTTTGAATATAAGAGTTGCGCATGAAGTAGCGCCAAACGTTGCCGGTGAGCAGATTTTCAATGCTCAGCAGCGAGATGCCTACATCGATGCCGACTACGTCGTGATCAACCCAAAACTTATTGTCTCTCCAGTTTGGATTGAAAGCGTCGCTAAAACCATAGCGCCGGTAGATCCTATCGCCGAATTGAGCGTGCATCTCGCGCAGCACCGGCAGACAGATTTCCGGGGCGAACATCAGCGAGCCGGCGGCAGCGCAGGGGACCAGCGTGCCATCCACTTGGCCTTGCGTTGTTGTGCCGCCCCAATCCATATAGCCGAGCGGGCTGTCCGATACCGTTACGCCCCACATGTTGGGGCCGAAATCGGCGTAGCGCGGCTGCAGGCTGATACAAAAATCACGATGGGCGTAGGTGGCGATTTGGGAGTTCTGGAAATAGTCGATAAAAGAGGCCTCGCCGTCGCGCTGGTGGCGGAAATCGATCCAGGCATGAGAAAACTGGTGGGTGAACAAAGCGCCGCCGCTAATGAACTTCCAGCTCTCGAAGCGCACTTCGGGGCGCAGCCAGGCATACCAACTATCGGCGGGAATGGAATGGCGCGGCGAGCCGATGGCCAACAAATAGAGGATTGACGCTTCGCTATAAGTCTGCCAGCGGGCTTTCAGGAAACCGCTTCCCGGCATGACGCCGTGCGAGAGAATCTTTTCGCTGCCGTTTAACATCCAGCCGAAATCGACGCGCTCGAAGATTTGGCGCGCTAACAGTTTAATTTCTTTGTCGTTCGCAAAGTAGCCTTGCGCGGTGAGGACGCCCGCCAACAGCAAGGCTGTATCTATGCTCGAAATTTCGGATGACAAGGTGCGCTGGCCGTTATCGGCATCCATGAAGTGCAGATAAAAGCCATGATCGTGAAAGGCGCGCTCCCACAGAAAGTGCAGCGTGGTGAGCACGCGCTGGCGCGCCTGTTCTTTGGGTGCCCACGCGCGCTCGGCAGCCAGGCAGAGCGCCGTTAATCCGAACCCGGTAGCGGCTGTGCTGGCGGCGTTGTTGCCGGAAGGCGAGCCATCTACGCCCGCGCGGTCTTTTACGAGGCCGGTGTGGCGGTTCCAATGATCCCAAAAATAGCCAAAAGAGCGGTGGGCGTAGTCTTCTAAGAACGCGCGATCTTCCGGTTTGATAACGGCGGCGGGTTTGCTATCGGCGGGCACGGGTGCGGCGCGCGAAGGGCGCGCCGCCAGGAACGCCGCGGCGCCGCGCAAAACCTCTCTACGTGACAAGCCACGGGCCGGGAAGGTAGGGGTCTTGGAACTCAAGGCATTCAAGGCAAACAAAGTTGAGTTGGATCTAATTTAAGTTTAGAACGAATCTGCGATACTGCGCAGTAATGTCCTCCTTATTCAAAACGAAAGACATCGATTCGCTGGTAGAAAACACGGAAGCGGAAGGGACTCGTCTTAAGCGCACGCTGGGGCCGTGGAGTTTAATTGCTTTCGGCATAGGCGCGGTGATCGGCGCGGGCATTTTTACGGTGACGGGCACCGCGGCGGCGGGCCAACACAGCACTACGCCCTCGCTGCTGAATGCCCCGTTGCTGGATCTGCTGCTGCATGGTTCGGCAGCCACCACGCTGGGCGGCAGACCAGGCGCCGGACCCGGCTTGGCGCTGTCGTTCATGCTGGTGGCCATTACCTGCGGCTTCGCGGCACTCTGCTACGCGGAACTGGCATCGATGATTCCCATCGCCGGTAGTGCTTATACGTACGCTTATGCGGCGCTGGGCGAAATCTTTGCCTGGATCATTGGCTGGGATCTTATTTTGGAATACGCCGTTTCAAACATGACCGTCGCGGTAGGCTTCTCCGCTTATATCAATGAACTACTGAACAATTGGCTGCCCTTTAGTCTGTCGCACGCGATCATAGCCGATATGAAGTATACCGGCGCGATCTTCAACCTGCCCGCATTTCTGGTCGTCATGGCGCTCAGTTGGATACTCGTGCGCGGGGTGAAGGAAAGCGCCAGTACCAACAACGCCATGGTTGCCATTAAGCTGACCGCGGTGCTGCTCTTTGTTTTTGGCGCGGCGCATGCGGTTAAGGCTTCGAATCTGCATCCCTTCTTTCCGAATGGCGGCGCCGGCGTTCTCAGCGGCGCGGCTATTGTGTTCTTCACGTTCATCGGTTTTGATTCGGTTTCGACGGCCGCTGAGGAATGCCGCAACCCACAGCGCAACATGCCCATTGGCATCATCGGAACGCTGGTGGCCTGCGCGATTCTTTACACCTCGGTATCACTGGTTCTTACGGGCATCGTGAACTGGAAGACGCTCGACAACGCGGCGCCGGTGGCTAATGCGCTCGCCGCCATTGGCATGGATAGGTTGAAGTTCGTGGTCACGGTAGGAGCTTTGCTGGGCATGCTCTCTTCGCTGCTTGTCTATCAATATGGTCAGGCGCGCATTTGGTTTGCCATGTCGCGCGACCGCTTGCTGCCCGCGCTCTTTTCAAAAGTTCATAAACGTTTTAAGACTCCACACGTCAGTACTTGGTTAGCCGGTTTAGCGGTTGGCATCCCCGCGGGCATTATGGATATTGATTTTTTTGCCGATCTAGCGAATATCGGGACCTTGTTCGCGTTCGTATTCGTCTCATTTGCAGTGATCATTTTGCGGCGCACACAGCCGGATAGGCCGCGCTCGTTTCGCGTACCTTTCTCGCCCGTGACGCCCATACTTTCGATCGTCTGTTGCCTGGGCCTTATGCTTGGGCTGCCGCTATTGGCCTGGATTGGATTTGTAGTATGGCTCATCATTGGACTCGCAATCTATTTCGGTTACAGCAGCAAGCGAAGCTTAATTCAAAATCCGGCTTGAGCCTGGCAGCATGAGAGCGCCCACTACCAAGCAAGACCTGCTGCTGCTGGTGTTGTTGCTGTGGGCGCTGCTGGCGCAGAGCACGTTTTCGAGTAAGCTCGTTTCCGAGCAGGTGCATTCCGCGGAACGGTCGCAGCTGCCATTTTTGTTCCATGACTACAGCACCGTGATCCGCTTCGTCATGCCCGACCATGGCGTCGCCGACATTCGGCCGGGCGACGAAGTAATCGCGATTGACGGCGCGAAGCTCGACGGCCAAGCGCAAGTGGCGGCTTTTGAAGACCGGCGTCGCTCCAGCGATACCGCGCTGATTACCCTGCGAGCGCAAGGCGTAAGGACGAGCGCGCGGGATGTGCGGGTTCCACTGCGAACAGGTGCGCCGCCGGCGATGGTCTGGATTTCGCTCATTGGTATTTACATCGCGCTGCCGTTCAGTTGCCTGCTGGTTGGTTTTTATATTGCGTTCGCCCGGCCACGCGATCCGCTGGCTTGGATCACCATGGCGATGCTGGCTTCCTTTGGCCAATTGGCGAGTACCCAGATCCCCTGGTCGATCTGGCCGCCTTTGCATGTGTTGGTGCAGGTCTATCATTCGCTGTTGAACGGCACTTGGCCTCTTTGGATGCTCTTGTTCGGGTTCTACTTTCCAGTGCCCTTTCCGTTCTTGCGACGCCGGCGCTGGTTTATCTATGCGGTATCGGTAATACCGGCGATCATCACGCTGCTGGACATTTACGGCAGTCTGCTGGCGGGGCATCATACGGCGGATTTGCAGTGGCTCTTTACGCTTGACCGGGCTATCGCGCGGCCGCAAGTGATTTTGTTCATGTGCTATGTCGGCGCGTTCTTTTTCTGCCTGGGCTACAAGAGAGCGCGCTTGACTTCGGCGGATGCCAGCCGTCGGCTGAAGCTGATGAGCACCGGCTGCGGGCTTTCGCTAACGCCCTTGATCCCGTTTGTCTTGGGAGAAATCGGGATGATCCCCATGATGCCGGCGTGGCTGGCGGTGATTTGCCTGCTGATGCTGGTGCTGTTCCCGCTCACGATCGCTTACGTGATTGTGGTGCAGCGCGCCATGGACGTGCGGATGGTGGTGCGCAGCGGATTGCAATATGCGTTGGCGAGCAATGGCATCAAGATTCTGCGCGTCTTGCTGATAACGGCCGCCGGCTTGCTGACGTTTCATTTTGTCCAGCAGAGCGAGCACCGGGCGGAAGGTATTGCTATTTTCGCGGGCGGCGCGGCTATGGTGATTCTGCTGAGCCGTTTGGCGCGCTGGGTAGGGGGGTGGACGGACCGGCGTTTCTTCCGCGAAGCGTACAATGCCGAACGCATTCTGACGGAGTTGAGCACGTCGGTAGCGGGCATTCGCGATCCAAAGCGCTTGATGGAAACGGTCGCGAACCGTATTGCCGATTCTTTGCACGTGCCGCGGGTAGCATTTTTGTTGGAGCAAAGCGGAAGTTTTCAACCAGCTTACGCGCTGGGTTTCAACGGCATTGCACCGGCGGTGCAACTCTCCGAGCAGGCGTCGACGGTGCGCACGTTGAAACGCCTGAATGGACCGTCGAAAGTTTACTTCGACGATCCACAAAGCTGGGTTCACGGCACGAGCGTGCGGGAGCAGACGGCTTTGCAGGAGTTGGAAACGCAGGTGCTGCTGCCGGTGAATCTGGACTCGAAGATGCTCGGCATCATCAGTCTGGGATCGAAGCGGTCGGAGGTGCCGTATACCAAGGCCGATCTGCAACTGCTGAGCGCCGTAGCGGCGCAGACGGGGCTGGCGCTGGAGAATGCGCATTTGACCGAGAGCATCCGGCGCGAGATTGCCTCGCGGGAGCGGCTGGACCGTGAGCTGGAGATTGCGCGCGACGTGCAGCAGCGGCTGTTTCCGCAAAAGCTCCCGCTGGTGAATGGACTGGATTTCGCGGGCTACTGCCGGCCCGCGCAAGGGGTGGGCGGCGACTACTACGATTTCATTCATCTGGCAACCGGCGCGCTGGGGATTGCGGTCGGCGACGTTTCCGGCAAGGGTATCGCGGCGGCGCTGATGATGGCCAGTTTGCAAGCTTCGCTGCGCGGGCAGACGATTAAGCCGTGCGACACGTTGTCGGAGATGATTCACCACATCAACGGGCTGGTTTACGAAGCTTCGTCGGCGAACCGCTATGCGACGTTCTTCTACGCGCAATACGATCCGGCGAGCCGCAAGCTGCGCTATGTGAATGCCGGGCATAATCCGCCGCTCTTGCGTCGCAAGAAGGGCGTCGATTACGAGTTCCTTCGGTTGGAGGAAGGTGGCACGGTGATTGGCCTGTTTCCCAATTTTCCCTACCGGGAAGCGGAAATAGAACTCGAAGCCGGCGATGTGCTGGTGGCCTTTACCGACGGCATCAGCGAGGCGATGAATCATGCCGATGAAGAGTTCGACGAAGAGCGGCTGATAGAGGCGATTCGAACCTGTCCGGACCGTTCGGCCGCGAATATTTCGAGCTACATTCTGGAGCGGGTGGATGCCTTCACGGCGGGAGCGGACCAGCACGACGACATGACGATCGTGGTGGTGCGCCTGGTATAGGTCTCGGAAATGCCGTCGTCTTGCTTCGCGGAAAACGCCTCAGGGGCCCCATTAGCGAGAGATATCGGGAGTTGAAGTCTCTGCTCCTCAACTATTTGCGCGCATAAAGATGAGCTTATGCGCTAAGCTGTGGTTGCGCCGCTTCTTATCATGAACTCCGATTTCCTTGCCCTTGGCCTCCTCTGGTATGTGGTCTTTCTGCTCTCCACTACTTGCCATGAAGCGGCGCATGCTCTGGCCGCGAAATGGGGCGGCGATCTGACGGCGTTTCATGGCGGCCAAGTCAGCTTAAATCCACTGCCGCATATCCAGCGCGAATTCTTCGGCATGGTGATTTTCCCCATTCTCACCTACGTCTTCAGCCATTGGATGATGGGCTGGGCCAGCGCACCGTATGACCCCGCCTGGTGCCGCCAATATCCCCGGCGCGCCGCCCGCATGGCCTTGGCCGGGCCCGCCGCCAATTTCATTCTCGCTCTCCTCGCGGGCCTCGCCATTCAGCTTGGCCTTCATCTCCACTTCTTTGACGTCCCGGATAGCTTTTCATTTTCGAGTGTCGTCGACGCCGCCTCCCCCGGCATAGCCGAAGCCATCGCCAAATTACTCAGTCTGCTTTTTTCCCTCAATATCTTGTTGGGAACTTTTAACCTTATTCCTCTCCCTCCTTTAGATGGGTTTAACGCCATACCCATTCTCATGTCCGAGAGCGCCGGCCAGCACTTTCTAGACTGGGCCGATTCCGTCCGCGCCTATAGTTTCATCGGCCTCATCCTCAGTTGGCGCCTTTTCGGCTCTTTTTTCGAGCCGATTTTCGCTTTTGCCGTACAAACCCTCTATCGCTAGCCAATTTCGGCCCGATACGTCTGATGGAGACGATTCGAGACCAGCTATGCCAAGCAAGGCTCCCACCGCCAGCACACTCCAACTCCGCAAAGAGCCGA
>Ga0182012_10001591_pt1 | contig 24702 bp, 24 predicted proteins | sample 612S2SmetaG_FD_120486 | JGI IMG/M metagenome (GOLD analysis project Ga0182012, IMG submission 120486) | Permafrost microbial communities from Stordalen Mire, Sweden - 612S2S metaG | ecosystem: Environmental > Terrestrial > Soil > Wetlands > Permafrost | place: Sweden: Stordalen | collected... | reverse complement strand
GTTGATGGAAACAGCACCTTCAATAATTTAATTTCGGGAACCGGCACACTCACGGCAAATAACCCCGTTGTTTTTAATGACGGATTAGTTATTGCCGCGGGAAATCAAATTATTAAGGCCGGCGACTTGATTCTCAGTGCCGGTGACCTTACCGTTGGGGGCAGTACTACTCTGCAAAGCAAGGCAACCCTGAACGGTGGCGCGGTAATTAGCGGCGGTTTAACGGTTAACGGCAGCGAACAACTTTCCCAAGGTGGCCTGGATATTACCAGCGGCAGCCTTATTATTAGTGGAAATCTTTTTGTAAGCGGCGCGATCACCGGAGCAGGCGCGGGCACTCTTGATAGCCTAACGCTCACCGATACCATAAATAGTACCGGGCCCGCCAGTGGAACACTTATTGTTGATGGCGGCGTGGGAATTGCTCGTGATCTGTGGGAAGGTGGCTCAGAGTATCTACCAACCGCAAGCGGCATAGCCAGTCCGCTTGATTATTACGAGGAGAGCACTTTTTCTACCGGCTTTATATGGGGCGGCGTTACTGTGGCCCCAACGTTGAACCTTTTAGTAAGAATCGTACGTGTCGGTGATCTGGTAAATATACTGATTCCTAATATTATCATCAGCAATGCGGGCACTCATATTGATGTGATAAGTTCAACAACACCACTACCAACCCGCTTTAGACCATTTGTGACCGTTCGCGGCGCAGCATCAACGATAATATATAATAGTTCATCAACCGGACCACTGGTGGGTGAACTCGGCGAATTTAACGTCTCGCCCGGAGGCACCATAACATTGGGATTACCCGGCACGGCTCTAGGGCCTCAAACAATAGCATCATATGGCGGCGTGCAAGCTGACTATAATTCCCTCACCTACACTTTGATTAGCGGATGCACCAATCACATTTGCCCAGCTACTTAAAAATTTCAACAGATACCACATAGTTGGATTCCCTTCAAATATGTGGTATCTCTTTTTAAAACCACGTAATAAATACGCGTTCGATTCGAGCAACGAGGTATTAAGTATCCTTCGACAAGCTCAGGACGAACGGGGTGTCCAGCATCCGTTCGTGGTGACCTCTCGATTTCGCTCGAGACTAAAGGCCCAGCCTGCCGCGCCCGCCGTCCTTCGAGATGCAGCTTCGCTGCTCCTCAGGATGAGCCGGAAGGACGCGTTTACTCGCGAGCGCTAGTCGAGGGGTTTAGCGAAGGCTGGGTCGAACCATGTTTAAAGCAATTTTCAAGGAATTAAGTCTGGAGTTATTAAATTGTAACAGCAAGAACGCAAACGGGTATAACAAATAAGCGTTAGAAAAAGTTGAGGCATTGATGAACCGTACTCTATTTTTGTTACTGTTTTACTCCATGGGCTGTAATGCAGATTATTTTACTGATAAATTTTGCAGTAAATCGTGCCCGGCTCCCAAAAAAAACATTGAAAAAAAAGAAAAAAAAATTGATTGGCACGCATTTTTGCCGATGATTGATGAAAAAAAACCTGATCTTATCTTTAAAATCAGCCGTAAAAACAATTGTTTCGAGCCTGATTTTTTACAAATGATTGAAGAAGCATTTTATGTGGCCGATTGCATTGAAATGGCAACCTTTAGCGGAGAAACAACCGCACAGTTAAAAGTAATTTTCAAGGAAGTGCACACTATTGAAATGCGAAAAACTTTTTTTGAAAATGCCAAAAAAAAATTTAATCTAGATAAAAATATTTTTCTCTATCAGGGAAGCCCTTTGGAACATCTGCCGGCAATACTTAAGAAATTGCCCAAAGAAAATCTGATTGTTTTTAGTACGCAATACAACACCAGCGCTATTATTTCACCAAAAAATCTTATTCTTAAAGAGCTTGGCTTAATAAAAAAAGCAGGCTCATTGCCAATACTTATCTTTGATGATGTCCGGCTCTTTTACTCACAAAAAAATAAGAACCCCAACCTGCTCTATCCAACAATTGAAGAAATTGTTGAAGCAATAACCCAAATAGACGGCTCTTACCAAATTGCGCTTATTTATGATGCGCTTATTGCATTTCCGGCCGATTATAAAATCACTGTTTCACCGGTTGTCCATGCGGCCACACTGAGCAGACTCCACACCGGTTCACATTTTACCGATGAAGAATTACTCGCGGCCGAACTGTGTATTGCCCAAGCCAAAGAAGAAGAGAAGGCTGCTTTGTGCCATTTGGCACAAACATGGATTGAATCATGGACAAAGCAATTGGGATTCGCTCAGCATATACCATTGTGGTTTGGGCTCATTTTACTTGCCAACGATCAGTTTGGATCGGCAGCCGCTTATTTAAAAGAAGCAAAAGATCGCGGATTAACACATTGGCGCATCGACTGGTATTTGGCAATGGCAGAGTGTAATTGCTTTTTTAATATTAAGGAATAATATTATTGTGCGCTTCATTTTTCAGGAATAAAAAAATATTTCCTGTAATGCGCAAGCTCTTTAATCGAACCGCGAACATCTTCCAGAGCGCGATGATTGTCAGGTTTTTCAAATTTAAGAAATTGGCTCTTTGGGTACCATCGGATGGCCAATTCTTTAACCGAGCTGACATCAATTAACCTATAATGCAAATAATCAGTAATGCGCGGCATGTATTTCCGTAAAAAAGCGCGATCCTGCCATACAGAATTACCACAAAGAACACCATCGCGCGGCGGGCAATATTCTTTAATAAAATCAAGGGTTTCTTCTTGCGCAACAGCGAGAGTCATCGATGATTTGGCCACCGCGTCTATTAAGCCTGTCTTGGTATGTTGATTGCGCACCCAGTTATCCATTACCTCAAGCGCCGCGTGTGGTTGGTTTATAATTAATGCCGGCCCTTCGGCAACTATGTTAAGCTCATTATCGGTAATAATCGTGGCAATTTCTAAAATGACATCAACATCAACATTTAAGCCGGTCATTTCCAAGTCCATCCACACCAAATGTTCTTTTTTATTCATAAACTCCTAAAAAAATTAATATACTATAGTATTATTATTACATTAATTATTAGTTTTCACCTCAAAAAGAATCAATATTTATGCAAAAACTTCGTGTTGGCGTGCTTATGGGCGGCAAATCAATTGAGCGGGAAGTCTCCTTTAACTCGGGGCGCACCATTTGTGATCATCTTGATACGCAACGGTATGCCATTATTCCGTTATTTCAGACGATATGCAACCGATTATTTATTCTTCCGTGGCATTTTTTGCATCGAGGCAAAATCAGTGATTTTAAGCAACGGCTCTTTAGCCAGGCACAAGAAATAACGTGGGATGATTTAAAAAATCATATTGATTTTGCCTACATCGCCATGCACGGTAAATATGCCGAAGATGGCACGATGCAAGGAATATGTGAGGTTTTTGGCATTCCGTACATCGGCTCAAAAGTTTTGGGCAGCGCGCTGAGTATGGACAAAATAATGCAAAAAAAATTTTTGCACGCCAATAATATTGCCACCGCACGCGATATTGTAGTTCTGCCGGATCAAATTACTCAGTTTGCGCTCCATGAGCAAGAAATTATCCAGCAAATACAACAAAAAGGCTTTGGTTTCCCCTGCATTGTAAAGCCGTATAAAGAAGGATCAAGCTTAGGGGTCAGCGTTGCGCATACCAAAGATGAGCTGCAACAGGCACTCATTAATGCCTGCTTTATTGATAAAAAAAATCCTCAATCGGTGCTGATTGAAGAAAAAATAATCGGCATGGAGTTTACCTGCATAACGATCACCGATTATAAAACCCATACTGTTATTGCCTTACCACCAACAGAACTGGTTGCGGATGCATCAGTTGAATTTTTTGATTATGAACAAAAATATATGCCCGGGAGAGCAACAGAATTTACACCCGCGCGCTGCAGCACGCAAATTCTTGAAAAAATAAAAGACACCTGCATTCAGGTTATGCGTGCGCTTAATCTTACCAACATGTCCCGGATTGATGGATTTGTTCGCCAAGATGGCACCATTGTAATTATTGATCCTAATTCATTTTCCGGCGCTGCGCCCAGCAGCTTTTTATTTCGAGAAGCAGCATTTTATGGCATGAGCCATACGCAGCTGATTAACCATCTTATTGAAACAGAACTTGAATCATATGGTATGTTGCAATCCATTATTGACCAAGAACAAAAAGAGGCGACGATTATGCATACTAAAAAAATTCGCGTGGGTATTTTAATGGGTGGCCCATCCAATGAGCGCGAAATATCTCTTGAATCAGGAAGAAATGTTACCTACAAACTCTCGCCGCATAAATACGAAGCGTTGCCGATTTTTGTTGCTAAAAATATGGAATTGTTTACGCTTTCTCAACAACAATTGGTACTTAATTCTACCCAAGAAATCGCACAGTCCCTTGATACAAGCAATAAAATTGCCTGGCACGATTTATCACGACACGTTGATTTTGTATTTATCGCACTCCACGGTGGCCCGGGAGAAAATGGCGCGGTGCAAGGAACCTTGGAAATGTTGGGAATCCCTTATAATGGTTCAAGTGTACTGGCAAGCGCATTATGCATGGACAAATTTAAAACGAATCAGTTTTTACAAAGCCAAGGGTTTGAAGTGCCACGCAATATGTTGCTCGACAAACCAACTTGGCTCAACCACAAACAAGATGCAATTTCGCGCATTCTTGACCAGTTACCACTTCCCTTGATTATTAAGCCGCATGATGACGGTTGCAGCGTAATGGTACAAAAAATAAAAAAATCTGCCGATCTAGAATCGGCTATCGACTTGATTTTTTCACATGGTAAAGAGTATGCGCTTATAGAAGAATGCATAACCGGCATGGAACTGACCGTTGGCGTTATTGGCAACGATAGCCCCCGTGCGCTACCGCCATCGCAAGCCGTCTGCAATGACGATATACTCTCCATCGAAGAAAAATTTTTACCGGGCGCCGGAGAAAATCAAACACCCGCACCATTACCAAAAGATAGTTTGTTTTTTGTCCAAAAGATCATGGAAGCAGTCTACGCGGCAGTTGGCTGCAAAGGCTATGCGCGCATTGATTGCTTTTATCAATCGCCGGATCAAAGTCCAACGGAAAAAGAACGGGTGATTATCCTGGAAATTAATACCTTACCGGGAATGACACCCGCCACCTGCATTTTTCATCAGGCGGCGGAGGTAAATATAAAGCCAATGGATTTTATTGATTTGATTGTAACGTTGGGGCTTGAACAACATCGATCGTGCGCAGAGCCTCAGCAACCATTGCAACAGCCTTCTGCTTTTGTGTGATTGCATCAAGTTGAGTTGATATTTCATTTCTCATTTTATGCGCCGCGAGCACCGCACCTATATCCCATAATTTAATCGAAAGATCGCGTGAACCGGAAACTACTTTGGTAAAATCATTATACGTAGCCAAACTTTGTATCCATTGTTCATGGCCAATAAGGATTGCCAAGCATTGGGGTTTGCGTAAATCCCATAATTTAATTTGAGTATTCCATGAACCGGAAAGAAGGTATTGCAGTTTTCCATCACTCACTAAGGTTGTAACGCCGGAAGAATGGCCCTTGAATAGTTTAATTTCTTTTTTATGCCGAACATCCCAGAGCCGAATATAATTATCTCCCGTTGCGCATGCAAAAAAATCGCCCTTATCATCAATTGTTTTCATACAAGAAAGTGTCTCATCGGGCACAATTTGTAATGATGAAATTTCCTTGAGAGTTGCGGTGTCCCAAATCTTCACACAACCATCATATGACGCGGAAACCACCGCACCATTATTCGCCGTAATAAATGCATCTTTAGAAGATTTGATGTGCCCTTGAAAAATTGCTTTACATTCATTCTTTGCCGTTTTCCACAATTTAACCAAATGATCATTGCTGGTTGACACAAAATATTCTTGATCCGGTGATAATAAAATACTATTGATCTGTTTTGCGTGTGCAGCCACGGTGCTTATAGCGGTATTGCTTTCCAGATCATACTGCATAATATCACCCCGAGAGCCGCCAATAATCAGTAGCTTTTCATTCTTATCTAATACCGCACTCCCAATGCTGGGAATAATGGCCGCCTTATATTTCAAGCAATCACTCAGATCATTTTGGCAACAAAATGTCATTTGGCCATCGCAGCCCAGTGCAAGAATCTGTTTTTTGGATGGCAACGGAGCAAGGATACAAACACCGTTATATGCAAGACTTTTATTATTTGTTGAAAACTGTTTCACCGGAAAAGTTTCTTCAATTTCCTGCACTTTATTTTGAGCCGCACAAACAACAAGATCTTGAATAACGTTGGGAGCGGTGCAATATTCTTGAGAATCTAAAAATGGGGGCTTTTTAAGCAAGAGAAAATCACAGATGATATCAACCAATTTTCTGATAATTGAGGGCTTTTTAAAGGGTTGCATCGAATGCGCGCAATTAAAAAAAAGAATGAGCAAAAAAAATTTTGAACGGCACATAGCAATCCCTCCCCGTTAACTGTCCCATAGTTAATGGTAAGGAATCACAAAGGTATTGCGCAATGAAAAAAAATTATGGGGTAAAATTGATTTTATAAACCAACAAAGCGCTCATAACATTCGCGCATATAATGCAGGCGATAACGCGCCATGCAATCAGGTGAACCCATCTGCGCATAATGGAGAGTTGTATAATCTCTATTGCCGAATAACAGGCGGCTAGAACAAGACTTATATTCAGATGATCAAATGTGCCATAATAGGAATTTTCGGGCAACAGATAGGGAACATTATACCACCAAATCAATGGGCCGGCTAAGGCGCCAAAAAAAATGAGAAAAGCTACACCATTAAAGAAAAAGCTCATGTATATTGCCTTTATTAATGGCTGATGGTTCCAAAGTTTAAAAAGCAGGGCCATCAAAAAAAAAGCAAACGGAATATGGTAAATGCCGCCGGTAATGCTCCATAAAAACAGCGTTAACAAGAAATTGGTAATATGCGTTATCATATTCTTAAGTTTTAGAAAATAACTATGCCAAACAAATAAAGGATAAAATAAACAATAACCAAGAAAATGATAATATTAATGGCCGTTAACAATAAACTCCGTAAACTTCCGGTCGGGGCGGCAAGCAAAAGATACGCAACCAATAATGCCAGAAGCAACGCGCCAATTGAAGGAATAGCTAAGATCATACTGTTCTCCTTTAAAAAAATACCATTCATATCATTTATATACCAAAAAAAATCTCTCTATAACAAGAGTTTTATCTACTATTGTTTCTCCATGACGTTACTTGGTAGAGTAACCTTTGAAAAAATAATAAAAAGGGGATCGCGGATGAAAAAAATAATTATAGTAGCATCTTCTCTCATTGTGGGCGCACACGCGCAAGAAACACCCATCAATCCTGCCATCCAAGAAGAACAGGATGCTGAACAAGAAAATAGTCTACCCTCACGCTCCATCACTATTAATCTTTCGGTAGCAAATTCTCATCAGGCGGAAAACAATCCGTGCGCGCCGGTGATACAGGCAATCTCTCAAGAACAGCAAAAACCGGCACCTCAACCGCCTCCGGCCGCCCCGCAAGCGCCTGAACCTTCAGGGCTCAAGAAAGCCGCCTTTGTGGCATCGATGAGTTATGCCGCGGCTAAAATGGCAGGCATTATAGATAAAATAGACGTAAATAAGATATTTTCGATTTTTCGCCGCTAAAATAAGAGGAATACCACCATGCGCTATTTCTTCTGTGTCTTCATATTCATTGCAGTTGGAGCAGTTATTCCGGAAAAACCACGCAAGCCCGTGACCATGACACAAAAAATTGATAAAGATTTTAATCTAGTTATAACAGTAAACAATGATCATATTGCCCATAACAGCCCCCAAGCCTCATCGGTACAAGTACTACAAAAACCGGAACCGGAATCGTCACCTATTTTGAAGAAATTGCAGGAAATAAAATCCGAGTTACATGTTTCAGAACGCATGAAAGACATTTTAGAAAAAAGATCATTTTTTTATGACTATAAATGGCATTTATTGGGCCTTACGGTGGCCGGCTCTTATGCCTATCTTTTATATATCATTCATTCAGGCAACTCATATTTGAGTAACAATGAATTATGGTCATCATGGCGGCAAGATTTGCCGCTCGATCAACTTCTTGCCATTCCGCAAGAGCAATTTTCTCAAGAATTAATAAGAGAAATTCAGCGGCGCTACACCGATCCGCGATCGGTAATTGATCTGGTAAAACCGCTTTCGCAATTCATTATTACGACCAATGATGAAGAAGAACAACTGCGTTGGTATCAATCAACTTTTGGATGGCTTTCTTATTTGCACCTTGTTAAAATTGTGCCCTTTTCAAAACAGCGATTTACAAAAATTAACGAACGGTTACAACGGCTAGCCTATTACAAAAATATTTTCCAATCCTGGGCGGCTGATTACCAGCTTAATCATCGATCGGGCATGCTGCCCTATGAAATTTTCCAGAGTGAAGATATTGCGCAATTCGCTGAGTATGCTCATCGATTTATGAGCAGCGAATTAGATGCCCATTGGGCAAACACGCAAAATGCCTTGATACCGCTGGCATAATCTCTGTTTAAACCGGCAGCCACATATAATTTTTATATTCTAATTGCAACTAAAAAAATTAATTAAAGAATTAAATTTGACTTTATTTGTATTTATTTTATCCTAAAAATATGATTCTCTTTTGGAGGAAATATTATGAATAAATGTAGTTTTTTTCTATTTTGGGGCTTAATTACCGCTTCACAAATATCACCGGCAGTTGCTATGCTGCCTGATTCGGAGCTTATTTTTGAAGGGGCCCTTAAAAATGGCATTCGTTTAAGATTAAAAGACCAAAATCATAAATTCCAAGATATTTTAAACAAACTAAACGGAAAACCAAATATCCCTCACGCGAGAAAATGTGGCTCTTCTATCTCATCGTATATTTATGGTTTTGTTGCAAGCTGGGCAGTTAGCGAAGTGACCGCCGCAATTCACGAAACACCCGCAGAAATCTGGAACAATACTTTCTTCTTGGCACGACCATTCTTTGCAATTGGTAAAGCAGCTTCAAATATGTCACAGCGGCCAAAAGAGATTTTTAACTGGCTCACCAACAGAACACGATAAAAGACTACACTAAATAAACGGTTCGTATTTTCACCACTGGTGCGGCATCTTTGCCGGATCCTTTTTCTCGGTCTAACAGCACCCAAATGATAACCGTAACTTTGCCCACTTTAGCGCTGGATAATACAGAAAATATTTTTGGCGAAAATGTGGGATTAAATAATTGCGCAAAATTTGCCGGCAGCGCACTATATTCTACGCCGTAAACGGGTTTAAAGATGGTGTTCCAATCAGTTTTCCAGTTACTTTGCTCTTTTGCGGTTTTTCCGATTTCTTCAGAAGACAATTTTTTTTGCGCACCCTTGGGCAGATACAATTGAATAATTGAATGGGAGAAAAGCCACGGATCAATCTCTTTTTTTCCTGATGAAATGGTAAAGATATCAGTTAAATAAATAGCATCTTTTTTACCCGCAGGATCATAAAAAATAGTGTTCTTAAAAACTTCAAACCCTTTGACCGTTAATAATTCAGTAACATCATTGAGCGGATATTTGCGCTCTTTCAAGAACTTTTCAAATTCAGGAAAAAGATCCACATTCATTTTGCCTTTGATCAAACCAAATAGTTCTTGAAAAAACTTCTTCATGTCGCCATTGGGTTGGCCCTCGCCAATAAACGCGTGTTTTTCAAAATCATATAAACGGTTAATATTAATTTTTCCCTCTTCGCTGCCCAACGTAATCGCCATCGCCGCATCAATCCCTTCAACGGTGCGAGAAAGCTTCAATGATTGTTGTTGATTTAGTAAGGGAACCACTTCTTTGAGCACTACTTTGGCATCAGTGAGTGGCGCTTCTTGCGCTTGTGCTTGGGGCGAATTCTTATTTTGCTGCGATTGCGGCTGCTCTTGCTTTGATTCTTTTTTTTCAGTTACTGATAATTGCGCTATGGCTAGCTGAATACCGCCGAATGCAAGTTGGCGCGCCTTTTCACGATCAACCATGGTTTGTGAAACACGCGCGAAAATAAAACCTCTATTAAAAACATAGGTGCTCAAAAACATGGCAAGCATTATCAAGCCAAGGGTGAGCGTGAGAATGTAACCGGGTTGATTATTAGTATATTTCATGGGCGAGCTCCTTGTGGTGCAGGATTTGCGCCTTGCTTACCTGCCGGTGCTCCGGCCTGTTGACCGGGCTTAGCATTTTTATCCGCCGCGTTCACTAATTCTTTAAGTCTTCCCAGCAAGCGAGAACCTTCTTTTCGTTCCGCCTCAATTTCTGAGCGAATCGGTATCTTTAAAGAAAAGCTCCTGCTTTTTTTCTTGGGCAAATCCCACAAAGCAACAGTAAATTCTACTAGTTGTGGCACCACCGGCAACTTCTGCTTGTTCTCTTGCTCACTATCTTTTTTCTCCAGCCATTCAGCAACTTTTTTTATTTCTTTCTTCGCGCTCTCTTTTTTTGCCGCTTCTTGCTGGCCGGCTCCTTGCGTGGGCGCTTCTTGTTCTTTTTGCTCTTGTAGCACCGCCGTATATTCAACCGTTAATGATTTTATACCGCGCACCATTTCATATTCTTTGGCGGTCTCTTTGTTATCAAGCGCACTCACATCGAGCTTGGCAGATTCTTGCCGCACGAGGGTATATGATTTAGCAGGATTTTTTGGTGTTGGCTTTTCTTCTTTTAAAAGATAACGCACGCGCGCAACACGCGGTTTGGCTGAACCTGATTTTGCACCCCAATATATTTGCAAAGGATTGGTGGTAATAAAGGTGAGTTGATCGAGCATGCCACCTTTATTGGTGCTATAAAAAATTTTTTCTAAGGGCCTTTGCTGTTTTGCTGGGGCACCCGCTGCAGCATTTTCTTCTGCTTGTTCTTCTTCATCTTCTTTTTTTTGATCTTGCTTCGATGCAGCATTTTTTTGTTGTGGTTTTTTTTGGCGCAAATACCATTCATTGGGCGCGGTCACCCCCGAAAGATCTCGCTCTAATTGCGCATTAATAAGCGCAATATTCTCATAAATGGCCGTTGTAGAATCAATCACCGGCACAAAGCGATTAATTTGATAGATCGCACTCATTAAAAGCCCACTTAAAATTGAAGCAATTAATGAGGCAATTAAGAGTTCAACAAGGCTAAACCCCGGATTTTTCACTGCTCTTCTCCGGTTTATAGATAAAAGTTACTACCCGTTCCTGCTTTTTGCTGCGTGCTTTGGGTGACTGAATTGTTACACTTTGGATCAACACATTTTTAAATTTTTTCAACGACGATGAATCGGGCAGTGGTTTAAGTTCATATTTTAAGATGGTTCCTTCATCGCTCTTTTTGCTTGTAGCAAATGTTCTGGCATCAGGCGCAAGATTAAATTCCGTATCAATTAAAAAATTTTTTGCCGCCAAAATGGCGCCAAATGCTCGGCGCGCACGCGCAACGCTGGCAGAAATAGCCGATTGGCCAGTAAAAACGGGTGTCAATACTAAGCCGATGATGGCCATTGCCAGGAGCACCTCAATTAAGGTGAAACCGCTGCGAAATTTATTTTTGAAAACTATCATACACCGTAAACTGCGCGGTAAAAGGGTTGAGCACCAAACCGAATTGCCGTGGTTTTCCAGCCACATTTTTTTGTTTTTTATCAATAAAATTAATAGTCACGTTTTGCGTTAACCCATCCGGAACAATAAAAAAGTAACTTGATATGGTTTTTTCGCTTGCTGACCGTGCCTTTTCATCAAATCCTTCGATGATAAAATTTTTAATCTCTATATTGGAAGGAATGGTAAGCGATGTGGGCAGATATGCCCCTTTAATCGGGGCAGTTTCGGGCGGCCCGTTATCTTTGAATCGAACAACATCACTCACCAAAACTATATTCTTTTTAAAATCAAACTCCACTTGTTGAGTTTTGCGCTCAACAAGCGCGCGGTGCCACGCAAAGCGCGTTAATGCATTGAGTTTCCCCAAAAATACTTGGCGCTCTCTGCGTGGCAATAATTTACTAAAATTAGGAATTACAACAGCAATCATTAACCCAATAATAGCAACAACAATCAGGATCTCTATTAAAGTAAACCCATTCTTATTGCTTCCAAGCATCTATCCACTCAGATTTTGGTGTCCCTTTACCCCGTTTGCTTCCATAGGAATACAGCTCAAACGGATGCTCGCCTCCTTCAGTTGGCTCATAATGGAACGGTTTATTCCAACCATCTTTTGGCACTTCACCCTTTTTGGCAGTAATGTACGGGCCATCCCAACTTTCAGCAATTTTCTCATCGGCAGGCTTTTTTATTAAATCAACTAAGTTACGTGGATACTCACCCGTATCATCATTATAGGCTTCGATACGATCTCTAATAAACTTTAAGCTTAATGCCGTGCTCTTTTTACGATTCGATTCTAGTATGCCTTGCACAGAATAGGTAACTATTCCTCCCAAAATCATCACGAGCGCGGCCGCGATTAAAATTTCTACCAACGTAAAACCATCTTGTGCATGTTTTTGCTTTTCAATATAAATCATTAATTTTACTCCTCGGTAAACGCAGCCTGTTGAATCATAGGCAACATTAATGAGATAACAATAAACCCAACAATAACCGCCATCACAATCAGCAATGCCGGCCCAATTTTTGCCGATAAACTATCGGCGTATTCTCCCAAATCCTCCTCATAGTTTTTAGCAACCGTTAACAACATCTGATCTAATTGTCCGCTTTGTTCACCGGTGCTAATTAAATAAATAGCGATCGGGGGAAACAAATTTGTCTGTTTAAGATACTGAGCAATTTTACCCTGTTTAATAATTTTATCACGTGCTTCTCGCAATGCATCAGCAAGAATGCGATTATCTATAATATTAACCACAATATCAAGTGATTCAGCCAGATTAACGCCACCTTCTAAAAGCATTCCCAACGTATAACAAAACTGCACAATCGCATTGGTACGGGTAAAATAGCCAATTATGGGTAATTTTAATTTGATGGTGTCAATCATACGCGCACCGCTTGGCGTTGATCGCCACCAGCGATACGCAACTATGCCAAGAATCAAGGCAAGCGCAACGATCCATAAATATTTAGTAAACAACGATGATATGCCCAGCAAAATTTTAGTGGTTGTGGGCAGTTCTTTACCACTCGATGCAAAATTTTCTGCCATTGAGGGTACTACAAAAATAAGCAAAATGCTTATCACTATAACCGCAACAATTAATTGAATAATAGGCCCTGTTAATGCCGAACGAACCCGTTTTCTAATTTGCGCGCGCCGTTCAAGATAGGCGGTTAACCTTTCAAGAATCACTTCTAATTTACCGCTCGCTTCTCCCGCTCGCACCAATTGAACATAAATATTATCGAATACTTTGGGATATTTTTTGAGCGCGTCAGCAAATGAAATACCCTCTTTTACTTCATCCTTGATGTTCACCAGCATGGTGCGAAGATTGCCCTCAAATTGCTCAATCAAGAGTTCCAGCGCCTGCAAAAGCGGCACCCCGGATTTGAGGAGTACCACCAATTGGCGGGTGAATAATATTTTTTCTTTTGCAGTAATCTTGGGGGAAAACAACCGCTTCCACCAGGCCAACGATGCTTCAGGAGAACTCAAAGTAACGGAAATCGGATAAATACCCTGCTTGCTCAATTGTTCTTTGGCGCTTTGCAAGGTTGGCGCATCAATGGTGCCGGTAATTTTTTTGCCGTCCTTTGCAAATGCTTGGTACAAATACAGTGCCATGGTAAAATATCCTTTATCTATGCAGGATTTGACGCCTGAGCATAAGTGTGATTCAATGAAAAATTGTAGACCTTTTATGCCTCGTATCTAAAAGGACAATTATGAAAAACCATTTACATTTTAGTATAATCATTGCCATTTTTCTTGCTAGTTGCACAACTCTTACCGGTACTACTAGTCATAATGCAAAAGTTGCAGATAATCAACTTCCTCGTCCAATAACACTGAGAAACATTGATTTTACTCGATCAGTTTTTGCCGGCGGGGTGATCCCTTTCTTTACCGATGTTTTTAATAATCCTTTGTATGCCAAAGATTTTCTGCCCAATAATATCCATTTTCATCTCCTTGAGTTTCTTCATCAAGGAAACGCCCTGGGCAAAGACAGCATCTATGTGCGATCCGTTTTGCGTCTTTTTTATAACAAACTCAAAGCGCTGCCCTATGTGAACGCCTATAGCTTTAGCGAGCTCCTTTCTCAATTGCCCGACGCACTGGAGCGGCATTTTGCTATCGACACGCAACAAGTGCTTGGTTCACTTAAAAATATACTCTATGAAATTCAATATCAGGCATTTATGGCTAATTTTGCAGACTTTAAAGCAAAACCGGAAACATTCTTGGGCAATTTATCACAACAACTTGAAAATGCAGCAGAACTCAGAAAGCTGATTGTGCTACTTCTTGAAACATCGATCGATCGTTTAATTTGGAGCCCTGCGGATCAGTTTGAAACCTGGCAACAAGTTAAAACAATTTCTCATCTTCTTGCCATTCTTCATGAAAGAACAATTATCGGGGATCTAGAAGATTTAAACAGTCTGTATGTCGCGCTCATTGAACGCTATTGCTATTTCCTTGATGTCGCGGGAAAACATATTAACAGCGAAACGTATAAAAAAATTCGTCTTGATATTCAAAAAGATCAGTTGCCATTGCTCACGATTGCAGAGCAACAAGAATATATTGAAACCAAATTACAGCGATTGAGCCGTTGCCTGTTTGAACTGGAAAGTAAATCTTTGGCCTGCGAATCAGGGATAATACTTTAAAAATCAACCGAGAGCATAATGCCCACGGTGGTAAAGGCAATTGATCGTTTACCGCCAAACGGGAGTCGCGCAAAAAGTGATGCTTGGGGTATGATCCACGGATCGGTTTGGCAGACCGAAAAATCGTAATTCAAATTAAATTCAGCCGAATGAACAATCCACTCATCAAGACTTATTGCCGTATTGGCAATAGTGCTTGAATAATCACAGCTGTTGAGCGCCAAATGATCCTCGCCTTTCTTTAAAAATTGATAGCCGACCAACAACGATACGCCGCCAATATTATAGGCCTGCACAAAGAGATTAAATCGCTGGATAAGGCCATAATCGGTGTATGCTGGGGTCTTTGCCAAAAGTAAGAGATCGGTTTGATCTATGGCAGTTTTTATCCGCCGTTCACGGGTATTGCCAAAAAGACTCAGCAACTGCACATCAAAGCCGGCTTTAAAATAATCCCCCAGCGTTACGCTTAACCCGCCGCCATACACAATGCCAACGGCACCATTATACCCAAAGGGAAAAGCCATAAGCTTATCAACGTCTTGTTTAAGGCCGGTGGGAAAAGTAAGGCCGACGCGCCCACCCACATCAACATTTTTTAAAAATGGTCTGTTTCTTTGGGGAAAATCAAACATCCATTCCACCAGCACATTTAAATCGCCCGGACCGGTTCGCTTCCACCCATCTAACGTAAGCCCGTCACCAAGTTGGTCGATCACCTGAGTGAGGTGGCCGGTTAATAAATTTCTCACGCGAAAATCAGCAGGAGTTTTTTGTTGCGTTCTATCAATAAACCCGACATTGCTGAGGCGCACACGGTAAAAGGGTAGAAAAGCGGTAAGCCATGCATAGGGCAAGAAATACCACCGCGCACCGATCACCGCGCCCAGATCCAAACGCAACGTGCCATCAAACATAAAAGTGCCCCGCGTGCCGTCGGCAATCGCATTCAATTGATTGCTCAACAACGATTGCGGACTATTGTCAGGAAATCCGTTCAACATGGCAAGAGCATCTTGAAAAGGGTTCCAAATAGCCAGCGGATTCACTAAATTGCTATCATTGTTATAGCCCCGCGCCGGGCGCACACCGGTCTCTGCCCAGAGTGTTAACTCGTAACACCGGTCAAGATGCACCTCAGGAATAAGCAAGGTGTCATACGGGCGCATAAGCAAATTCATGCCTTTTGAGACAGCAGGAACTACGGCGACCGCTATTAAAAAAAATTTTGTTACACTAAAAAAATTCCTCGTCATGAAGCAATCCTACTTAATCCAATTTAATGTTAATTATTTACGAGTAATCCAAAATCGCCGGCAACCAGGATGTTTCCCCATAATGTACTGCGCATTATACAACTAATATGCTGCGCGTTAATCTTTTCAAAATGAATGGGGACCTTAGATTTTGATTTGCCAAAACCTGTATAGAGCGTTGGATGTATGGTACTTTTTGCATCAGCGGCATCCAGATAAAACAAATCATCCGTCATATTTTTATAGGTGGCCATGAAATAGAGCGTGCCATCAGTCATAAATGATGATATATACGTGCCACATTTAATAAAGCTGGTAAGAGCGTCTTGCGCGCCAAGATCGCGCAGTGGTTGCACGGTAGCCCCACTAATCTCTTTATCCAAAACCGAATGGATCACAAAGCGCGCTACCATGCTCGTATCTTTATCAATTGAGCCCGCAATAACATACAGCTGCCCGGCCGCCGCGCGTGCCACATCGGTACTCGCCCCATTAACACTCGTGCATACCAAACCGATTACGGGTGTTTTTTTAGTCGTCAACGCAATATCTGTCCATGCCAAAGAATCAGCATCACCCGTGCGCACATCCTGCCCATCGCCAACGCGGCACAGCCCCGCACTATGAGCAAGCAGCCCCAGTTTTTCTGATATTGCCATATCATGAAAAATGCCCGTCTGCTGCCCGCTGATATTGTGCACATGCGCAATCACTGTCGGATTGAGCTGACTCGCACAAAGATCAACCGAGCGCATATCAATGCGATCCAACTGAGAATCGGTTAACACATACAAATAGGGCGCATCAAAAATTAATTTTTTAATAAAGGTGTAATTTCCCATCGCAACAAAACGCAGGGGCGCCCCGCGATTGCTCAAGCCATCGCCAAGGCCGGATTTATCCCAGCCATGCCCGTTTTCATCACATAAGATTGCCATGCCATACACGCCGCCCACAGCCAACCATGCGCTATCCTCATGCGTAATAATCTGGGCAGCGACCACCGGACCAATTTTTTCCAATGCTCCGCCACTCATACTCACCACGGCGCATGAAGGATCAAGCTTTTCATCAATACTCCCATTCTTACATCGTGCAATCGATTTACGGTGATCTATTTGCTCTACCGGTCTGGCAAGCACCACCTTGTCTAATCCCGTTGCGCACAAAAAAGATTTAAACTCAAAAAGCCCCTGAATTCCCGCATCTTCTTGTTTAAATTCCGCGTGCAGCAAAGCAAGAGGGTTAGGAATAGCGGTATCTACTTGTTGCCATTGCGATCTGGTAACCATGTTGGCAGAATCGGCGGTTAAGCCTGCCAGAAGGGTGATGGTTGCGTGCTGCGCATCAAAAAGAGCTTGATGAATCGCGCCACCCGCATCAGCTATCTTTTGCCATGCAGTCCATGCAGCAATACGGCCATCGTAATCAAAAATTGCTTGAGAATGGTAAATACCGTTGGCAGCAAGATCTTGCGATTCGTTAACAAACGCGTAAACTGCGTCTTGGTTCACCACAAAATCACTAATGGGCGCCATGAGCGGACCGGCGCCCACGCACGCGGGGGAATCCTCTTGCGTGTAAATGCTACGGGCATCTTTTGGTTGCATTACAAAATGGCGCGCCGCGAACGGCTTCATGGTGCCCCTGGTAAAAAATTCTACCGGCGGCTCAGTAACATCTGCCAGCGTGCCGTGAAAATCTGCTAATGACGGATCAATAACGCCCAGCTCATTTTTATAATTGAGAGCGGGGAGGGCAAAAATTGTTTTTTGTGTTTGTTTGGGTTCCCCGTTACCCCCCTGCACAATCAAATAATCCAGAAAGCCGGTGGCAGTTTGCAGCGTTCGTATTTTGTGAATAGAGACAGACTGCTCCGGGCCAATACCGCCGACAATCGAACGGCGATCGGCACCCACCATTGATTGAGCTATGATCGGCACAAGGGTGAAATTACCTTCGTAATTAAAATAGCCGACAGCAACCGCGCGAGCGCCCGCCCCTTCTTGAGAGCCGGATCGAACACGAAACGAAATATACAAACGCTCAAGTGATGTGCTCCATTGTATATCAACAACATCACCAATCCATGCCAAATCGGCCCCAATTTTTAAAAAAGGAGATCCGCGATTCACCGCCGTGGTAGCAACATGGGTAAACTTTCTTTCAATTACTTTTCTATGGAACTTCGCTCCTTCTTTCTGATCCCCTTTGCCTTTGGTTTCCTCTATGGCCCCCAACTGCCTATTAATTTCATCCTCGTCGGCACCTTGTAATTTTTTATGCAGCTCTTCAATCTCTTGTGGCGAAACCTCAACCTGTTTTACCAGCTCAATAAAATTGACCAGCGCAATGCCGCTATCACCTTGGCCAAAATGATCTTGGTTATTTCCTTTAACCACTACAAATGCCATGTCATTATGTCCGGCCAATGCAAGAATGCCATTATTAAGAGCTTTTCCGGATGCATCATAAATCTTTTTGAGGGAAAATAGTTGTTGCGGAACAGGCTTTTTTTTCTGATCCTCTTTTTCCGGCTCTTTTTCTTTTTTGAGTTCTTTGGGCGGAGCTTTTTTTGATGTTTCTTTTTGTGATTGGTCAGCGTTAGTTGTTGCCTGCTCTTGCTTCTCTTCTTTTTTGGGTGCCGAGGGCAAACCATTAATTAAATAGAGTGATTGCGGTTCAGAATCGGTAACCACAAGAATCTTATTTTTTTGGTCAATTTCGCTTATATGAGCAATCGCGGCGTTATATAAGGGGCTCGTTTGATCTTTAATCGTATCAAGAGTTACCGTTTGTGGCGCCAGAGGAATAAACGCGGTATCCATGCGCTCCAGATAAGAAATGGAAAATTCTTTGGCTGCATCTTGCTTATAAGCACCAACATAGAGCCTATTATTGCGATTAACAAAATTTGTTTTTATAGGGAAAGTAAATGTATTTCCCCGCGATGCATCATTTCCTTCAATTTTTTTCCAGGCATGGAGTAAAGTAGTAGTAAAAGAAAAGAGTAAAATAATCAAAACTTTTTTGGTACTAACGATGGTTACCATTAATTTCCTTAATCATGAAGATTCGCACGTGTCGGCTTTAAGCTTAAATAAAAAACCTAAAACTGGCCAGGGGAATATGTTCATTATCACTCTTGTTATATCTTTTTTTTGTCTCAGCACTCACAACCAATCGGTGCGCGCCTCTTCTTACGCGCGCTGCGCATCAGAAAAACTTCGGGAAATTTGTGGCGCCTATCATGAGTTTCTGGTGAGCGAATTTCCTGAATATGTCACGGTTTTTTCTCTGGGCTCCACTGCTCGCTGGACCGATTTATCACCCGGAGCAATCGCGCAACGAACAGCAAAAATTGACGCGCTCGCGCAGGCGATCAATAATTTACCCTTGGATACATTGAACTGCGATGAACTCATCAGCGCGCAATCACTGCAAAAAGAACTAGAGCTGTGGCAAAAAAAATGTACTGATGACGGCGCTTATTGTTATGCGGCCCATCCGTTGATCGCGCTCATTGAATTGCCTTTTATAATGAGCAGGATGCCCCACGAAACAATGGCTGATTATGCGTGCATTGAACAACGCATGCAGGCGATTCCATTATTGGTTACCCAGATAATCAGTTTGATTAACCGGCGCACCATTTCGCTGGCCATTTTTTGCGATGAAACAATTGCCGCATTTCAAGCAGCATTTAATGATTTTTGCCAACCGTCACCGCAAAACAACCCACTCTTTTTTTTCTACGAAAGTTTCCCCGAAACATTCGACGCGCACCAAAAAACAGCTCTGGCCATTCGCGCGCAACAGCTTCTGACCACCGCAATTTTACCGGCATTCACGCAGTTGCAAGAAGCTATCAGCCGCGCCTGCTGCGCGCATGAAGATGAACAAAGTAGATCCTCGGTTAAATCAAAATGGTATGAGGATCAAGCGAAAATGTATACCAATACCAGCTTAAGCGTGCAAGAAATTCATAATGTGGGGCTACGTGAAGTTGCCCGTATTCAAAAAGAAATTAGTATCTTAATCCGCGAGAGCGGTTTTAGCGGCTCCATGAAAGAATATATTCAACTATTGCGATCACAGGTCCATTATTTTTACCCCAGCCCCCAATCGCTGGTTGCGAGTCTTAAAAAGCGGATTGAATTGGTGGAACATTATTTGCCGATACTATTTTTACACAAACCAAAAATACCGTGCGGCGTGCACATAATTCCACCCACCAGCACCTTTGCCACACTGGGAGCCTATTATGTGAGTGGTTCGGTAAAAAATAATCTACCCGGAAGTTTCTATGTCAACGCGCATAATCTGCCCAACTTTCCCGACTGGGAACTTGATGCATTGATATTGCATGAAGCGTTGCCCGGCCATCATTTGCAAATGAGTCTTGCGCAAGAGCTGCAAAAGATGCCGATCTTTTTTCGCACCGAATCACAATCATTTTATAATTTTACCGCCTTCATCGAGGGCTGGGGGTTGTATGCTGAATCGTTGGGCCAAGAATTGGGGCTGTATAAAGATTACGCGAGCAGATTCGGCAAACTATCGTATGAAATGATGCGGGCCGTGCGGCTGGTGATAGATACCGGGCTGCACGCATTTAGTTGGCCGCGTGAAAAAGCAGTAGATTATTTTGTAGAAAAAACGGGCATGACCGTTGAATTGGCCCGCGACGAAGTAAAGCGGTATTTGCTGTGGCCCGCGCAAGCACTCTCGTATAAAATTGGCGAATTAAAAATTCACGAACTTCGCGCGTATGCGCACGCCATTCTCAAGGATCATTTTGATATCAGACAATTTCATCATCAGGTTTTGGCCCATGGCTATATTCATCTGGATGTTTTAGAAAAACATATTAAAAAATGGGTATTGGATCTATCAAACGCACAAGTGACTTGAGATTTTTTGGTTCCGATGGTATAACTAACGCATTAGTTTCACAATACTAAGCTTCATCGAGGAAAATATGACCAGAAAATTGATCTTCTTTCTTTGCACATCGTTGATTTCAGTCAATTTCTTAATGGCCGATAAAAAGTCCGAATTGTATATAGAATTTTTGAGATTTGATTTACCTTTCGATCAAATTGCAAATCATGAAGAAAAATTTTTTAATGCTTATCGGCCAAATAGCAATGAAATGAACGAGCTTCTTTTATATTTTTTTCAAACCTTCAGAAAAGAAAATGTATATGCTGAAATGAATAATTTAGAATATGATACGAATCTTCGAGAACTTCCCCATTCAGTTTTTCTTTCCATAATTGGATTGGACATGATAAAAGCAGGCGCAGTAGGCGATTACAATGACATTGTCTATTTCAATGATTATTTTGATCAAATTTTAGAAGCGTGCAAAAAAAATAACAATCTCAAAAAACCAGTTTTTATATTGAGCCTGTGTCTTGATTGCTATCCGGAACTAAGCAAAAAAAATTCAAAGATTTTAGCGGTAATTAATAATCATCCCGATACCATGTTTAAAACAGCATTCCCCCATTTGCTAAAGCAGCGCCAAACATTCAGCTGCAATGCGGGCAATCCAAACCTTGTTGAAATTCTCAATCAAAGAATCGCTGAGCTTGAAAAAGAAAATATTTATCTATTTCATATTCAATTACCCATAACTCCCAGAATGCCAATTCGGGGCGCTTTTATTGATGCGCTTTTAAAGCTTCCTTCCAACAAAGACGAACTGCAACGTTGGACAAAAACTGCAAAACGATTCGCCGGGAAACAAAAGGTTTCAAGTACCGATAACGATTCAGAGGAAGAAAAAAACCGTCGTTTTACTCTCAATGAAGAAACAATTAAACAAAGATTTACATCAAAAAAGTAATTTACTTTATTTCCTTCTCGGCATTGATCAAATAATCTGCCTGCCAGATGATAGTGGCAGTGATATTCTTGAGAATTTCGTCTCGTTGCGCCAGGTATGCCCTGCGCGCATGGGTTAATTCAGGCTCAGAATACTCACGGAATAGCTTAAGCCTAACATCATTCATCAGCTCTCGGATCAACTTTTTGATGAATGTGCAATAGCCTTTTATAGAATAATACTTTTCCGGCTTTGGATATTTTTTTGTAAAAGACAGTTCAAGAACATAATCGGCATAAAATATCGTCGCATAAGCGAGTTCGGCAAGCGCATGCGCAATCTTTGTTGTTTGATCAAAGGAGATCTTTTTGGTTTCTTTTAATCCATGAACAATGTCAAAAAGGTTTTCCATTCGCCCGACAGCCGCCGCAAAATCATACGCGTCTAACCTCAGATTCTCATCGTGCAAATACACATCCAAGGAGCAATTTACATACTCAAAAAGCTCAATTAAGTCTCGTTCAATTTTACGAGTAAAGGATGCATCAAGCATAATATTTTTGCCATTCGGATTAACCTCAATGTGGGGATTGGTAAATTCTGCATCGCGACAACTTTTCATTAACGCGGTCGGATTAAAAACGGATGACGAGGTGAAATTTTTTTTAACTACCGCGGTAAGTTTTTTCTGAAAATTGTTAGCCAATGATATGAGCGGTACGAAACACAATGCGGTAAGCAAACTTTTTTTTAACATCATTTTCTCTTTTTAAAAATTCTCTGGAGATCCCCGAACAAGACGGGATTTTCCTATATTATCTTTCAATTCATTCTTTGCGGCAATTAAAATTCTTTTTTTAATGGCCATCTTTATCCACAAGTCCTTTTATATTCTTAAACCCTTCTTTTTTCGTTTAAGTAAGATATTTGCCTTATTATGTCTAAGTCATTTAAGAAAAGAATCAGCGCAACATATAATTGATTGATAAAAATTTTCTAAAAGTGTTTTTACCATTTAATCGAACGGATTTGGACTTTTTTGCTGTTTTTCAATCGCAAATTTAACAAGGGCAGCAAAAAGAATCATATCCTCTCTATTTTGTGAGAGATTCTGTTCTGGTTGCAAAGGTTGCCGCTTCTCCAACCAAGTGAAATATCTTAGAATCTATTTTGCATCCAACGCAAAACGCGGTAGTTTCACGCACAAAATCCTTCCATGGGGCCCTTTGTGCGATATCAACAATGGCATCAACTACGGCGTTACTTTTTGATTGAATTCCTTAAATGCCTCTTCACGGTCAACGCCGGCAATCAGTTTATCATTTGTTTTTTCAATCAAGACTAAAAGCTTGAATGCTTTTGTAGAAACATCGAGCAAGTTTACCGGGAGTTCATCGATATGCTCGATCGTATGGCACGTATTTTCGACTGCCTGAACAATGCCGTCGGATATACCCATAAGCGTATCGTCGCCCGTAGCAAAAATGGCGAATTTTCGATAAATTCACCTAATTTGGAGTCCCGCTTTTCTAAAGTCAATTCCAAGACAATATTTTCGTACATTTCAAAGATCTAGCGTAACTCTTGTTTAAGAGAGAAAAATGTTTATTTTCTTTCAATAGAAAAAGATAATATTCTCCAAGGCATAATTAAATCCATTAAAATTTTTGCATATCTTAATATATCAATATCTTCAATATTTAATGAACTATACGACTTGTACCATGGATATGAAAAATGATTCAAACATATCTCAATTTCTCCATCTTTATTTGATATATAGAAGAAAAAAAATGTATTTTCAAAATGCGCCACCAAAAATTTTTCAATATCTAAAATACTTAATGCTGCTTTTTCATCAGGAATTGACCTCAATAAAATTGGATTATACTGCATTAAATCCGGCTTTAAATAAAAAAATCCGATTTCCTTGCCTCTTTTCAAGATATCGAATATATTTTCAGGCTGATATTCCAGATCTATTAATGCGACAATTGAATAATCTTTACTCATAATTTACTCTCTATGAATCTAATAGCATTTTCATTTAGCCATATTTTTAGTTGTTCTGGTATCTTATTGGACGAATGAAATTCGAAAATTTTAGAATTTTGTTGGGCAACCTTTTGGAGTTCTATTAACTTGCTTTTCAAATTAAGAAAATCGTGGTTTGAAAATTTTTCCCAGGTCAAATTTTTACATTCAATAAATTTGTCAAGAGTAATTATATCAATATCTAACATCTTAATAATTTTATTCGTTAATTTATCGATTAATGGGACCTTTTTACCAAATTCAACTACCTTGTGGCCAGATGCCTCTAATTGGAGGGCTTGCTTCAATTCAAATGCGGCTCCTTTTGCTGTGTTAAACTTACCGATGCTATCTCCAATTATATCAAGTGTTAATGACAAATATCTTTTTAATGGGCCATCTTTGCTCATTGCGCCAGGCAAATCTTTAAATAATTCTACGATTTTAGATAAATGATGAGGACCAATAATATCTGGATCATAATGGCTCGGATTGAAATTTTTTAAGAGTGCTTCATTTTCTAAAGCAACTTTGGGCGATACTGGAACTTTGCTTTCAACTTGTTCAGCAAGCGCTTCAGAAACTTTGGCACCCTGCTTTGCCACTTCTTTGGTTTCACTCAACGCGCATTGCTCTGCGGCTTTTCCGGCATTTACCGTTATTCGTTCGGCAGTTACCGCCACTGCTTCGGGTGCT
>Ga0182012_10001588_pt1 | contig 24764 bp, 17 predicted proteins | sample 612S2SmetaG_FD_120486 | JGI IMG/M metagenome (GOLD analysis project Ga0182012, IMG submission 120486) | Permafrost microbial communities from Stordalen Mire, Sweden - 612S2S metaG | ecosystem: Environmental > Terrestrial > Soil > Wetlands > Permafrost | place: Sweden: Stordalen | collected... | reverse complement strand
CCCGCTTCGGTATCAATCTCCATGCGGATGGAATCCATGTTGGCCGTGCCTGGTTCGCGCTGTTCGCCCACGCGGAAGCCGCGCTGGGTAGCAATTTGCATAGCGTTCACCACGTTCGCGCGATGTTCCAGCGAACGAGACAATACACCCGCCAATCCGGCATTGCGCAAAATCTGCGTATTTTGATCCGCTAAGCGCCCGAAGTAAGTGAAGCGAATGTTTTGCGGATTGCCCACCATGATGTTACTCAGGAACATACCGAGCCGTTCGGACAAATCAACGTAAGGCCGCAGCGCCTTATATTGATCCGCTGTCATGGCGGGCATGTTGACGGCATTGAGAGCAACGCCGCTCTTCAGGTATTCCACCATCTGCTCAACAATGCGAATGCCGACAATCTCTTGCGCTTCTTCGGTGGAGCCGGCAATGTGCGGCGTGGCCACAATGGATTCCAGTTGGAAGAGCGGATTCTGTTCAGGAGGCTCCTTCAAAAAGACATCGAGCGCCGCGCCGGCAACTTTGCCGCTCGAAATTGCCGCTTGCAAATCTGCTTCGTTCACCAGTTCGCCGCGCGCGCAATTCACAATGCGGACGCCGGGCTTCATCTTGGCGAAGGCCGCGGCATTCATCATGCGTTCAGTTTCCGGCGTGTGCGCCACGTGCAAGGTGATGTAATCGCTTTGCGCATACAACTCATCAAGCGAAACTAGATCAACACCCATATCACGTGCGGTAAGCGGGCTGACGTACGGATCATGGGCCACCACGCGCATCTCAAACGGCTTGGCGCGCTTGACCACTTCGCGACCAATGCTGCCCAGACCGATGACGCCAAGCGTTTTGCCGCGTAGTTCGTTGCCGAGAAATTTTTTCTTCTCCCACTTACCCGATTTTGTAGAGTAACTGGCTTGCGGGATGGCGCGCGCCATAGATAGCATCAGAGCCAACGTGTGTTCGGCCACTGAAATAGCGTTACCGCCGGGCGTGTTCATCACCAGCACGCCCGCTTCGGTAGCAGCCGGCAGGTCTACGTTATCGACGCCGACACCGGCTCTGCCAATGACGCGCAGCTTGGGTGCCGCTTTCAAAACATCTTTGGTTACCTTAACGGCGCTACGCACCAGCAGGGCATCACAATCGGCCAAATGCGGCTGGTAAGTCTTTGGGTCGGCAATCACGACATCCCAACCTGCTTGGGCATGGAGCAATTCCAAGGCCGCGGGAGCAAGCGGCTCAGCAACAAGTATTTTCATTTTTTCTTATTTACTTCAAAACGATTTCGGCGAGTTTGGGTCATGCCAAGGAGCAGAACGTATAACTCCGGCCGCACCAAGAGCACTTAGGAGAAATTCCAGGATAACAAAAGCCGCAATAGCACCGGCAGGCAGGCTATTGCGGCTCGGCAGCGCTTAATTCTGCGTACTGAATTGTTGCGTTTGCGTTACATACTGGCCTGAAGTGGTGACGCCGGTGATGGCTAAGGTGTGCAGGTCGTTGCTCAAGTACGTTGTATCGAGCGTGAAATTCCAACCCACATTGGGACAATCCGGACCCGAGCACGGCACATCCGGGCGACTCTGGTGCGAAAGGGCATTGCCAAACGGAACGCCGTCCACCGAGACGAGCACGCTGCTGATGCTGACATTCGGCAGGAACAGCCAACCGCCCAATTTGACTTGGCCAGAATACGGTGTGGATACTTTACCGTTAGGTACATCGATCACACCATTGATGACTGTGGCAGCGGTCCAGTTATAAACCGTGAATGACGAAGTTACGGTATTGGAGGTACCATCGGCAGCGAAGGCTGTGACACCGAATATATGAGTGCCATCGACCAGGGTAGTTGTATCGAAGGAGTACGTCCAGCCGACATTTGGGCAGCCAGGCTCACCGGGATACGTTGCGCATACATCAGGCCGATTTACGCCGTAGGTCGCGGTGCCGTTCGGAATACCGTCAACCGTAACATTGACAGAAAGAATAGCGACGCTGGCTTTGACCGCCCAACCGCTAGCGAACAAAATACCGGCGTATGGAATGCTTTGTGGGCCGGGCGAATCAATAACTGTGCGCGTCGTAGCTGCGGCAGTGTTTGAGACGGTAAATGGCGCGCCGGCTGTTGCGCGCTTTGCGCCTACGGTTGTGCTTGTGACCTGAAGCATGTGCGGGCCGTTCGACAGCTTCGTGGTATCGAGCGAATAACTCCAACCCACATTCGGGCAACCGGGACGACCAGGATAAGCGGCGCAAACATCAGGCCGAGAGACACCGTAAAAGGCAGTGCCCGCTAAACTGGCGACGCCATCCACTAAAACACTGACCGATTGAATGGCGGTAGAGTTATCGGTAATCGTCCAACCAGAGAGGGCTGCGGTGCCGCTGAGCGTGGTCTGTCCTGAAGTACTGGGTGTATCGATAGCGACACGAACAGGGTTCGCAGCGGTATCCAAGTTGCCAACCGTAATCTGACGCGTAAGGGTAATGGGTTGCCCCTGCGCCGGAAAGGCCGTGAGCCCGAGAGTATGTTTACCATCGGAAAGGAACGTTGTGTCGAGATTACCGCTAAACCCAACATTCGGACAACCGGGCGCGTTTGTGAAGATGGCGCAAACATCGCCACGAGGGTTCCCATAGGGAATGTTACCGAAGGAAATACCATCCACTGTGACCTGCACGGAAGAAACCGTGGTGAAGGGATCAATGACCCAGCCGGCAACGGCAGTCGTACCGCTTAAGGTACCAGCCGTGGCGCTTGGAATATCAATGGTGATACTGGGCCCGCTATAAAGATCGGCCGGAGCAAAGTTGTTGACGATGAACTGGCTGGAGACGGTATATTGCTGACCGTTGGCCGCAATCGCCGTTAGCGTAAACGTATGCGGCACCAACGTGCCGCCTGGCGTGCTGCTGTTCGGAATAAGCGTAAGGTCGGCCACATAGTTCCAGCCGACGTTCGGACAATTCGGGCTGGCAGTCACAGCGCAGACGTCGGGCCGCGACAGGCCGTATTTGACTTGGGTTCCATCGATAGGCGCTCCGTCCAAATATCCCTTGAAGGAAACGATGGGAGAAGTATCGTTGGTGGCCCAACCGGCAAAGAGTACGATCCCGTGATAGATTTCGCCAGTAGTGGCCGGCGTGTCGATGGAGACGTGGGTGTGGGACGCCGCTGAGTCGTTGTTCACGAATAGATCTACACCATTCGCATTGGTGCGGTGGAGACCATTTTGATCAGTCACCAGCACTTGCAGCGTGTGCGCTCCGTTCGACACTCGCGTGGTATCGAACATGTAACTGTACCCAACGTTCGGACAATTCAAAGCGGTCGGATAACTGGGGCAAACATCCGCACGAGAAATCCCATAGGTAGCCGTTCCTATGGTGATGCCGTCAATTTGTATGGCGACGTTGGTGATGGCCGCCGACGAATCGACAGCCCAACCGGCTATCTGCACATTGCCACTGACGGTAGTAACGGAGCCGAGCGCCGGGGTAGTGGGAGTGTCGATGCTCAAGTTAATGGGGCTGACAGTCACAACGGACGGTGGCGGAGGAGGATTTGATACTGCGGGACCGACAGCCACCGTCACCGTGTTACTGATAAAGGCATTCTGTGCAATATACAGCGGCGTCGTGTCTAGCGTAGGCAGACCCGTGGGGACGAGAACATCCACCCGGTAGATGCCGTAAGAACCAGTGTCAAGTCCGGCGAAAATGACTTGGGCGCTTTCGCCGCCCATGGTGGCGGCGACAAAGTTTGGACTCAGGACATCATTGTTCGGAGGCGCCGGGCCCGTATAAGGAAAGCCGGTGGTTACTGATCCGGTGATGTCATTGCCAGCTGCATTTTGAATGCCGCCCATGCCAGCGGCAGCGATACTGATCAATTCGCCGGGTACGGCAGGATTGCCTGGATAGATAAGTGAGCCAGGGACAACGGCGCAGCAAGTGGTGATCGTCGGGTGACAGAGTGAATCGTTCCCTGAGCTGCCATAAGGAGTGAGGGTTTCCGTCGCTGAACTGGTAACGCTGCAAGAGGAGTCGCCACCAGAGGCTGTGCCCGTGCCGGTAGAGATGCTAATTCCGTTGCCGCCGTTGGAGGCAGCGGGCGTGGCCGTCAATACTAAACGGGTGAAGGCGCCGCCGTTGCTAGGCGTCACATTCGGATCGTTCTGCATCAGCGCAATCAATCCGTTGACAACGCTCTGCAGCGTGTCGCCGGTTTGCACGGTGTACTTATATTGGGTATTGACGTTCACATAAACACTAACGGTATCGCCAACAGTTGGCGAACCATCGACAGATATGACAGCCAGCGGCCTTCCCAACTGGTGGCGGGCCTGGGCAATGGGCCACGGCCGCGCCTGATTCGGATATTGCTGGGCATTGAAAATACCAGGATTGGCAGGCGCTATGTAAACCGGCGTAGCGTTCGTAACCGTTACTGAACCATTGTTGTGGGTGGTTCGAACATAGACGCTGGTGCTATTCCGATCGCCATAGAAATAAGGAACCTGCCCAACTAGCTGCGATTTGGACACCTTGAACAGCGGCGATGCGAACCCATCCAAATACAACTGCACGCCGTTGACATTGTTAGGTACGCTGCTTTTTCCGTCGAGCGGCGCGACGTAGGTGCTGCCGTTATCGGTAAACGTAACGCCCGCGGGAGCATTCACTTCAATTAATGCGCCCGGGGAAGCGGTGGCCGCGTTACCGGCGGAAAGATAACTTCCCGAAGCCGTAGCCGTAATGTTGGCAGTGTTCGATGCCGTGGCTGTGAGCGTGATGCTGTCGTAACCGAGACTGGTAGACGCCGCGCCCGAGGTTGCTTTTGAACTCAAGTAGACCGTGGCCGATCCAGGACCACCAAAAAGAGCAGTCACAAACGGATCGGATTTATTGATTTGCGCCACCAACGCCTTCGCGATGTTATCGAGCGTGTCGGTATTTTTTTCGGTGTAGGTATAGGTATTCGTGGTGCCGTTTTCGCCAATGGCGATGGATGCAGTGTCGCCGCTTGTGATCTTGCCGCCAGCCGTGACGCTAAACGTAACGGTACCTTCTTGTCGAATAATTTCACTGGCCCAATTCACGACGGGGATGACAGTGGCGCCGGTATCAAAAGCACTGGGAATCCTGGAATCGCCGGGCGAGAACAGCAGCACGCGACGATTGAAAGGATCGGTCACATAGAGATTCGTTCCGTCATAGGCGAGCGAAGTAGGCGACGGAGTCGTGTCCACGCCGCCCGTGTTATCTACTTCCGTGCTCACAATGCTGATCGAAACGCTGGTGACGATATCGTTCTGGAAATTAGTCTGTCCCAAAATGCCATTGGCTTGCACGCCATTCGAAGTAGGGATGTGATCGAAAATAAGCACGCGGTCGTTGCCGCCATCCGCCACGAAGAGACGCGTGCCGTCAGAAAGGGCGAAGCGCGGGAAATTGAGGCTCGACGCGCACTGGCCTTGAATACCGGTGCCTTGTGAGCCGCAAACAGTTGAGTTATTGGCCGTCGTTTGGATGAAATCCAATTGTCCAATCACCACGTCGGCATTCTGATCCATTCCGGGCGAGATGGTATTCCAGATCAACACGCGGTTGAAGCCAAGATCGGACACAAACACGTGGCCGCCATCGGCCGTCACAGAGACGGGATTAAGAAGTTGATTGGCGGCTGCCGTCGGTGAAGTGGTGCTGGGCGGAGGGGCGTTGGCGTGGTTAAAATCCGGTTGGCCTAAAACCACATCGGGCGCTTGATTGTTTTTGGTAGGCCACGAATTCCAGATCAAAACACGATAATCTTGCGTATCGGCCACGTATAGCTTGTTGTTGGCAATCCACACACCCTGCGGACCGCGCATGGAAGTAGCGTTTACGACGCCGAGTTGCTGCGCTTGCAGGGTATTGAAGTCTGGCTGGCCGACAACCAAATCGGGATGCTGGTTGCCATTGGGCAAAGAGTTCCAGAGCAAAACACGGTTGTTGTCGGTATCGGCAACGGCGAGACGAACACCATCGCTCGCTACAGCGGTCGCGTTGTAGAGCCAGGCATTCTCGGTCGGATTGGAACCGGCCGGATCTTGGCTGCCGTTTACACCGTTGTAGTAGGCCGTCACGGATGTGGATTGGCCCTGCGGCGTATATGTGGGCGGCGTCAGCGTGTCCTGCCCGAGCGCGAACATCGCGGGTGTACCGCAGACGTAACAGTTCGTCAAACCCTGAACGGGCGCGAAAACCGTGAGGTCGGTATAAGGAGTAGGGACGAGCGTGGTATCGAATACCAGCACACGGTTGGTATTTGGTGTAGCACCCAGCCGGTTCGAATCTGCCACATAGAGGCGATTGCCTGCCCAGGCAATACCGCCCGGACCGCCCAATATTTGCCCGGTGGGATTCTGGTCACCTTTGGTAAAGGTGAACTGGCCGATGACCGCACGCGCGGCTTGGCCATCTTGAAACGACTTCTGAGCAAATGTGGTCGCGGCAAATAAAAAAAGAAAAGGTATTGTTCGAAACGTTCTAAGCAAAAGGACCCCAAATCAAGGCGTTGTAGCTGACGTGGCGTGAAAAGCCGGAGATCGGTTGAATCATAGTTGAAATTATCCAGTAAACACGGTCACACGGAACCCTGAACCCGCCAAAATAGCTTCAGTATATCAGCGCTACTGACGTGAACAGAGGAATCCCGGTTGCAACAAAGCCCTTTCGCCGCCCTTGCAGCGTACAATAAGGGCGATGGCCATCCTGGATCAAGTACAAAAAGACATCGTCACCGCTATGAAAGCAAAGGACGAAGGCCGTTTGGGCGCGCTGCGGATGGTGAAGACGGCGCTCAAGAAGCAGGAAGTGGATAGTATGAAGCCGCTGGACGAACCGGCGGAAATGGCCGTGATGAATACGCTGCTAAAACAGCGGCGGGAATCGGCCGACGTGTTTCGTAAAAATGGACGCGAAGAGCTGGCCGTCAAGGAAGAAGCAGAGATCGCCGTTATTGAGGGTTATTTGCCGGGTGTGCCCAGTGCGCAGGAGTTGGAAGCGGCCGTGAGTGCGGCAATTGCCGAGACAGGTGCGACTTCGGCCAAGCAGATGGGCCTGGTCATGAAGGCCGCACAAGCCAAACTAGCCGGCAAGCGGATAGACGGCAAAGCGCTAAGCGAACTGGTGAAGAGCAAGCTGCCCTAAGTCTTTCTGATTTCCGCCACGATCTCAGCCACGATGCTAAGTGCGATCTCTTGTGAGGTTCGCGCGCCGATGGAAATACCGGGCTTCGCACGAACGCCCGCAAGCTGCTCCGTGGCTATACCGCGCAGCCCCAGACTCTGCAAGACTTCCTGGGAGCGCTTCTTGTTCGCTACCAACGCAATGTATGGCATGCCTATAGCCAAGGCTTGCTCAATGGCCTCTTCGTCAAACCGACCCATACTGGCCACTACACCGAATTGCCGTGCTGTTTGAGGCAGGAGAGAAAAATCCATAGAGCGCAGAATGCCTGTGGCTTCTGGCATCTCGGCGAACGTGAGAAGTGGATCAACCACGGTCACACGATAGTTGAGCAAATGAGCGAACTTTACAAAGGCCGCAGCCACGGTTTCGCGCCCTACGATGACTAGGTTCGGACTCTCGGGAAGATTCGTCTGCACCGTTTCGAACGTCTCAAGATCGAAATGGCCGCTGGCGTAAACGCGCTGCAACGCCTCCAGATCCTCCGGCCGATCGGCATCCAAAACGACTCCGGCATCATCCACTTCCAGCTTTTGAATATTTTCGAGATGATCGCCGAAAATGGCGCGGCAACCGGTGTCGCCCTTCAGCGCGCCGATTTCCGGAAAGACAGAACGGTCTAACAGAACCGGGTTGCCGCGAAAGCCGCGATACAGCGGAATGAGGATTTGCGGTTGGTGTTTTTCATAGTGCGCGATGAGCAAATCCAAAGTGGCGGCCTTGACCAGGGGCTGATCCGCAAGCACTACGAACGTCGCTTCGGCCTTGTCGTCCAGTGCGCGCAGGCCACACTGCAATGAGGTACTCATGCCCTCTTGGAATGATTCGTTGACAACAACTTTGGCACCCGCGCCGATCAGCGGACGAATTTCCTCCGCTGCTGCACCCAGCACCACCACGATCTCACCGATTCGCGACGAGGCGCGCAGATTGTGGATTGCATGCTCCAACAGCGTCTTCGGTCCGACACGAAGGAGCTGCTTCTGACTTCCCATGCGGCTCGCTGTGCCGGCAGCCAGAACAATGGCGGAAACTTGGTTGGGGTCGAGCATACGCGAACTCCCATCTTAAAGTGTTCCGCCGGCATGACAGTGTTACGGTAACTTCTGTGGCCGATAGCAATTCACTGCTCGAACGTGCGCTAAATCAGCATCGCTCCGGTAATCTAATCGAGGCCGCCAAGGGTTACCGCAAAGTCTTACGCAAAGAACCGCAGCATGCGAATGCGCTGTATCTTCTTGGTTGCATCGAATACCAAAACGGCAAAAACGAAGCAGCTACCGACCTGTTGCTGGAAGCCATCACCTATGCGCCGCGCGAAGCCGATTATCACAACGCGTTGGGCCTGGCCTTGTCTGGTTTACAGAAGTACGGCGACGCGGAAAGCAGCTTTCGGCGTGCCCTGCAGTTAGAGAACCGCCCGCAATTCCACGCCAACTTAGGGCTGCTTTATAAAAAGCAGAATCGTCTGCCGGAGGCCATTACCGCATTTCGACAGTCGCTCGCTCTACGGCCCGATGACACAGAGGTATGGTGCGAATTGGGCGATGTCCTGCAAGACACTGGCGACTACGCCGCGGCGGCGACTGTCTATGAGAACGCGCTGAAATTAGACCCGCACTTGGCGCGGGCTTGGTGCTCCCTTGGCTGTGCGGAAATCGAACGGCAGGAATTCGTAGACGCGCGGGCCGCTTTTGAAGAAGCAGTGGATCTGCAACCAGCGTGGTTAGAGGCGCGCCACAATCTGGCGCGGACCTTGTATGAAGTTGGCCAAGTGAGTGCGGCGCTTGAGCAGTTTAAGCGATGCGCGGCGTTACCACAGCAAGCTAGCGCGCGATCAAGAGCGATGATCGCGGTGATCATCCCAGGTGTTCCGGAAGCTAGCAATCAAGAGATTTTGGATGCGCGAAGGAACTGGGTGGAAAAGGATCTCCATCCGCAAACGATTGCCGCGCCAGCTAAACGTGTGCGCGTTGACGGAGACCGCATTCGCATCGGCTATGTCTCTTCGTTCTTCCAACGCGACAACTGGATGAAACCTGTGTGGGCCCTCATCAACCGGCATGACCGCGATAAGTTTCTCGTCAATCTGTTTTCAGACGCGCCCGCCTCCGCCATTCAACACGGCCACCATCCGCAATTGAAAGATCGCTTCTTCAACACCACCAGCCTCTCCAACGAAGGCTTGGCCAACTTGATTCGTGACGCGGAGATTGATATTGTGATCGACCTAAACGGCTATAGCAACATGCGTCGCTTGCCGCTCTACACACTTCGGCCCGCGCCTGTCGTGCTTGGTTGGTTCAACATGTATGCCACTAGCGGGATGAACTGCTTCGACTATCTGATCGGTGACGAACAGACGATCCCTTCGGAGGAGGAGCAATTCTATTCCGAGAAGATTTTGCGCGTGGCCGGGAGTTATCTGACGTTCTCCGTAGAATATCCTGTACCGCCTGTTTCCGATCCTCCGTGTCTCAGCAAGGAGGGCGTGACATTCGGCTCACTTGCCTCCCAATACAAGTTGACGAACGAAGTCATCGCGGCTTGGAGTCAGATTCTGAATTTTACTCCGAACAGTTCCCTGTTCCTTAAGAACAAGCATCTCGCTTCTACCGCAACGCAGGAATTTGTCCGCGGCCTGTTTGCGAAGCAAGGCGTAGCTACAGAGCGACTCTTGCTGGAAGGTCCTTCCGAACATTATGAATTCCTGCAAGCATACGAGCGAATTGATCTTGCGCTCGATCCGTTCCCGTACAACGGCGGCACCACTACTACGGAAGCCATTTGGCAGGGCGTTCCCGTACTTACTTTTGCCGGCGATCGCTGGGCATCTCGCACCAGCGCTTCCCTTCTACGCGCGGGAGGATTGCAAGCGTTCGTAGCGAGTGACGTGGAGTCATACGTTGCTTTGGCTGCGCAGTGGGGTAATGACTCCAAGATTCGCGAACGCCTTGCCGGGCTTCGCCGCAACATGCGCACGAAACTTTCTAGCTCTTCCTTGTGCGACACGGCAACTTTCGCCCGTGAAATGGAACAGTTATATCTCGCGGTTCACGCGGGCTCGTAACAAAGAAGCACCTTGCCGTTTTTGAAGGTTCTACTTTTTGTGAGCTTGAGATTCAGGCTGCCCGGCATACCATCGAACATGCTCCGCCCCTTACCCAGAGCAACCGGGTCAACCACCATCTTATACTCGTCAATCACGCTCGCCGGTGTCGTCGTTGCCCCGCATGCGCCCAACTGAAGTCGCCATGGGCGCCAACAAAATAGCCGTCCAACGTTACGTGGTTAAAAACAATCAACTTCCTCATATTCATCTCCTATGGGTCTTGATCTTCTTCCGCCAACAAATCTCCCAAGCGGTCGAGTCTTCGCTCCCAGAGCGAACGCCTATCGCCAATCCATTTCTCGGCCACAGCAAGGCCGGCCGGTTCAAGACAGCAAGTGCGTACTCTTCCCAACTTCTCCGTTTTCACCAAGCCGCTCTCTTCCAATACCTGCAAATGCTGCACCACCGCTGCCAGCGTCATGTTCAGCGGCTCGGCCAGCCTTGAGACCGACATAGGCCCGTCGGTCAGCCGTTCCACCATGGCGCGGCGCGTTGGGTCTCCTAGTGCGTGAAAAACATGGTCAATGCTGGGCTTCTTCTTCGCCATTCCCGACTAACGCGTCAACTCCACTGTCAATTGATCGAGTAACTTGCGCCAGCCTTCTTGCCGCATTTCAGGTCCATCGGCGCCTTCGAAAAATGCTGCCTGATGAGTGAATACGAGATCCGTTCCCCCCTCGGTAGGGAGCAGCTCAATCGTTCCTAACGAAGCCGAAATAATGTTTTCAGCTATGGTCATTGTGGAAACAAAAACCACGCGGCTGTTAGGCACGATGCTCAGGTAACTCGTCTCGTTCTTACAAACAAGTCCGGCGACCGGTATTCCCGGTTTGAATCGAAAACGTGCGTTTTCTCTTCCACCCACCCGGAAATCCAATTCATAGTGCTCTATCTCGTGGTGGTCTCCTTCCACAAACCAGCGGCGTTTCTTAACCGGATCGGCAAAAGCCGCGAATACGCGCTCTGGTTTGGCCGGATAACTCCGTTCGATAACGAATTTGTTGTGAATGACAGATGTCTTTTTCATATACTTAAGCGTCTACTTTAGTATTTGCCAATCCGCTTTGATTGTCAAGCAAATACTTAAGTGTTGGCACATCTATAGTGTTCTATGGCCCACTTTCCAGGCTTTGATCTTGGTAGTTATCCCGGCGATACCGCCATCGCTGCGTGGGCACTAGCTGGTGTCTACAAATGGTGCGGCTACTACTTGAGCGCGCCGTGTCATTCTGATCAAGCTTTCGTTCCTTGGACCGGTAGAGCCAGCCTTCTTCATAGCCTTGGCCTTGGGCTTGCCATCACTTACGTTGGCTTTCAGCAGCAAGGCTGCGGCAGCACTGAACTCAGCAACGCCATGGGAATTCTGCATGGCATGGATGCCGTTGAAAAGTGTTTGAATGAACACTTTCCCGGAAACGCGATTATCTTCCTTGATGTGGAATTCTATTCCGGCGCAGCGTCTACTGCATTCATCGACTACTACCGCGGTTGGCTCTCCGCCGTGTTGGAGAGCCAGATATTCCAACCCGGTACTTACGTCGCCAAGGCAAACTTCGATGAGATTTATCTCGCGGCCCAGGAAGAATATGCAGCCCATGGTTTAACTGGAAGTGGTCCCGCCATTTGGATCGCGCTAGAGGACACTTCGTTCGATCCGGCAAATGCCTCACCCAATGATTGCGGCATTGCTCAAGCGAATCTCTGGCAAGGATTGCTGGATACCGAACAATCGCAAGGTGGCACGCAACTGATAGTCGACCTCGATACTGCCGATTCCGACGATCCTTCACGCACTAAATCGAGCCTTTCGGTTGTCACAATTGACTATACGTTCATTGAGGAAGACGAATAATGCCGAAAATACCCCGCCGATCTTTTCTTCAGACATTGATCGCGACCGCGGGCTTGGCGAACGCGCGAGGCGCCGAAACTCCATCTACCGCGAAAGCAGACTGGCTCATCAATGCCACTTCCTTCCCCGCGCGCATCGTCAATCCGAACAAACGGGAACTTTCCCTTACAAACGGCCTGGTGAGCCGCACCTTCCGTCTTGCACCGAACGCTGCGACTGTAGCCTTCGATGATCTGATCAATGGCGAATCTCTACTGCGAAGCGTTCGACCGGAGGCGACGATCAAGATCAATGGCAATGAGATGGCGATAGGTGGCCTAACGGGTCAACCAATTCACAACTATCTCTTACCGCAGTGGCTCGATGCAATGACCGCAGATCCGCATGCCTTCAGCTTCACGCGGTGGGAGGAAGGCCGGCCTATGGAGAGGTTTCCTTGGAAGAGGCATCCTGAGTGGCTTACCGAGAACCTCCCATGGCCCCCGCCCGGAGTGTCCCTGACGCTGCACTTTGAACCCGGTCCACAAACGCCGCTGCCCAGTTCCCGCGTGCGAGTTCACTACGAACTCTACGACGGCATTCCACTGATGGCTAAGTGGATCGACGTAGATAACGGAGGCACTACGCCCTTCGGGCTCGATTCTTTCCGCGCCGAAATTCTCGCGGTGTCTGACCACACGCCCCTCCAACAAGCCAGCGCGTCGCTGAACGTGCTTGACCCATTGCAGCCGCTACACGTAGAAACCGATTATGCGTTCGGCGGCTACATGCGCCCCAATCTTGACAACCCTGCCGTGCGTTGGATCTTCGATCCGCTCTACACCACCGGCATCAATTACTACAACCTGGAAAAGCCCACCCTGCTCGAATGTACACCGCCCTTGGGTCCAGCACTTTCCGTTCAGCCAGGAGCCACCTGGAGCTCTTTCCGCGTCTTCGAACTTTTGCAAGACAGCTCTGATCAGGAACGCCGCAACCTCTCACGCAAGCGCATGATACGCACCCTTGCGCCATGGTCACAGGAAAACCCCATTTTCATGCACGCTCGTTACGCCAAGCCTGAGGTGGTTCGAGACCTGGTGGATCAATGTGTTGCCACAGGCTTCGAGATGATCATTCTCAGCTTTGGCAGCGGCTTCCATATCGAAGACGAGAGTGCCGCCAACATAGCCGCCATGAAAGATTTGGCTGACTATGCGAAGGCGAAAGGCATTGCCATTGGCGGCTATTCACTTCTGGCGTCACGCGGCGGCAAAGCGGAAGACCAGGTAGTAGATGTGACGACTCAGCGTCCGGGCGGCGCACACTTTGGGCCATCTCCCTGTCTGGGAAGCGTTTGGGGAGAACACTACTTCAAGAACCTGCGCACGTTCTTCCAAAACACTGGCATGAACGTTTTTGAGAATGACGGCTCGTATCCGGGAGACTGTTGCGCTTCCACTGTTCATCCCGGTCACCGTAGTTACGAAGACTCGCAATGGCGGCAGTGGGAGATCATTCGAGATTTCTATCGCTGGTGCCGCGCCGAAGGCATCTATCTCACAGTGCCCGATTGGTATTTCCTCAATGGCTCAAGCAAGGTCGCCATGGGCTATACAGAAAGCAATTGGTCTCTGCCGCGCGAGTATCAAGAGATGATTGAGCGGCAGAACATCTTCGACGGCACGGCCGAAAAAACGCCTAGCATGGGCTGGATGCATGTGCCGTTAATGCAGTACCAAGGCGGAGGCGCAGCAGCCACCATAGAGCCATTGCATGAGCATCTCGACCACTATGAACAGCGCTTGGCCAACCTCTTCGGCGCGGGCGTGCAAGCCGCCTGGCGGGGCGAGCGGCTTTACGATACCGACGAAACTAAGGCTGTTGTAAGAAAGTGGGTGTCGTTTTACAAAGAGAATCGTGCGATTCTCAACAGCGATGTCATCCATCTACGCCGCCCCGATGGCCGCGATTGGGACGGCATGCTGCACGTAAACCCGGCCCAAACAACATGCGGTCTCGCAATGCTATACAACCCAACGCCCGCTGAGATCGCACGCACCCTGGCCATTCCTCTCTACTACACAGGTCTCACAGACGAGGCGCTCGTCACCATCGGTCAAACGCAGCCAACCCAGGTAAAGCTCACACGCGACTTCCGCGCAAATATCGAAGTGCGCATCCCGCCTAGGGGTCAAACCTCCATCAAGTTCTCGCGCCCCTAAGGCGAACACTGTATCTTCAATCTATGAAGCTCCTCGTAGCAACGGCGTCTCTCGTTCTACTCGCAGCCGGCAACCTCGCTCTCGGCCAACAAACGCTGCCTCGCATCGTTCAGAAAGACGGCCGTTACGCTCTCTTTGTAGATGGCGCTCCCTATCTGATTCTCGGAGCGCAAGTGAACAACTCCAGTGCTTGGCCAGCCGTTTTGCCCAAAGTGTGGCCCGCCATCGAGGCACTCCACGCCAACACAATAGAGATGCCTGTGTATTGGGAGCAGATGGAACCGCAGGAAAAGCACTTCGACTTTTCTATTGTTGATACTTTGCTCTTGCAGGCGCGCGAGCACCATCTGCATCTGGTTCTGCTCTGGTTCGGCACATGGAAAAACGGTAGCGGCCACTACACGCCCGAGTGGATGAAACGCCGACCCGACCTATATCCCCACATGCTCGACGCAAGGGGCCAGACCGTTGACTCACTCTCGCCCTATGCTCCCGCCACACTCGAAGCGGACACACTCGCTTTCTCCGCACTCCTCCGACACTTGAAAGACACCGACTTGGAGCACACGGTTTTGATGGTCCAAGTTGAGAACGAGCCAGGCACTTGGGGCTTAGTGCGAGACTATTCTCCGAGAGCCGAAAAGTTGTTTCAAAGTAACGTTCCACAATCATTGCTGAGTGCCATGCACTGGCAGGGAACGCCTAACACCGGCAGCTGGCCGCAAGTGTTTGGCGCCGACGCAGAAGAATTCTTCCACGCCTGGTCGGTCGCCAGTTTTATAGGTCATGTCGCCGCTGCGGGCAAAGCTATTTATCCTTTGCCGCTATATACCAATGCCGCCCTGCGCGATCCGCTTCATCCTGGACATCCGCCGAGTTATGAAAGCGGCGGCCCTACCGACAACGTTCTGGCTATTTGGAAAGCGGCCGCACCAGCACTTGATCTTCTCGCTCCCGACATTTACATGAGCGATGGTCCGCGCTACGAAAAAGTGCTCGATCTCTATAGCCGCCCTGACAACCCTTTGCTCGTTCCCGAAACCGGCAACAGTCCAGCATTCGCGCCGTTCTTCTTCGCGGCGCTGGGACATGGAGCAATCGGCTTTTCTCCCTTTGGCATCGATCAAACCGGTTACTCCAACGCGCCGCTGGGCGCATCTCGCATCGACGAGGAGACGCTGGCTCCGTTCGCGGCCAATTACAAGCTGATCGAACCGATGGATCGCGAGATCGCCCGCTTGAACTTTGAAGGCAAGCTGCAGGCCGTGACAGAAGAAAAGGGCAGGCCATCACAAACTCTATCTTTCGGCAAATGGCATGCCGACATTGCCTACGGTCTTCTGCAGTTCGGCTATAACAAGAACCCTCCTGGCAATCCAGAGCCTGTCGGCCGCGCACTGGTAGCTCAACTCTCCGACAACCAGTTTCTCGTGACGGGCTTTTTCTGCCGCGTCGACTTCACGGTAGCGGATACTACTTCAGGCAAGAAGCGTCAATTCTTGCGCGTGGAGGAAGGCAATTTCCAGGACGCAAAATTCGTCCCCACTCGCATCTGGAATGGGGATCAAACTGACTACGCACTCAACTTCACATCCATGCCCCAAGTGCTGCGAGTGAAGCTCGATACCTACTAAGTGACCAAACTGTATAGGAGAATCGCCAACACAATCGCTGCAATCACTACATACTGCCTGTCCTTCTCAAGCGCGAATCCAACCAGTGCCACCGCTACCCGCAAAATGGGAGTAGCAATTAACAACAACACGCCCAGTTGGATCAACGACCTCGCTCGCAGAGCAACCACTCCCGCAAGAACTCGGCGAAGCGATCGGTCTTCGGTCGCCTGCGCTACAAATGTGTGGTAATCCGCTGCCTCCCCTCCATGGCGGATAACGTAGTAAATTCCTCCCACCAGCACAACTGCGCCGGTCACAGAGACACCGGTACGCAGAACTGTCGCCACAATTCTTTCCAGCTTCGCGTCCGTCACAACTTAGCTCCGAATCCTGCCGCAATCATTTGAATCGCAATCACGCCCACAACTCCCGCGAACACTCGCCGCAAAAGGATCACGGGTAGATGCGCCAGAAACTTCGCTCCTAGCATTGAGCCTGCCAGCACGCCCAACAATACCGGCATCGCAATCCCCGGATTGACATAGCCGCGGCTTAGATAAACACTCGCACTCGCGGCCGCTGTGACGCCAATCATAAAGTTGCTGGTGGCTGTCGAGACTTTGAACGGAACTTGCATCGCTTGATCGAGCGCAATCACCTTAAGAGATCCGGACCCGATGCCCAATAAGCCTGAAATCGTTCCCGCGCCAAACATGAGACCGAAGCCGAGTTTCACGCGCCGAACCTCATAACTCTGCTCGACGCCGTTGTCTGAGTAAGAACCATTCAGACGCAGCCGATTGCCCAGAGGATCAGGCAGAAGCGCGGCGTGCGTGCCTTGATGCTCGCGCATCGACTGCCAGGCGGCCTGCAACAAGATCAGACCGAACACTATACTCAAGGCACTCACCGGCACATGGGTTCCCAGAAATGCACCGCACAGCGCGCCTATCGTAGTCGCGATTTCCAGAAACATGCCAATGCGAATGTTCGAATAGCCATCGCGCACATAGGCCGCAGCCGCACCCGACGACGTCGCGATCACAGAAATTAAACTTGCGCCAATGGCGTAGCGCAAGTCTACTCCCAGGAAAAGCGTCAACACCGGCGTCACAATTACGCCACCTCCCAGGCCGGTCAGCGAGCCTAGAAATCCCGCCGCGAAAGACGCGGCAAACACGATGGGAACAAACTCTGCCACGTTCATATTGATATGTTCTTAACGTAGATTGAGGTTTTCATGAATAAACTGTTCTTGTCGATTGCCCTTGTCACTGCTGTTGCCGCGCAGCAACCGCGGCCGCCCGTCAATTCACCCGAAGTGCATTCAGACGGCAGCGTAACCTTCCGTCTGCTTGATCCCAATGCCCAAAAAGTAACCGTTTCCATCGAAGGAATGAAAGACCCCCTGGCTCTGCAGAAAGACCAGCAGGGCATTTGGAGCGTGACAACAGATGTGCTGGCTCCTGATTTGTACGGGTATTCGTTCAACGCCGATGGCACTCACTTTCTAGATCCATCCAACACGGAAATCAAGCCAAATCTGATGGGCCTGAGCAACGTAGTGCATGTACCCGGAGCTGCGCCGCTGCCTTGGGAAGCAACGGACATACCTCACGGTACGGTTCATCATCACTTTTACAAGTCCAGCGTGATTGGCGACAATCGTGATTACTACGTGTACACGCCGCCCGGCTATGACCCATCGGCGAACATTCGTTATCCGGTGCTCTATCTGTTGCACGGCTACAGCGATGATGCCAGCGGGTGGACCGCCGTCGGCAAGGCGAATTTGATTCTGGATTCTCTCATTGCCCAGAACAAAGCAAAGCCCATGATCATCGTGATGACGCTTGGTTATGGCGCACCGGAAATCGTTCACCCCACGCCAGGCGTATCACCCTTCGGCAACGTTGCGCTGCGTGATCGCAACTTCAACTTCTTCCGAACGGCGCTGATTGACGAAGTGATTCCAGCAGTAGACCGGGCCTATAAAACCGACCCCAGCCGTGACGCGCGCGCCATCGCCGGCTTGTCGATGGGAGGTTCCGAGTCATTGCTCACCGGTCTAAATCGTCCCGACAAGTTCTCGTGGGTGGCCGGCTTCAGCACAGGTGGCCTGAGTGATGATTTGGCAGCGGACTTTCCGCAAATCAGCGCTGCGGCCAACAGTCAATATCACTTGATCTGGATTGCCTGCGGTACGGAAGATCGCCTCATCACCACCAATCGCAAGATCGTCGCTTTCCTGAAAGAGAAGGGCGTGCATGTCACGCCGATCGAAACGCCGGGCATGCATACCTGGCTGGTCTGGCGGCGCAACTTGATAGCGTTTGCGCCGCTGCTCTTTCAGAACAACATGCACACCGTGCGGCCGGCGATCATCAGCGGACAGAACTAAAACAAAATGGCTGGCTGGGAAACGATCCCAACCAGCCATTTTATTTGACAACCGAACAGCTTACCTGGAAGCTTCGCCTGGCGGTTTTGATGATGCACTACCGCTGGGCTGCGCCATACCGGCCACAACGCCTTGGTTCACCAGGATCTTGACTTCCACCCGGCGATTCATCTTACGGCCTTCCCTTGTTTTGTTATCGGCCACTTCGTGCGTGATGCCCATCCCTGCCATTGGCAGTATGCGGTGAATCGGGATATCGCCATTCTGTTCCAGGTAACGAACCACGGCATTGGCGCGACGCTCGCTCAACACTTGGTTAAACGCCAATTTGCCGGTGCTGTCTGCGTAGCCTGCTACTTCAATCACCCAGCCCTTTTCAGCCTGTGCCTTCTTTGCCAATTCGGCAAGATCTTTTTCAGCATCGGCACTCAATTTGTCTTTGTTGACTTCGAAATAGACAGTGGCTGAATCTTTCACTTGATAATTGTCGAGGTCGGACACGCGATGGTTCACATCGTTTACGCCCTGGTTCGCTTGGTCAGCCGAGGTCTTCACCTGTCCGACCAAACCTTGCGTTTGCCGCTCCTGATCTTCTAAAGCCCCAGCGCGTGTTTCCAATTGACCAGCGCGGCCTTCTAACCCTGCCGTGCGACCTTCGATAGCACCTGTCCGGCCTTCCAAACTTCCTGTTCTGGCTTCTAACGGAGATACGCGGGCATCAATCTGACGCGATGCACGCATTGAGTTCGGATCGAAGGAAACTCTATCGGCGATCAGGTCACCCTTATCGTTGCCTTTGCCTTGCGCTTCAATATGGAGCCCGGGCACAAGCGCGCCTAAATCCATCTTGTTTGTGTGACGGAAGATGACCCCACTCTTCAGTTGGATCTTGGTTATGTCGGAAAGGTCGACCGTGCCGATCGAATCATCGTCGATGCGCAGCTTGATGGAGTTTCCATCACGCGAGAGGATAACCCCTTGCACTTTCACCTGCTGTCCGGCTGTGAAAGTCCGGGTGTTGGGCGTAACCATGCCCAAAGCAAGCGTAGAGGCAGCCAATGAAAATATTCCGATGGCCAACCCCGCTCTCAAGATTTTCCCAGTCTGTTGCTTCATTACTCTAGTACCATCTCCTTTGGAGTTTCTTGCACTCCCGTTCGTGTCGTTCTGTAGTAGACGCTCTCTTCACAAACTCGTAACCGAATTTCGCTGCGAGCGCGCTAAAAACTTTCGCTCTCCAAGCTTACGACATTTTAGGCGCTAAGATAAACGGGGTGCAATGACAATAAACAGTTCGCAATTGGACAGTTCCGGTAAGGTCGGAAAATTTTACGGCTGGTCCGTAGTTGCTACGGCATTTCTTACCTTTGGGTTGTCTGTAGGGATCCCCTACTACAACATGCCCTTTTTCTATGACTATTTCCAAAAGTCGTTTCACTGGAGCCTGAAAGAGATCACGTTTGGCTTCCCGCTAGCGGCAGTTCTTACCATCTGGGTGGGGCCGTTATTAATTCCTCGATTTAGCCCCAAAAAACTTATTATTGCGGGGACTGGACTTACCGCGCTGGCTTTTTGGGGCTTCGGCACCATGCACGGAAGTCTTCTCCTCTACTTCGCCTTTTACTTCGTTTATACGGTGGGGTACTTGTTTTCAGGACCTATCCCCCACCAGATCCTGGTGTCTCATTGGTTCAGGGCGAAGCGCGGTTTGGCCATGGGGACCATTTATGTGGGAGTTGGTTTGTTTGGAGGTTTGGGTGCGTTTCTAGTGCGCGGGCTTACCGACCACTATGGTTTTCAAACGTGCCTTAAGATTATGGGCGGCCTGATGTTCCTGGCTTGGCCGCTGGCGTTCTTCTTGCTCAAAGACAAACCCGCCGAGATTGGCCAGTTTCCGGATGGTTTATCGCATCCGCCCTCTGACGGACACTTGAAGCCGTTTAGCTTTTCGCATCTTCTGCATAATCGATCATTTTGGCTGCTGCTCGCCGGGAGTGTTTGTTCGATCGGCGCGATTGGTTCCATCAACTTGCATATGAAGTTCGTGTTTCGCGATGCGGGGTTCGCAGACCAGAAGGTACTCAACGCCACCTGGGCGACGGCTTCGTCGTTGATTTTGTGGTCGAGCATTATTGGACGCGTGGCGATTGGGCACCTGGCGGATTTGTTTTCGAAGAAACGCGTGATGACGGCGACGTACTTCATGGTGGTGGCCACGATTCTGATGCTGTTGGCCGTTAGTCCGAGCAGACCGAGTTCGCTGTATGTATTCGCGGTGTTCTTTGGCCTATCGATGGGCGCCGATTATATGCTGATTCCGCTGATGGCGGCGGAGCAGTTTGGCGTGAATACGCTGGCGCGCGCGATGGCGGTGATTCTGCCGGCAAATACGCTGGGGCAGACATGGCTGCCGTATTTTGTTTCGGCGCTGCGGCAACACTTTGGGAGTTATGACGTGCCGATGATGGTGATCTTCAGCATTGCCATGCTGGGTGCGATTGCGATTGCGCTACTTCCCAAGGACCCGTCGCGCACTCTCAACGCCCAGCACCGGGAGTCGGTCATCGGTAATAAGGCCGATTTGCTTGAGCACTGAGGCTTGGTCCCAATAAATGTGTTCGTGGGCGAGTTTGCCGTCGCGGAACTTGACGATAGCCACCAGTGCAACTTCGACTTTCTTGTTGGTAGGGGCGACGCCGGGCAACATCCAGGGCATCTCTAGCGTATGGGTGAAAGAGAAGATCATTTCATCTACGAGTTGGTGTTCGCCAATTGTGCGCGAAACGGGCGTGAGCGTGGTATCTGGGGGCATAGCGGGAATGAAGTCTTTTGAATAGAAGGCGCGTAACGCGTCTTTACCTGTGCCGCCTGTCATCACCGGGATGTGGTTGACATAGGCGTCTTCCACCATGGTGGCCAAGGTAGCTTCCGTATCGCGGGTGGTGAATTCGTGCGCAGTGTGCTCTTCCCACAGCTTGCTTAGGTTCTCGCTCATCCTCTTAGGGTATACGGCACTGTTATGATCGTGGGTTCACGTTTTGAATCATCAAGAACTCATTCCTTACATCGAGCGCTTCTCGAATGCGAAGGTGCTGTGCGTTGGAGACGTCATGCTCGACCACTTCATCTATGGAGATGTAAATCGCATTTCTCCCGAAGCGCCTATTCCGGTGGTGCGAGTTAGTAACGAACGATCGATGTTGGGCGGCGCGGGAAACGTGGTGCGCAACCTGAGCTCGTTGGGAGCGCAGGCGGTATTGCTCACGGTTGTAGGCGCGGATGGCGCGGCCGACTTGATTGCGCATGAATTGAGCGTGCTGCCCAACTGCGTACTGCATACGGTGGCGGATACTGACCGCAAGACTTCGGTCAAGACGCGCTACATCTCGGGCAGCCAGCAACTGCTGCGCGTCGATATTGAGAGTACGCATTCGATTGCGGACGACATTGTGACTCAATTGCTGGCGCGATTTGAGAAGCTAGCGCCGGCGTGCGACGTGGTGATTCTTTCGGATTACGCGAAGGGGGTGTTAAAGGATGACCGGGCGGAGCGCTTCATTGCCGCCGCACGCAAAGCAGGCAGACCGGTGTTTGTTGATCCGAAGGGACGCAGTTTTAGCCGTTATCAAGGTGCTTCGCTGGTGAAGCCGAACTTGCAGGAGCTGGCGGAGGCAACGAACCTGCCAGTGGGGACGGCGGCGGAGGTGGAAGCAGCGGCGCTGAGCGTGATGAAGCAGAACGGGATTGGCGCAGTGCTGGTGACGCGCGGGGCGTTGGGCATGATGTTGGTGCGGCCGGATGCGGCGCCTGTTTCACTGCCCGCGGTAGCGCGCGAGATCTTTGATGTGTCGGGTGCGGGCGACACAGTAGCGGCAACGTTCGCGGCCGGAGTAGCCATGGGCATGTCGATGCCGGATGCGATGCGGGTGGCGAATGTAGCGGCGGGCATTGTAGTGGCGAAGGTGGGCACTGCGACGACGAGCCAGGAAGAGCTGCTATCGGAGCTCGAGATTGGCGATGCGCTGGCGGCCGATACGCGCATCGTTTCGCTTGACGAGGCAGTGCAGCGGGTGCGGCTGTGGCACAGGCTGAAGCTCAAGGTGGGACTGGTGCGCTGCTCGTTCGAAACGATTGACGCGGCGGCGATCAGTTTTCTACAGACGGCACGGCAGCAGTGTGATCGCCTGATTGTGACCACTGCGGGCACAGGCACGCAGGCGCTGCTGCTAGCGTCGATGGTTTACGTCGATCTGGTTATTGCTGGATCGCAAACAAACGACGCGCTTGTTAGTCAGTTGAAGCCAGATTACTCAGTCGTATAGTTAATCTCCAGAGTTCGAACCTTCAGCGAAGAGGCCCAGAGGACAACTACTGCGAGCGCGACCAATCCAAGCACAGCAAGGTATGCGGAGATCGGGTCGCCATTGGACACAAGCATCTTGAGCAGTGCAGGCAGGCCTGGGTCCGTGGGGATCTGCACAGGGCAGAGTGACTTGAGGTAATAGATCACGCTGAACTTCTTGAGCAGCGCGGGCAACAGAGGATTGGCCGCTTCCCAGATGAGCACGGCGGCAGCGGGAAAAATTGGATTGCGAAACAACAACCCGGCCGCTAGAAATACGCTCCCGTAGCCGACGCAGGCGAGAACAGTTACGCCTAAGTAAGCGCCGATTTGAGAGTAGCCGTGATCTTGGTTGAGGTAACGGGAGATGGTGTTGCCATCAAAAGCAGACAGCGTGGCCATCAACTGCAACGCGGTACTGCAGGTGAAGATGACGCCGGCGGCCAGCAGGCCAGCCAGGTATTTTCCGACGAGCAAGACTTCGCGCCGAATGGGTGAAAGCAAATAGTAATGCAGGCTCTTGTCGAGCATTTCACCGCGAAAGAGATTCATGAAAATACCCAGGCAGCCAAAGAAGATAGCGAGACGGAGAAAGAAGAACTGAAAGACGCCGGCGAAGATATAGCCGATCTGACCAAGTGTCATGCGCGATCTGGAGATTCTGTTCTTTAATACGCCGTCTTGCAATTCGAGAATGAGAGTGCTGTTTTCACCGTAGTAGCGCAGGTCTTCGGCCTCGACCATGATCCTTTTCCCGTCATCGTCAAATCGGCGGACCCGTATCTTTCGCGTGGAGGACGGAGGTCCTAATTTCGCGATGATCTGATCACGCGTCATGTCGCCCTGGATGGTATCCATCTCATCCTGGGTGATGGCGTGGCCGTTCTGCGGCACGTTCGAGTCGAACAGATGAAAGTTTCTCTCTGCCAGAGAGGCGAAGACAAAGAGGACAACTGGGGCGAGGGCTAGAAGATAGATCCACAAACCGCGGCGGGCGAAAAACGTTTTTCTGATTTCGAGCCGCATGACGGCCGTGATTTGTTTCCACCAAAGGTCCATCATTTGATTTCGTCCTCGCCGCCGATCAGGTATTCGTAAACAGAGTTGACATCGTCGTCCACGGGCGCGACAGATTCAAGCTTGTGGCCGTTGAGAGCGACGTGGTTCATGAGGCTAAAGAATCGATCGGGGTCACTGGTTTTGATGAGCAGCCCTTTCTTGTCGTGGTGCATGCGGACTTCCACTATGTGGTCTTCTTCAAAGAAACGCGATGCCAGGGTATTGGGATGATCGCAGCGGATGACAACCTGCATAGGTTGTTCGCGAATTTCGCTGCGTACGCCCTTGATGTTGCCTTCGGCGACGATGTAGCCGCCGTTCATGAGAATGACTTGGTCGGAGATGATATCGACTTCGTGCAAAACGTGGCTGGAGAGAATGACGTGGCAACCTTCCTTGGCGAACGATCGGAAGAGGGCAATGGTTTCAGCGCGCACGAGAGGATCGAGACCATTCAGAGGCTCATCGAGAATGAGCACGCGTGGATTGTGGGCAATGGATTGAGCCAGACGGATGCGCTGGCGCATGCCTTTGCTATAGCCCGCAGCCTTGCGAGTGGCGGCTTCGCGGAGACCCACGCAATCAATCGCTTTCCAAGCGAGTTCGTCGCATTCGGCGGCATCACGGCCTGAAAGGCGCAAGTAAAGGCTTACAAACTCGTAGCCGGTTAAGCCCTTGGGAAAAGAATCGAACTGCGCACAGTAGCCCACGAGCGGGAAAAGTTTTTCTGGCTGATCGGGAGTTAAGCCGAGGATGGTGACTTTGCCGCGACTGGGACGGATGAGACCGGTGACCAAGTTCATCAATGTTGTCTTACCTGAGCCGTTCGGACCAACCAAGCTCGTGATGCCTGGGGGAATGGAGAGATTGACGCGGTTGACACCGAGCACGTCGCCATAGAATTTGGAGACGTTTTCAAAAACGATCTGGTCGGTCAACGCACCACCT
>Ga0182012_10001585_pt1 | contig 24774 bp, 24 predicted proteins | sample 612S2SmetaG_FD_120486 | JGI IMG/M metagenome (GOLD analysis project Ga0182012, IMG submission 120486) | Permafrost microbial communities from Stordalen Mire, Sweden - 612S2S metaG | ecosystem: Environmental > Terrestrial > Soil > Wetlands > Permafrost | place: Sweden: Stordalen | collected... | reverse complement strand
TTCCCGTTCGCCGATTGATCCAAACACGAACGCCGTGCGACCTGTGGTCGCACGGCGTTTGTTGAATCGAGGGAGGGGTTTCTGTTACGAAGAAACCCTCGCGGCGTGAAGCCTGGGAGTCAACTTCCGGCCGGCTACCGCCAGAATCAGCATTCCCGTGGCCATAAGGACCAGGGAAGAAGGCTCCGGCGTCAATCCTGACATGCCAATCGTCTCCGGATTAAGTGAGTAGTTGTAGTTCGTGCCGTCTGGAGATTCATTCAGGAAGAAGCTATTGGCGGCGCCGCCGGAAAGACCAACTTCCAGCCATGTAGGACTGTCGACGTAAAAAACCACGCCGCCAGTGCCATCAAGGAAACTGCCATCAAAACCGGGGGCTGTTCCATCGGGATTAATCAGGTTGTCGTAGACAAACAGGAAGTCGGGGGTGAGGTAGGGTCCGGGGGGCGTGCCATCCGGTGCGAACGAGGTGATTGCCTCCGGACTCGACAGGAAGTTTGTATCAATGAGCGTCCCTGAAATCCCGGTGATGTCGCAAACCTGGCCCGCCCCGTTGCAGCTGCCTGCCGTGGTGAAGGTCAACGATTGCAGCTGAACAGTGCCGTCAGAGCTCGATAGGTTATAGGTATAGGAATCAGCCTTTGCTGCCGGGGCCAAAACCAGAGCCGCGGCCATACTGAACGACGCCAAAATACTGTATTTCATTACTCCTCCTGGAGTTCTCTATCCCAGCCTTTCTTACAGCTTGCACCCTGAGGGCGAGGGAGGCAAGCGAAAAGCTCCGGTCGGGCATAGCATCGCCTGCAACTAGAGCGGGATTGCCTGAGCCTACGGCGGAAGCGGAGCCACCCGTCCCCGCCGAAGAGCTTTCAGATGGATTTAAGGCCCGACTACGGTTGAGAACGAAAGCGGTGGCTGGTTTGCGGGCGGCGTCACTACCTGGCCGCCCAGGCTCTTTGCAGTGATCCTGTAGTAGTAGGTCATATTCGTCTGGAGACCTGTGATTGTCGGACCCACCACAACTCCTGTCACACCTGCAGGTAGAACCTTGGGCGCGGTTGCGGACGAAGGCGATGCAGGATTCAATCCGTAGGTGAAGAAGTAAGTCGTAGCCGCATTTTCGGGATTGATTGTCGCAGAGAGTGTCTCGCTTGTCGGGCCCGCGGAGGTTGCGTGGATAGCAGAGACGGCCGGTGGCAGGTAGGTGGAGACGACAATGCTTTGCGCCACTTGCGGCGCGGCAAGATAGTTGGCATTGCCGGCCTGATTGGCATACACCGTCACTGTTCCCAAACCGGTAATAGTGAGGGCACAGTTAGGCGTGCAGGCGATCGTACCTGGTCCGGCGTGCACCGAGAAAGTAACCGGGAGACCTGAGCCACCGCCCGTCGCTGTCAACGGAATGGGTGCCATCGGAGGCGCGTAGGCCACTTGTGCGGGCAGCGTGAAACCGGTAATGCTCTGCGGCGACTGCGTTACTGTGTAGGTGACAGACTGCGTCGAAGTGTTTCCGGCAAAGTCGGTGGCAATCACGTTGAAAGTGAACGGGCCGCCAAGAGTCGTTGTCGGAACTGGCGCGGTCAGTGGTCCGCTGGCCAGAGGGCCCGCACCATTTGTGAGGTTGAATCCAGTGCCACCGCAGGATGCAAGGCCCGAGCGGTCGTCGCTGCAGGTGAAGTTGGCCGTTACGGATTGTCCATAGGCATAAACAGCGCCTGCGGACGGGGTCGTAATCGAAGCCGTTGGCTTGACTGTATCCAAGTTGATTGGATACGTGTAGAACGACGTGTACCAACTTGGCGGGTTCACGTTCGAGTTCAGGAGGAACTGAAGTTCCTGTGTGCCCGCGCAGTCCTGCGCGTAATAGTGGAGGGCATAGTTTCCGTCGCCTGAGGTTAAGCTCAGCGGCTGTACCGGTGCAGTGAATACCGAGGCCGGCGGGGTGCCGTTATAACCCACTGTGGGGCATGCCGGTGCCAGTAATTGATCGTCCGACAATATCGGCTCACTTGCGGGCTGTGGAACCGTTCCGCCCGGTGCGGTAAGTCCGTAGCTGATGTTCTGGATTGGTGCAGCTACAAATTCCGCAGCGCCCGGAATAGCTGTCTTCGAGACTCCGATCGGAGGTGTAGTCGACAGCAATACGTATTGGCTTGGATTGTTGGTCCAGTTGCCTGGATTCAGGTTCACCGGGTTCCCATGCTGGTCAGTGATTGTGACCGAGGTCAGCGGCTCAGGGACTCCATAGATCGTGATGAAGGTCGAATTGACGTTTTCGCCACGCCCCTGAGAGCTTGAGGCGCCTGGCCCAAAGAAGTTGTAGAGAAGGTTCAAAGGACAGATGAGGTTCTGGTCAGCCGCAATCGATCCTGCCGTGTACTGGCATGCCTGGCCAGGCGTCCAAACGTCAGGGCCCATCAACAGGCCAACACCCGTGTGATAGGTTCCGCTGGGCGTGGCAATGTCAGGCAGAGTCAGCGTGAAGTTTGCCGGCGGATCAAACGACTCGCCGAAGATTTCATCTGCCACAGCCGAAGCCGGGCAAAGTGCGCCGCTCTCCGCCGGATTTGTTCCCTGCGAGCAAAGCAGCGTGTACGACTTGCAAGCGGGGTTGTTGTTTGGCAGCAGTTCACCAGCGTGCAAATAGCAGCTGGCTGTGGAGAACGAGGTGCCGTAGGTGTAGTTTTGGTCAAAAGTTGCCGGGTCGATTGCCAAATCAGATACGTGCTCGGTCAGGCCTGTCAGGTCCCCGATAGCCGGGGGCAGCGTGTATTGGAAGCTAATCCCCTGGTTGGGTGCGTTGTTGAAGGTAAAAGTTTCGGTCACAGGGTTGGTCGGGTCGCCAGGAGGCGGGTTATTAATCACCGTCGCCGGGCCGCTGACCCCTGCCGACGTGCAGTTGGTGTTCAGGTAAAGCGTGGAGTTCGCTGTGTTGCTTGCGGGCGGCGGCAGGACACTTTCAAGCTGGAATTGGACTGACTGGTTGCCAGGTGAAAGCAGATTGCCGATCTGAATCGGGCCCACGCCATAGAGTTGGTAGAAGGTCTGGGGCGGATTCGATCCGGGGACATTATTGTCAGGATCCTGTCCCATGTAAGGAATCAGGTAATTCGTCCCGCCCAGTGTCAACGGGTTAAAGCAGAAAGGAAAATTAGTGACGGGGTTTTGGCAGACGTTTGTTGGCCCAACAGTTGGGCCTTGCGCCGGGGTCACGCCGACCAGGATCTGGTCCAACACCAGAAGGCCCTGGTTGCCGTTTTGCTGCGGGCTTTGACCCGACGAAAGCACCGCATAGATCCCGGTATTGGGGCAACTGAGCTGCTGAATCGTGCTCTGAAAGACGTAGGGGGTTCCGAAGTTGGTCGAACTGGCCGTCGGCTCAATGAGCGAATCGTTCAAGAGGAGGATGGAATTCTGTGCAATGGCGGCGGGTAGACTAACGGTCAGAAGACCAGCAAAGGAAACGATTTTTACGAGTCGGGGATGCTTCATGGCGATGACGACCTCATTTTTCAGTTGCAGGCGGCACTTTGAGAGGGGTCCGTCAATCCCCACAGGTGATTGCGGACCGCAGCGTTCTCGAGGACATATAAGAGGAAGAGTTCGGTAAGCCGGAACTAAAGAAAAGTTAGTCCAGAAGATCAGTTTGAAGATGCTCGAGAAACGCTGTCAATAGAAAAGTTTACGGCGTTTTCGTTGTCTGAAGATTCGGATTGAGAACCCCAGAGCTCCTGACCCAACGCCCCCTGCAACTTACTCGGGGAAATGAAGCTGGTTCCAGAACGCCGTTTTGGATCCTTGCTTAAGAGTCAGCACTTTGCCTGCCAAATGCTCGCGCTGGAAAGCGAATGAAAAGAAAGGCCTAAGCAGTCCTTGGCGCTTCTGGCTCGAAGAAATGTGCAAGACTTTGCGCAAAAACACACTCCCAATTGCCACCAAACCGATTGGAAACAGACCTCTTGAGCGCAATCCCCGCCTTCTCGGTGCCTTTCCAGGATTCGACAGAATCGGGATCAAAGCGATCTGGACAGAGAAAAACCGGAACGCAATCCAGACAGTCGAGATGCTTTTATGGTGGGGCGCCGGAAGGGATTTCGGATGCCACGGAAGGGAAGGGCAAACGCATGCCGAGAGCGATCAATGGTGGGCGCTGCAGGATTCGAACCTGCGACTTCCACCGTGTGAAGGTGGCACTCTACCGCTGAGTTAAGCGCCCGATTGGACATCTGGAAACGGGTCTTGAGGAATCCCTTGCTGCAGCTCGCCGCCGCTGGGGCCGCATGGGTTAGAGTAACACCAGCAGGCCAATGCGGCCAACTTTGAGCCCCCGGGACTTCCGGCGGTGCTGATCGTTCCGCACGGCTGATCGAACCAACAATGCGCAGGAGAATCCGATCGATTTACCGAGCCGCCGGCTTTCCCTTCAGGGGGGAGAGATATTTGTGCCGCCTCGCGGGTCTTGCGGCCACAGTACTGGGCTTTGATTCGGTGGAGTTGGCTGGATCCGGCTCTGTCATTGTTGCGGCCTCGGGGCCTGCTGGCATCCATCATCCGCACGCCCGGCTGGCAGCTTCCGATCCTCCAGGCGCCCCGTCCCGCAAGCGGGTCCAGCCTTCTGCGGGTTCTGCCCCTGAAAACGAAGAAACAGCGCAACCTTCCGGCCCGGATGGGGTTGATGAAGACATGGCTACCTTGGTATTGGACAATACGGCCATGGGATCGGCGGAAGCCTCTCGGAGTGATGTCCGGCCGGTGGGAGGGTACGATCTCGACCCGGCCAGCGATGCGGCCATTATGCTGCGCGTTGCAGCAGGCGACGAGGACAGCTTCAACTACCTTGTGGGGAAGTACCACAGGGCAATGATTCACTTTCTCTTTCGCATGGTCCGCAATCAGGCCGTTGCCGAAGAGCTTGCCCAGGAAGTATTTCTCCGCGTCTATCGTTCCAGGGAGAGTTACCGCGCTGAAGCCAAGTTCACCACCTGGCTATATCGCATAGCCACCAACCTGGCAGTGAACCACGCGCGCGATACGAAGAACGAACGGTCGGCGCAGACACTTTACCTCGACCAGCCGGACGAGGAGTCTGGCACGACGCCCGACCTGGCCGACGATGAGCCTTCCGCAGAGCAGCAGTTGTTGCAGCGGGAACGCATGGCAGCCATCAAGACTCATGTGATGGCTCTGCCCGAGCGTCAACGAATGGCAGTGCTCATGCACAAGTACCAGGGCATGGACTACCGTGAGATTGGCGACGTGCTCAAACTGAGCGAGTCGGCCACCAAGTCGCTTCTCTTTCGCGCGTATCAGACGCTGCGCGAGAAGCTGAAAGAGTTTGTTTGATTGTTTGACTGAAACAACGCCGGAAAGGATCGGCGGGAACTGGGGATGAACCATGGAAAACGCGGAACTGAAAACCGGAAAATGCAAGGCAGGGATGGAGTCCCGGCTGGCGGATCTGCTCTTCGACGCAGACTCCGCGCCCGCCGCCATCCGTGAGCACGTGGAGCAGTGCGTGCCGTGCCGCGCAGAGTTCGCCGAGCTCAAGGCAACTATGGCGCTTCTCGACACCTGGGAAGGGCCGGAGCCCAGTCCGTATTTCGTGACGCGGCTCAATGCTCGCATGCGCGACGAGCGCCAGGCGGCCCCGGCCGGCTGGTTTGCACGTCTGCGTGCCCGGTTCACCTACGGCCCGTCAATGCACGTTCGCCCGCTGGCTGCCATGGCTCTCACCGTCATCCTGCTCGTGGGTGGTGGTGCTTACCTCAACGTTACGCAGTGGGATCAGCCCGCTGCTCCGCAGGGTCAGGCCGCGGTCGTTGGCGACCTTCAGGTCCTCGACAACAATGCACAATTGCTCGATCAGATGGAAGCCATGACGAGCTCAAACCCCAACGGAGACTAGGCTTCTTTTGGACTGGATGAGTTTCCGGCTCTGCACAATGGGCCGGAATCTGTGCGAAGACTGAGAGAGCTGAAAGAGATGCTGAGCGTAATTCAAAGTGGAGTTTTCAAGCGCCCCGTGCTGTTGCTCGGAGCCATGGCGCTTGTCTGCACTCCAGCTCTCTTTGCCAATAATCAGCATGCGGCTCAACCTGCACGGCAGGCCATTCGTTCTTCGGCGCCTGCCCCTCGAGCGCCCCAGAACCGGACCACCCAGAATGCGAGTCCCTACCGACCGGCTCCGGCAAATCAGGGCAGGCCGTCCGGTTATCCCCAGTATGGCAATGGAGGCGGTTATCCAAACGCGGTTCGCCCGGGTTACCCAGGCCAGCCTTACGGCGCTCCAGCCGCCCCTCTCGGCGCGCAGGTCCGGCCATATTACAACCAGAACACCGCTCCCCCCGGACATCTTGGCGACTGGCTCAATCAGCATCGCGGCCAGCCGGTGCAGGAGCAGGAGCGTACCCTGCGCAACGATCCCAACTTCACGCGTCTCCCGCAAGGCGACCAGCAGCGGCTGCTCCAGCAGCTCCATCGCGTTGACCAGATGCCGGAAGACCAGCGGCAGCGCCGACTTGGCCGCGCCGAGATGCTGGAACATCTCTCGCCGCGCGATCGGATGCAGGTCAACGACTCATTTCGACGCATGAATATGCTGCCCGGCGATCGCCGCTCGGCCCTCTCGAACGCCTTCCGCGATTTACGCGCTGTCCCCCTCGATCAGCGGCCAACTGTGCTGAATTCCAGCCGCTACCAGAATCAGTTCTCGCCTGAAGAGCGCGGCATGCTCAGCGACATGCTCCGCGTAGAGCCTTACGAGCCGGCCCGCTGAGGTCCGGGGGGCGCCTCACCCCGCGTGGCCGGCTTCGTCACTATTAACTTTCAGTAAATGATGCGCGCCCTTGTTGACCTTGAAATGACCGTGCCCTAGCATCCACAGCTATGGACACCTCGACCCTCGACGCACTCCGCCTCGCTTACAAGCAGGCGACAGACGAATGGGTACTCGCCGTTCGTGCCGAAGAAAACCTAGCCACTCCTGACCATTCGGTAGTTGCCTGGGAGCATTGGGACACCGCGCATTTTGCAGAAGAGGATGCGCGAAGCAAGGCCAAAGTCGCAAGAGATGCATACAAGGCTGGTCTTCGCGAGGCGAATATTGGGATTTAAAGCGGCCTGTTCGGTCCCCTACTTCAGCTCCAGCGGCGCCCTGACTTGAATGTTGCGCGATGAACCGCCAATCTGCACTTCGAACGCGCCGGGCTCCGCTACCCAGTTCTTCTTTTCCGCGCTCCAGTAGGAGAAGTCCTGCCGGGTGAGCCAGAACTCCACCAGCCTGGATTCGCCCGGCTTCAATTCCACGCGGCGAAATCCTTTCAGCTCGCGCTCCGGCCGGTCAATCTGCGAGTGGCCGTCGTGAATATAGAGTTCCACCACCTCCGCGCCCGCGCTTGCCCCGGTGTTCTTCACCGTAACGGTCACGGCCGGTTCCTTGCTGCCGACCCGCGACGAATGCACATCGAGACCACTGTATTCAAAGCTCGTGTAGCTCAGCCCAAACCCGAATGGGAACTGCGGCTCCACCTTCTTCGTGTCGAAGTAGCGATAGCCCACGTAGATTCCCTCAGCGTAATTCACCTTCAGGTGCTCGCCTGGATAGAGCCCATATGCAGGCGAATCCTCAAAGTGCTTCGGCATGGTTACTGGAAGCTTGCCACTCGGGTTGGCCACGCCAAACAAAATATTCGCGAGTGCCTTGCCACCCTCCTGCCCGCCATAGCCCATAAAGAGGATTGCCGGAGTCTTCTCGATCCATCGCGTCATGGTCACCGGGTCGCCTGTATTCAGCACAACGATGGTGCGCGGATTGGCGGCTTCGACGGCTTGGATCAGCTCGTCCTGTCCCGGCGGCAGGTCCATGGTCGCCACGTCGAAGCTTTCGCCTTCCAGCTTCGGATACCTGCCTACAACAACGATAGCCACATCGCTCTGTGCTGCTGCGTCCGCGGCCTCTTTGCGCAGCTTGGCCCGCGCTTCTGTCCCATCCAACTCGGGCTTTTCGCCTTCCATCCCAACGCCCAACGCGTAGGTTACCTTCACATCTGAACCAGCAACGTCGCGAATCCCTTCCTCTGGAGTAATCGCCTGCTTCGGCCGCACCAGCGAACTCCCGCCGCCGCCCGTCCGCGCCACGCCAGCGTTCGGACCAATCAATGCAATAGAGTGAATCTTCTTCGCGTCAAACGGCAGCAGGGCGCCGCCATTCTTCAACAGCACAATTCCTTCTGTCGCTCCTTGCAGCGCCACCGCGCGCTGTTCCGGCGTGTCCACAATGCCCGAGGCCACGTGCGGACTGTCGAACAATCCGCTTACGAAGATCACGCGCAAAATCCGCTCCACGTTCCGGTTGAGCGTAGCCTCGGAAATCTCCCCAGCCTTGACCGCAGCCACTACTTTGTCGGTTGTCAGCCACCCAGCGCCGCCTCCGCTCTCCAGCGTCTCTGGCCGCGCCAGAAACTTACGCATCGGCTCTCCGCCCGGCATCTCCAGGTCCATTCCGGCGTTCACCGTCGCTGCCGTCGAATACGTGCTGCCCCAGTCTGAAACCACGAATCCGTTGAATCCGAACTCCTTGCGCAGAACGTCGTTGAGCAGATACTCGTTCTCCGCGCAGTGCACGCCATTGACCAGGTTGTAGGCACTCATCACGCTCCACGCGTCGGCCTCTTCTACCGCGGCCTTGAACGCTGGCAGGTAGATTTCGTGCAAAGTTCGGTCGTCGATCTGTTCGTCGATCCTGTGGCGCTCATACTCTTCGTTGTTCGCGGCAAAGTGCTTCACGCTCGGAATCACGCCCTCGCTCTGGACGCCCCGCACATATGCGACCGCCAGTCGCGAAGTCAGGTACGGATCCTCCCCATAGCCCTCAAAATTCCGCCCCCACAGCGGCTGGCGATTGATGTTAACCGTCGGCCCCAGAATCATGTCCCGCCCCAGTGCCTTAACTTCCTGCCCAATCACCTGGCCCTCGCGCTGCACCAGCTCCGGATCCCACGTCGCAGCCATCGTCTCGCCTGAGGGAAAGCTCGTCGAAGTCACGACTGTCGCTGCATTTGTTGCATTGGTGATCGCCGAGCTCCCGTACCATGCTCGCACGCCCATCGGCCCATCCGCCATCTTGATCGCCGGAATCCCCAGCCGCTCAATCGCCCCAGACTCCATCCAGCCCGACCCCGCCAGCATCGTTGCTTTCTCCTCCAGCATCATCCGGCTCAGCAGGTCGGCTACACGCTTCTCTGGCGTCATAAGCGGGTCTTTATAGGGCGTTGCCGACGTGTGCGCCGCCTGCGCCACAACCATCGGCGCGATGCCCACCGCAAGCAACACGGCAACAGCAAGCGAAAGCCTCGATGGCTCGACCAGCGCATCAACAAAAACGACCAGAGCGTTAGAAATCCTGCGCATGAACTCACTCCCCAGCAGATAATTCATCTGTTGCAATCCGCAGGCAATGGTAGTAGATGGCGCGTGCTGCGAACAAATGCGTTTTGCAAAAGCGCCGCTGCGAGCATCGAACTGCCACCATCAATCCATGGATTCAATTCGCACAAAAAGTCTTTGACACTGGTTTTTGTGCGTGGATAGAATCGAGGCCCTCCAGGTGAGATCCCAAGTCCAATGGAGGTATTGCATGGCTTCCCCTGCACAATCTCAAGCAATTGACGAAACTAAGTTGAACGCCTTCATGGGGAAGGCGGTGACGGACTTGGGCGCAGCGCTCCACGCTACTCTCATCGTCATTGGAGACAAACTGGGCCTCTACAAGGCAATGGCTGGTTCCGGTTGGCTGACTTCCGCTGAACTTGCCCAAAAAACCAACACCTCGGAACGCTACGTGCGCGAGTGGTTAAATGCCAACGCGGCCAGCGGATATGTCGTCTACGATTCAGCCACAAAACGATACGAGTTACCGCCCGAGCAGGCACTTGTGCTCACTGTGATGGATATCCCGGGAGCGTTTCACATCGTCTCAGCGTGCTTCAAAGATGAGCCGAAGATCACCCAGGCCTTCCGCACCGGGGAGGGTGTTGGCTGGCACGAGCACGATGCGAACTTGTTCTTCGGCACCGAGCGGTTCTTCCGGCCAAACTATGCCAACAACCTGCTCAGCGCCTGGATTCCCGCGCTTGAAGGCGTGAAAGAAAAGCTGGCCGCCGGTGCATCCGTCGCCGATGTTGGATGCGGCCACGGAGCATCAACAATCTTGATGGCCAAAGCCTTCGCAAAATCGCGATTCTGCGGCTTCGACTATCACAGCGGGTCTATCGAGTACGCGCGCCACGTTGCCGGGCACGAAGGCCTTCAAGACCAAATCGGTTTTGAGGTCGCCAGTGCAAAGAGCTATCCGGTCAATGGCGGATACGATCTGGTTACGTTCTTCGATTGCCTTCACGATATGGGCGACCCTGTCGGCGCAGCCAGTCACGTGCTTTCTTCACTGAAGCCCGACGGCACCTGGATGATCGTCGAGCCCTTCGCAAACGACACCCCGGAAGAGAACCACAACCCCGTCGGTCGAATCTTCTACTCTGCATCCACCATGCTCTGCACACCGGCCTCGCTCGCCCAGGAGGTAGGAGCCGCACTCGGCGCGCAGGCAGGCGAGGAACGCATCCGCGACGTGGTCGCTGCTGCCGGCTTCACCCGCTTCCGCAGGGCGGCGCAAACTCCGTTCAACCTTGTCTTTGAAGCAAGACCTTGAATGCGCCGGAGTGGAACCCATCTGAGCATGGTGCCAAAATTACAGGAAGCAGGCCGCACGATCTCCATTGACGTGCGGCCCGTATGACTCGCATCCTCGACGAAAGGGGCCGGGCAGCGAGGCCAGTCGACCTGTGCCTCCTGAATCCATTGAAGGCCTTACTTTTCCGAAATCACCAGACTGCGGAAAACCCTCCAGTTTCCGTCCTATTTCTTCTGCCACACCGTCAAATGCTTGTCTTCAACCTTCTTGCCGCCGCCAAGCTCCGACTGCGCCTTTCCCCACTCGCAAACAAATTTGTTGTTTGCACTCTTGCCGTTCGTTGACACCGAAAATGCGCCAATCACCATCACAAGCAGCATGGGTGCCTTCATTTGCAGCTTCTCAGCTGATAAATCCGGTTCCCCAAACCTGGCCCCAGCAATTTGAATGGAAGGGTAATGGACCGATCTCGTCCCCGATCCATGCGCGAGGTGTAACTAGCCTGCTCCGCAGGAATTGTGAAGAACACCGTAGCGCAGGCATCAATGCGTCTTCGCCCAATCGGCAACAGTCGCCTTGCACGCGCTGAAGGTAATCTCAATTACTCCCGTGTTCTTGATATCGAAGACGACATGCGACGGAATCTGATAGGAGTCCACCTTCATGTATTCGACGCGGAATGTCACGTCGGTTTCTGGCGCAGTGGGTGGCTGATGAATCTGTGATGCGACCGAGGAAAGGAGGAGCCCGTCTTCGCTGTTGATGTATATAGGTTTTGCCGAAACCGTGATTGTTGGGCTGACCACCACTGCCTTTGTCAGCAGCATGTTTTTGTCGTAGTCTTCATCGAAGCTTGTGTCTTTCGTCGTTCCACTCAGGTGGACTCCATCGCCGGATTTTGTCGCGATTACAGTACTATCGGGAATCGGCACCATGGCGCCATTCATGTACGCATTCCAGGTTTGGAAGAAGCCGGAGACTGAGGTCTGGAAACCTTCCTCCATCTGCTGCATTGCAGGTTGAATACTGGCCGGGGGGGCGGCCGTATTGGTCCATTCCAGCGCGCCTTTGCCATGCAGATCATCGTTGACGGCTAGATGAACCGTCTGAAGAAACTTGAGGACCGGGTTGTCATCGGGAATGTCTTTACCGCTGAAGCGAGAAAGCATCGCCTTCCAATCGATTGAGGCATCGCAATGGAACGATTTCAGCCCGCTGGCTGTTGGAGTGTAGTACTCCGCATGCGCGGCGGCCAAACGGTTGCGAGCCTCCGTGTCCTGCCCGAGCAGAGACACAGAGCTTACCCAGATTAGTGCCAGGAAACACAAGCTCATGTAAGGCATATGTACAAAATACTACGCTGCGATCGAGCGACAGTACCGCGGCCACTCCATACAATTCCCCGTCGTTTACAATGGTCAGTGGGCTAAGGCCTCATTTTTCTGCGTATTGAACGCGATAGCAAGGAGCTTCACCCCTATGGCGATTCCCGCCACGCAAATGCGTCCCGGCATGATCATCAAGCACAACGATCAGCTTCACCTGGTCTTCAAGGTCGAACACCGCACTCCCGGCAACCTCCGCGCCTTCATCCAGGCCAAGCTGCGCAACCTGCGCACTGGCGCCATGTTTGAGCACCGCTTCCGCTCCGCTGACGCCATTGAGAAGGTCGTAGTCGACGAAGTCTCCATGGACTTTCTCTACAACGACGGCGACGACTACTACTTCATGAATCCCGTCGACTACGAGCAGACAGTTCTCAAGGGCTCCACTCTCGGCGATGCGGTCGAATACCTCACGCCCAACCTGCAGATCAAGGTTAGCTACCACGACGGCACCGCAGTCGGCATCGAGCTGCCCTCGGCCGTCGAACTCACCGTCGTCGAAACCGAGCCCGGCCTCAAGTCGGCTACCGCGTCCAGCGTCACCAAGCCGGCCAAGACCGAGACGGGCCTCGTCGTCCAGGTGCCCTCCTTTATCAACGAAGGCGAAAAAATTCGCGTCGACACCAGCGAGGGCGCTTACCTGAGCCGCGCCTGATAGGCTTCTGCCACATGAAGTCACTGAGCATCATGTTCGTTTCACTCCTTGTTCTTCAGGCTGCTGGGTCTCTCGCCCAGCAGCCTTCGCCGTCTGGAGCCTCCCCAATGACCGCTGACGTCTCCACAATCGCCAACGAGAATAATGCCTTCGCCGTCGATCTCTACGGCAAGCTCAACGCGCAGCCCGGCAACCTCTTCTTCTCGCCCGCCAGCGTCACCAGCGCCTTTGCCATGACTTACGCCGGCGCTCGGGGCACCACCGCTGCCGAGATGGCGTCCACACTGCACTTCACCCTCCCGGCCGACCGACTTCATCCGGCCATGGGCGCGATGCTGGCACAACTCAACAGCGCGCACGCGAACTACGAACTCCACATGGCCAACGCACTTTGGGCTGAGAAGGACGAAAACTTTCTCCCTGCGTACACGGCACTGATGAAGGCCGACTATGCCGCGGGCTTTCATCCGGTGGACTTCAAGACCAATCATGAGGCCGTGCGCACCCTCATCAACACCTGGGTCGCGGATCAAACCAAACAGAAGATCCTTAATCTCGTGCCGGCGCCCGCCGTCACGCCACTGACTCGCCTCATTCTCACCAACGCGATCTACTTCAAAGCATCATGGGCCAGCCAGTTCACGAAATCGCAGACGCAGAGCGAGGACTTCCACCTCACTGGCACAATGACAGTCAAAGCCGATCTCATGCACCAGACGAAAGGGGGCCAGTACTTCCGTGGCCCGGATTTCCAAGTGCTCGAGTTGCCTTACAAGAGCAACGAACTCTCCATGGTCGTCGTGCTTCCTGACTCCTCTGACGGGTTGCCCACGCTTGAAAAGTCAATCACCGCGGCAAACCTTGAAAAGTGGACGAGCTCCCTCGCGTATCAGGACAAGATCATCGTCACCTTTCCGCGCTTCAAGATCACCCGGCAGTTCGAGCTCGGCTCCGTCCTGGAATCTCTCGGCATGAAGCAGGCATTTCACGGCGGCACTGCAGACTTCTCCGGAATGACCGGAGACAAAAGCCTCTCCATCTCCGCCGCGATTCACAAGGCCTACATCGACGTTGATGAAACGGGAACTGAGGCAGCCGCTGCCACCGCGGTCGTAATGTCGGCGATGGCGATGCGCCCCATGGCACCTCCTCCGCCCCCCATCATCTTCCGTGCTGACCACCCATTTCTGTTCCTCATCCGCGAGAACGCCACCGGCGCTATCCTCTTCCTTGGCCGCGTCACCGACCCGACCAAGTGACTCCGGCAACAGTTGCTACGGCTTCGCTTCCGGCAGGCTCACCAGCCTCGCCTCAATCAGAGCCTCGATGGTCTTCAGCGCGTCCATCGCCTTCTCCGAGACCGGCGGATCCACCTGCACCACCGCCAGAGCCTTCACGGGTTTCGCTCCAGCGCGCTCCCGGCCCAGGGCAAAGTTGGCGATGTTCACGCCTTGCTCGCCAAGAATCGATCCGATCTTGCCGATCACGCCCGGCACGTCGTAGTTGCGACAGACCACCAGCGTGCCGTCGAGCGGAACCTCGACATCGATACTGTCGAAGGCCAGCAGCCGCGGCTGCTCGCCGTGAATCACCGTTGCCGTCGCGCGGCTCTCGCCCTGCGCCGTGTGTAGCACAACAGTCAGCACGGTCGCCGTTCCGCCGCGATGGCTCTCTTCCTTTTCCTCGTGGATGCGGATGCCGCGCTCGCCTGCCACTGCCGCAGCGTTGATGCGGTTCACATTCTCTGATCCCTGCAGCAGCCCGGCAATCGCAGCGTTGCGAATCAGCTCTGTCTTCGCCTCAGCCAGTTCACCGGCATAGACCAGATCAATCGCTTCGATGCCGCTTTTGCCCGCCTGGGCCAAGAACGATCCCACGCGGCCGGCCAGATCGATGTATGGTCCCAGTATCGCGTACTCTTCGAAGGTGAGCGACGGAAGGTTCACAGCATTCTGCACCACGCCGAGTTTTAAATACTCACGGACCTGGCTTGCGATTTGAATGCCAACAGCCTCCTGCGCTTCGCCAGTCGACCCGGCGATGTGCGGTGTCAGGATCACGTTGTCCAACTCGAAGTATGGTGAGTCCTTCAGCGGCTCTGAGACAAACACGTCGAGCGCAGCGCCGGCAACATGACCGCTTTTGAGCGCAGCAACCAACGCCGCATCATCCACCAACTCGCCGCGCGCGCAGTTGATAATGCGCACGCCCTTTTTCATCGTCGCGAGAGTTTTCGCGTTGACGATGCCGTGCGTCTGCGGAGTCAAGCCGACATGGAGCGTCAGATAGTCGGATCTCGCAAACAGCTCCTCAACCGACACGAGCGCGATGCCGTTCTCGCGCGCCACTGCAGCCGAAACAAACGGGTCGCTGCCCACTATCTCCAGCCCGAACGCCTTTGCGCGCCGTGCAACTTCCAGTCCGATCCGTCCAAGGCCGAGAATGCCCAACGTCTTCCCGCGGAGCTCTGCGCCCTGCAGGCTCTTCTTTTCCCACTTGCCCGCATGCATCGTCGAGTTGGCCATCGGTAGCTTGCGAGCGAGTGCCAGCATGAGCCCAATGGTGAGTTCGGCCACGGCCACAGCGTTCGCGCCCGGCGTATTCATTACCACAATGCCGCGCCGCGTTGCCGCTTCTGCGTCAATGTTGTCCACGCCCACACCAGCGCGGCCAATCACGCGCAGTTTTGGCGCGGCTTCCATTAGCGCATCGTCTACCTGCACCGCCGACCGCACCACCAGCGCATCCGCATCAGCGAGGGCAGCTGGCAATCCATTTGGCAACTGATCGTGCGTCACCACTTCCCACCCGGGCTCAGCCGCAAATACTGCCAGTGTCGCAGGACTGACTTTCTCCGCCAGAACTACCTTCATTGTCTTCCCCTTCTCCGCCACGGCGGATGTGTTCTCGTACTGGTCAAAGCGAATCCCCTGCTGTTCGCAGAACAGATCAAACATGCGTACCACCGCCGCATGCGGCTTGCCTTCGCCCCGCTCGTACTTTGTGAGCGAATTCGGATGCACGCCCAGCTTCTCAGCCATCTCGTATTGATACAGATCGAGCTGCTTGCGCGCGATCAGCAGCTTTTCAGCAAATGAAAGTTCGGCCATGAAGAACAGCTCCTAGCTGCTAGCTTTCAGCCGCTAGCTCAAATTCAAAGACGACGAGATATCGATCCGCGAGACCTGCGAGTCCCTTTTGCGCTCGTAAAGATCGTTGCCCCGAGGACGAGCTAATAGCTAAGAGCTGGAAGCTTGCGCGGCGAAGACGCACTGTGCCGCCGCAACTGCCTGGCCAAACACAACCGGCAGTCCAAGCGTGTCTTTGGCGATGTGCTCAGCCGCTGCCAGAAATGCGACAGTATCGAGATAGTCGAAAAAGCCCAGGTGCGCCACGCGGAAGATCTTGCCCTGCATCTCGCCCTGGCCGTTGGCCGTAACCAGCGAGAAGCGCGTCTTGAGTGCCTTTACCACGTCGCCCGAATTCATGCCATCGGGCACCAGTACGGCCGTTGCCGCGGCCGCCGGAGCCGTTGGCGCAAACAGTGTGAAGCCCAGCGCCACCAGCCCTGCCCGAGTTGCCGCCGCGTTCACCTGCGCATTGTCGATCAGTGCAATCCGGCCCTTCTCCAGGTCTCCGCCTGCCTGCCCCGCAATGTAATCAAGTGCTGCGCCCAGCCCAGCCACCAGTGCCACCGCGGGCGTGTACGCGCTCTCGCCCTTGACCGCGTTCTTGCGTTCCTTGCGCAGGTCGAAGTAGTAGCGCGGATTCTTGCTGGTCTCCATCGCCGCCCATGCCTTCTCGCTCACGCTCAGGTAGGCCAGTCCCGGGGGAATCATCACCGCCTTCTGCGATCCGCCGATTAGCACGTCGATGCCCCAGCCGTCCACGTCGAAGTGCGTCGTGCCCAGGCCGGTAATCCCGTCGACCACCAGCAACGCGTGGCTGCCGGCTTCCTTGATGAGCTTCGCGATAGCTTCCACATCGTGGCGCACCGCAGTCGAGGTCTCGGTAGCCTGCACGAAGACAACCTTATGCTCGGGCTTCAGCGCCGCCTTCACTTGCTCCATCTCGAAGGTCTGGCCGTAGGGGGCGGTCAGCACGTCCGGCACGCAGCCGAAGGCCTTGGCCAGTCCGGTCCAGCGCTCGCCAAACTTTCCGGCGGTCAGCACCAATACCTTATCTCCGGGGGAAGTTAGATTCGAAACCGACGCCTCCATGGCGCCGGTCCCTGAGCTCGACAAGAGAAGCACGTCGTTGCTGGTGCCCACGAAGACCTTGAGCTGGGCCAGCACCTTTGTGTAGAGGGCCTTGAACTCAGGCGTGCGGTGATGCATGTCGGCCGCAGCCATGGCAAACTGGGCCGCGGGAAGCAAAGGGGTAGGACCAGGAGTAAAAAGGCGTGTCTTCCGAATCATCTTCTTCCTCATTTCGGACTGGAATCTTGGCGGCCAATACAAATCGCGCGTCGTCAATCACATAATACACACATTTGTGGGTTTTGTGATTTCTTGAGTCTCTTCGAGTTCGCATTATCTGTGGAAATTTTCAGATTTGGCCGCTCGGTCCTGTAATATCCGGGCGAGTTATTTATCCCAAAAACACAGGGTCCATTACCCTCTTTGGAGGTCAAAATGGGGATCAAGTTGCTCTATTTGCTATTGTTCCTTCCCGCATTTATCGGACTGGTCTGCGTTATCGCGGCGACACGCCCATCCAGGTTCCGGGTCCAACGGTCCATAACCGTCAACGCCGAGCCAAGCGAGGTTTATCGACTCATAGTCGATTTGCATAGCTGGCCAAAATGGGCGCCACAGGATCGAGAGGATAATACGATGCGTCGTGTCTATGACGGGCCGGACGCCGGAATCGGGGCAAAATCCGCCTGGCAAAGCAGCGGCAGTGCGGGTGCTGGCTCAATGGAGATTCAAAATGCCATACCACCTTCTCAGGTAATTGTCAGGGTGGATTGGACCAAGCCATTCAAGACAACAAACATCAACACGTTTGATCTGCGATCCGATGGTTCTCGCACACAGGTTACGTGGACCATGGAAGGCCCCAACCTATTTCCAATGAGGCTCATGAGTGTCTTCGTGAACATGGACAAAATGATGGGTAAGCACTTTGAGACAGGCCTGGCGCAACTCAAATCCGCTGCAGAAGCTCACTGAGTCCGCCAGCCTCGATCGCCCCTTCCGCCATGCCTTCCAATTTAGAATGGAATTGAGAAGGAAGGAATTTTGTCATGGAATCAGGCGCACTCGAAGCTACCGTCAACCAGCAAGTTACCGTCGCCATGAAGGCGCACGACAGCGAACGTACAACCACCTTGCGCCTGATCAAGAACGCGCTCAAGAACAAGGCCATCGAAAAGCGCGAGCCGCTGACTCCGGCCGAGGAACAGGCTGCCCTCGCCACCATGATTAAGCAGCGGCGCGACTCCATTGAACAATTCACCAAGGGCAACCGCCCTGAGCTGGCCGCCAAGGAAGCCGTCGAGATCGCCGTGATCGAGGAGTTCCTGCCCAAGGCCCTGGACGAGGCTGGCCTTAACGCGCTGGTTGCCGAGGTGCTGGCCGAGCTTGCCGCAGCGGCCGGAAAGCCGCTGACGCCCAAAGAGATGGGGCAGGGAATTAAGGCTGTTCAGGCCCGGTTGCAGTCCACAGGCGTTCGTGCTGAAGGGCGGTTGGTGAGCGAAGCCGTCAAAAAGGCTCTGAGCAGCTAAACGCCCCTGGCGCTTTTTGCGTGTACCGGAATCCGACGTAAACGCAGCGAAGCCCAGGGCTGTTGTTGCCCCGGGCTCCGAAAAAGCCATAGTAGCGTGGTCGGGCCGGTCTAGTTGCTTGGTTTGTCCGCTGCCGGGGCGGCGGGTGCTGCTGGAGCAGGGTCCGCAGGAGCAGCCGGTGCAGCCGGAGCTGAGGCAGGTTGACCTGTCGAGAAGCTGCGAATGTAGTAGATCATAGCCTTGACATCATCGTCCTTGGCGCGGCTGGCATCCTCGGCCGGCATCTTGTCTTTGCCATTGCGGATGACCTCGAAGAGTTGCTTGTCGGTCTTAGAACCAATTGAGCCAGGGTTGGTCCAGTCATCCAGGACCAACGACATATCTTTGGCAAGGTCGGTCTTCCCGTTGCCGTTATCTCCATGACACATGGCGCAGTCCACCGCGTAGGTCTTCTTAGCCTTTTCCAGCACTGAAGGTGCGGGCTTGGGGCCACCCGTGTCCTGTGCGGGAGATCCTGCGGGCGGAGCAGCGACGGGCCCGGGAGAAATGGCGGGCAATAGGACAAGGGCTGAGATGAGCAAGAACGGCTTAAACATTTAGGAGCCTCCCCAGTTGCAGCTGTCAGCAAAGAACATTTTGCAGCTGTTCTGATTTACGGTCCGAATTATAGGCCGAAAACTCAAGGGATGCTTGTGAGCCCGCTCACTTTTCCATTTACCGTTTCTTAGAAGAGCTCGTTGGACCCCTCTGGGATAGGCAGGTGCTTGAGCAACCCAAGCTCGCCTGCCAGTCGCTCGAGTCGCGAGCGGATGGCGGGCGGGGGCGGCACAAGCGGCAAGCGCACGTGATCGGAGCAGCGGCCCATCAGATTGAGCACCGTCTTTACCGGGCAGGGGTTCGAATCCCAGAAGTTGGCGTCGATCAGCCGGGCGTAGCGGCGCTCAAGTTCACGAGCTTCGGTCCAGTTGTTGTTGAGTGCGGCGCGAATCATCTTGGCCATCTCGGCGGGAATTTCGTTGGCAGCGACGCTGATCAGCCCATGCGCGCCCACGCCGATCGAGGCCAGCGCCATGTTATCGTCGCCGCTGAACACCTTGAAGCCGCGAGGCAGGCTGCGTGTGAGCTCGGCAATCTGCGGCAGCTTGCCGCTCGACTCCTTGATGGCCTCGATATTCGGCGCAGCCAACGCCAGCCGGACCACCGTCGTTGGGTCGAGATTCACGCCAGTGCGGCCGGGAATGTTGTAGAGCGTCACCGGCAGGGGCGCCACGGCCTGGGCCAGCGCCAGGAAGTGCTTGTACTGCCCCTCCTGCGAAGGCTTGTTGTAGTAGGGATTGGCGGAGAGCACCGCGCTGACCCCGGGAATCGTGCGCAGGTGTACGGCATAGCGCAGCAGCGTGCGCGTCGAGTTGTGTGTGCATCCCGCCCATACCGGCACTCGTCCGCCGGCCGTCTCGGCGACGATACGCACCGCGCGCAGCCACTCGTCTTCGTCGAGCGTGGCTGCCTCGCCGGTCGATCCGCAGGCGACTATAAAATCTATACCTGCCTCGATCTGAAAGTTCACCAGCGCCCTCAGCGCCTGCTCGTCGATCGAGTCGTCCGCCAGAAACGGCGTAATGATAGCTGTACCGCAACCCATGGTTTCCATAACAGGCAAGTGTATAACGAATGGGCTGGAAGCAGCCTGTTGACAAGAGGAGATCAGTTGACTTCCGTCCGCCGGCACCCCCCCGGAAAAATAAGACGGAAATAAATCACTGTACTGTGTCGAAATCTGGGCAGGCCATTCGACTAATGTCCAGAACAGGCAAGAGGAGGCCTGAAACCATGCAATATCTACTGTTGATCTACGCGGCTGAAGCTCAGTGGAGCACCATGACCGAAGAGCAGGGCGCAAAGATGATGGCCGAATACGGCGCCTTCACCCAGAGCATCATTGCAAGCGAGAACTACAAGGGTGGCAACCGCCTGCATCCCGTGGCAAAAGCAACTACGGTCCGAGTGCGCGAGGGCAAGACGGTGATGACAGACGGCCCCTTCGCCGAAACCAAGGAACAGCTCGGTGGATACTACCTGATCGAAGCTGCCGATCTGGATGAAGCCACTGCCATTGCGGCTCGCATCCCCGGCGCACGCCTCGGTTCCATCGAGGTTAGGCCAATCATCTCCATGGGATGACAAGATGCAGTCAACTTTCAGGCCAACCGCACCTCGCACAGGTAGCCCGATTCACCCAGATCGGGCTACGCTTGCTCTGAGGTGTTGCCGTTGGCCGAAGAGCAGCGATCGCTTGAGCAAATCTATCGCGACGAGTGGGGCCGGATCGTCGCCACGCTGATCCGGCTTCTCGGCAGCTTCGACCTGGCTGAGGAAGCAGCTCAGCAGGCCTTTTCCCTGGCTTTGGAACGATGGCCGAAGCAGGGCATTCCTGCCAACCCGCGTGCCTGGCTCATTTCTACCGCTCGTCACAAGGCCATCGACGCGCTCCGCCGCAAGCAGCGTTGGGAAGACGGCGGCGATCCTGACGAAGCCATGCGCAATCTGGCGCAGATGCCGACGCCGGCACTTGAGGAGGAGACATTGCCGTTTGAAGACGATCGTCTCCGGCTCATCTTCACCTGCTGCCATCCGGCTCTCAACACCGAAGCGCAGGTGGCGCTCACGCTTCGCACACTCTGCGGCCTCACCACCGAGCAAATCGCCCAGGCATTCCTCGTCCCGTCTGCCACCATGGGCCAGCGACTGGTGCGTGCCAAGCAGAAGATTCGCGACGCCGGCATCCCCTACCGCACACCTCAGCTCGCCGACCTGCCTGAGCGTCTTGCCGCGGTGCTGCTCGTCGTCTATCTCGTCTTCAACGAGGGCTACAACTCGGCCGCCGAGGGACGTGCTCTCTCTGAAGAAGCCATTCGCCTGGGCCGAATTCTAGTCGAGCTTATGCCGCAGGAGCCAGAGGTGCGCGGCCTGCTGGCCCTCATGCTTCTCAACGACGCCCGGCGCCCAGCGCGCCAAAGCGATTCCGGCGATCGCATTCTGCTCGAAGATCAGGACCGGAGCCTTTGGAATCAGGACCGCATTCTTGACGGATTGAATCTGGCTGAGTCGGCCCTGCGGATCGGACCTGGTCCATACTCGGTGCAGGCAGCAATCGCCGCTGTTCATTCTCAGGCGAGCAATGCAGAAAAAACTGACTGGCCGCAGATTGTCGCGCTCTACGACGTCCTGCTGCGCATGCAGCCATCTCCAGTCGTCGAGCTCAATCGCGCCTCAGCGGTCGCCATGGCTCAGGGCTACGAGGCAGGCTTGCGCCTGTTGGATGAGTTGGACCAGCGGGGTGAGTTGCCGAACTACCATCTGCTGCCCGCCGCCCGCGCCGACATGCTCCGCCGCCTCGGCCGTTGGAAGGCGGCCGCGCAGGCCTATCGCGACGCGCTTGCGCTGGCGACGCCGGAAGCGGACCGGCGGTTCCTGGAGAAGCGGCTCGCGGAGGTTGAAGCGAAGGCCGACTGAGGCAGCGCCAGCCTCGCCTTATTGCAATCGCCGTTGCAGAAACGACGGAACATCCCGCCCGCCTTGGGTCACGGCCACGATCTCGATTCGTTCGCATTGGACGCGGTAGAGGATGAGATAGGCGCCGACAGGCCAGAACAGAACTGGAAAGTCGGTAAGATCTTTTCGGGTGTGACCCATGTTGGGGGCACGGGCGAGGGCCTCGAAGGCATCGAACAGCTTCGCTATCCAGCGGTCAGCTGCGTCGATCTTGTCCTGCGCAATGTATGACCAGATTTCGTCGATGTCCAGTTCTGCCTCGACGCTGAGGACGTACTCTTTCACGCGCTCAGTTTACGCCGCTCCCGGGATTTCTGTTCGAGCCGCTTCCGCGCAGCTTCCGGTTTCACATGCTCTCCACGGTCGAGCGACGCCAATCGAGAGCCCACTTCCTGATTGAATGCCGCAATCTGCGCGCTCTTTGCCCGGTCATGTTCTTCGAGTAGCCGGAGAGCCTCGCGAACCACCTCGCTGGCCGAGGTATAGCGGCCAGACTCGACTTTCCCGGAAACAAACTTGTCCAGTTCTGGTGTGAGGGAAACATTCATGGGGAAAAGCTCCTAGGATCATTGTTCAGACCGATAACGATAATTGTCAATCTTCGTTATTCTCGCAAGCTTAGCTCCAACGCCGGAAGTGGCAATAAAGGATGAGAGTGCCGGCCAAAAGCGTCCGCCGCTGCACAGCCGCCTTATAGTTGATCGAAGATGTCGCGGAACTCCCATGCGCCGGTCTTACCGGCTACCCACTCTGCTGCGCGGACGGCGCCTACGGCGAAGCCACGCCGGCTGAATGCATCGTGCCGCAGTTCGAGCTCGTCGACTTCGCTGACGGCTTTGACAATGTGCTCGCCCTTGGCGTCGGCGATGCGGTGGGACGTGACCTCGACCTTTGCACCCGGTTGCGCAGCTTCGATGATCTCGCGCAGCGTGATGGCCGTGCCGGAGGGGGCATCGAGCTTGGTTACGTGATGGGTCTCTTCGATGGAGTAGGTGTAGCCCTCAAGCCGCGCCAATTCGGCGGTGAGCGAGAAGAGCTTTTGTACGCCGATGGAGAAGTTGGTGCCGTAGAGCAGCGCACCGCCGCGCTTGGCCGCGAGGGCCTTCATCTCAGCCACATGCGCATACCAGCCGGTGGTGCCCACAACGATGCGCGAGCCGAGGGCCAGCACCGCGCGAATATTCTCAACAGCTGCTTCAGGTGCAGTGAAGTCAATCACCACGTCCACACCCGCGAGCGCGGGTGCAGTGAGCGCCGAGGCGTGTTCATTTTCCGTGATGTCGAGCGCGCGCACACCGTGGCCGCGTTCCCGCGCTACCTGTGCCACAAGGCTGCCGGTCTTTCCTTTGCCGAGAACGAGGATGAGCATGTGTCCCCCAAGATTACAGATGACAGATTACAGCCTATAGACCGCAGGTTACAGCAGATAGGTGTTTGCGGAGAACGCACAGTTCGCTGTCAACTGAAACATGTAGCCGGTCAGCGAGCGCGGTAGATGCGAATACGGACCGCGCGCTTGCCGTCCAACTGTGTGCCCTCAATCGAGCTTACGTAAACCCCGCCGTTCAGCCAACCGTATTTTCCTTCCGGCGCTTCAATTACGGGGTTCGTCAGCAATTCCTGCCCGGTGCCGCAAACAGTGCCTGAGTTCACGACGTGGATCATCACGCCGTCGTCGGTTCGAATCATATAGTCGGCGTGGAGGCTGAAGCAGCCTGTGGGAGTGGTGAGTTGCCAGTCCCAGCCGCCAGAAAGCACCTTGCCGTCGAGCTTTTCGCCAGTGAAGACCCCACCGGTGATCGGAACGATGTTGCGCTTACCCCAGGGAGTGGTGCCAAACGGAATATCCTGTCCGAGTGTGACCACCTCTTCGTAGACAAACTCGAGGCGAGGCGCAGGAGGTTCAGGCTTCTGCTGCGCGTGTGCCGCTGGAAATACGGGTCCAACAGCGAGGACAAGCGACGCCACTGCTCGAAACCGAAGCAAAAACAAGGACTTCACTGACCGGATGGCGGGTAGGAGCGCTGCCTTAGACATTGCGCGCTTCAACATCGAAGATGGCTGGATCGGGATCTTTGAAGAAGGCCGCGTGCAGCGAGCGCAAAGCCTCTTCCGCATCGTCCTCTTCGATCATGAAGCTCATGTTGATTTCGCTGGCGCCCTGCGAGATCATGCGGACGTTAATGTGGCGAACAGCGTTGAACACCTGGGCTGCAATGCCGCTCTGTCCGCGAATGTCTTCGCCCACCATACAGACCAGCGCCTTGCGCCCTTCGTACTTCACGTCGGCCAGCTTGCTCAGGTCGGCGGCAATGGCCGGCAAGTTGTCATTTGAGTCGACAGTGAGCGAAACCGAGACCTCGCTGGTGGATACCATGTCCACAGCGCAGTGATGCTTGTCGAAGACCGAGAAGATCTCCTTCATATAGCCGTGGGTCATCAGCATGCGGCTGGCAACCACGTCGATAATGCTCAGCTTCTTCTTTACCGCGATGGACTTGAACGGGCTCTTGCAGTGTGGTGCGAGCGAGATGATGCGCGTGCCTTCGTTGGAAGGATTGCGGCTGTTCAGCACATGAACCGGAATGTTCTTCTTGACCGCGGGAAGGATTGTCGCCGGGTGCAGAACCTTTGCGCCAAAGTAGGCCAGCTCGGCAGCTTCTTCGAAGCTGATCACCTTGACACGCAACGCATCGGGACAGACCCGCGGATCGGTGGTCATGATGCCGTCGACATCGGTCCAGATCTCAATGGACTCGGCCGAGAG
>Ga0182012_10001584_pt1 | contig 24778 bp, 16 predicted proteins | sample 612S2SmetaG_FD_120486 | JGI IMG/M metagenome (GOLD analysis project Ga0182012, IMG submission 120486) | Permafrost microbial communities from Stordalen Mire, Sweden - 612S2S metaG | ecosystem: Environmental > Terrestrial > Soil > Wetlands > Permafrost | place: Sweden: Stordalen | collected... | reverse complement strand
GTTATTCGCACTCACACCGATGCCGGCATAAAATATGCCCCAGCCGCCACGAACGACCGTTCCAGGCCTTACTTCATAGGCAATGCCGAAGCGGGGATTCAACTTGACATGTGTCTCACTGCAGCAGTGGATCGGATAAGGCCCCACGCCGGCAAAGGCCAGTCCTCCCTTTGCGGCAGGGGCTGCGGCGCTGGGAAAGGCATAGCTGATGTTCGGATCGAAGCCAACGTTGTAACGGTTGGTCGCTTCACGCTGTCCAAGCTCGAGCTCGTAGCGCAGGCCTACATTCACGGTCAACTTCTCGCTGAAGCGATAATCGTCCTGAATATAGAGGCCATTGTAGTGCTCGTTCATCACGATGCCAACCGCATTGATGGTAGTTGTTGCCGCGGTGCCGGACGAGCCCGGCAAACCCATCAACAGATCGGCAATGGAGAGAGGCGTGCTCGAGCTCGGCTTGCCGGTCGAGTCGCTATATTGACCAGAGAATGTGAACGACCCGTTCGCGGCAGCCGCCGAGGAGATGAATTGGCTCATGCTGCGAAATTCATATCCGCCCTTCAGGCTGTGCTTGCCCAGCGTCTTCACAACGCCAACCACAACGTTCTTTGAGTAATTGATCGTGGGTCCGGAAGTGGCAGCTCCCAGGCCAGCCGTGTTGGTTACGCTGCTGAGTGTGATGGTCGGAAACGTGGGAGACTGCAATTTGCTTACATAGGAGGCCGGGAAGCCCGCGCCGCCAAAGCCGTTGGCCTGATTGAAACCTTGGCTGTACTGCAGCGTATCGCTATAGTAACGGTTGAAACCATAGCCCGCGGTCAAGATCGTTGTTGGGTTCAAAGTAAACACATTGTTCCACGCCGTTGCATCGTTGAAGCGGTGGATCACGCCATCGCTCTCGGCAAACACATGCTCGATGTTTCCATTGGGCTCCTGAGTTGCCAGATGCACATAAGAGGCCGATGCCGACCACCACGGAGTAAATACATGATCAATCTTTCCGCTATACATATCGGAGCGGGTCTTGAAGTCATCCGCGCCGTAAAAGTTATATGCCGCAGCTCCGTACGCCGTGCAGGTGGTGCAAGCCGGAAACTGATTCACAATGTATTGGCCGATCGGATTGATGTAAGACGCGGGAATCTTGTTCCCATAGCCTTCGGACATAAACGTATTGTGCGTAACCGGGTCGTAGAGGGTTGCGTTCGCACTTACAGCCAAATCCGCGGTAAAGTCACCACTGCGTTCCGCCGCGGTTGGCACATAATACGAAGTGGTTGAACTGGTATAGGGCTGCGCCTGACGGTAGCCCTCCTCGCTGACCCAGAAGAACGTGTTATTTATATACTTGATCTTGTTGCTGAATGGTACAGGTCCGCCGAATGCTCCGGCATAGGTATAGGTTGTGCCGTCGGGGCGGGCAAGGCCGATCGAATTGTTTGACCAGGAGTTTGCCGTCCAAGCTGTCTGCCGCGTCTCTCCATAGAGCGTTCCATGGTAGGCAGTCGTACCCGACTTCAGCGTGGTATTGAAGACGCCGCCGCCTGAGCGGGCCACTTCCGCGTCGTAAGTGTCAGCCTGCACCTTCGCGTCCTGGATCGCTTCCAGCGAAGGAATAAATGTCGCGCCGCCCGAGGATGTGGAAACCGGAATTCCGTCTACAACGTAATTATTCGAAGCGTTGCTGCCTGAGCCGCCGATCGGCGCTCCGGCCACAGATACAGATGTCGTACCGCTCTGATCCTCGGCGCGCACAAAGCGCGGGTCGCCGGTTGGCGTGACGTTGTTGTCCAGCTTGTCGAAGACGAATGGATTGCGTCCCAGATTGGGCAGGTCTTCAAGCTTTTGTTGGTCGAATGTCTGGCCTTCGTCCGCAGACGCTGTATCGATCAGCGGCTCGGACGCGCCAATCACTTCAACCTCCTGGCTGACCTGGCCCGGCTTGAGCTTTGCGTCGATTGTCGCAGTAGAACCGATTCCAACCGTGATGGCCTTCTCTACCAACTCTTCGAAGTTGGCGGACTTGACCGTCAATGTATACGCACCAGGATCCACAGCCGTGAACTGATAATCGCCCACGGAATTTGTCTCCGTCGTGCGGGCAATCTTCGTCCCCTCATTGATCAGCGAGACGGACGCGCCGGGAATGGCGGCATCCGATGGGTCCGCCACATGGCCGCGAACCGCGCCGTAGTTGGTTTGTGCTTTCGCTAATCCCGTCGCGATGGCAACCAGAAGGGAAAGGGTAAGAAGCACTCTGTGGATGCGTACATGCTGGAATCGTATCATCGTCAAATCCTCCAAATAGTTGATCTGTCCTTGCGGATCAGATTTGCTTTAGAACAGTGCGGGGTTCATTTAAAAGCCGACTGTCGAATTGTTTGTTGCAGAACCACTCAGTGGTCCAATCAGGCTCTCACTCCGCTACGAATCGGGGGTGGAGTCCCGCTGACTGCTTTTACATCTCGCGAAAAATCCCCTGTACTTGCGTCGATACACTGACTCGTGAGCCCGGCCGTATAGGCTGCACGTTGGTGAGTCAGAATTCGGGATCAGGGACTCTTCGACAGGGAAGACTTGCTCGGAAGATATGCCTTCGGACGGAGGAGGCGCTTCCAGATATCTTGTTACTCTTTCCTGGTTACAGAAAAGAGATTTTCGGCTTGCTAGCCCGATTTACTACTTGCATCGAGGAAGCAGCTTTCACACGACAACACGGAATACAAATCGTGCCCGGCATAAAGCTATTAACCAGGCTGTACAAGGTATAACTCGACCCTTCCTGGGAAATATCCGCACAGGCAAGAGTCCATTGAATTTGAGATGTTCATTTCCGCGCCAGCGACATGGTGGCTGCGGATTTACGGGAAATCACGAGAAATGCTTCAACGCTCGCTTCAACGACTCAAGGTTAGCCGGTATAAGCCGTACACTGGTTTCCAGTGTGAGAAACGTAATGCGAATGTCAGGCATGTTGCCTTAAAAGAAGGCTAACATCCGGTTATGCTAGTGTCAATCATGATTCCATAAAGATAATCGAGATTCATGCAACATGAAATGGACAACTCAATGCGATGTTGAAAGTAAGCCAATTACACGCTACATTAGACTCATAGGACAGATATTCACTTCGAGGCTCCGCACCGATTTGACGGACAGATCACCTGTCTGAGAGACCAGTATCCATTGTGGCAAGTTAGTCCCCTTATTTGCCGCCAACTCACGTCGATCATTTCACTTACCCGTACCATCCAGGAGAAAACGCATGCTGAAGATGAAAGTAGCTCATATCATGGTATTTATGTTGGCCTCATCCGCGGGATTTGCGCAGATGGCCGAAACAGTCAAACACATTCAGACGGACAAGGCCGCCATTGCATCCGGTGTATGGGTCGGCAACACCTACTACTTGAGCGGAACCATGCCCAATGCAATCACAGCGGCAGACGCTGCCAAGGGCACGCCTGCAGTGTATGGCGATACCAAGACTCAGACCTTCAGCTCCCTGAGCAAGATTCAAGCCTCGCTCAAGGAGCAGGGACTCACCATGGGCGACGTGGTGCTGATGCATGTCTACATGGCCGGCGATCCGGCGAACGGCGGCAAGCTCGACTTCGCAGGCATGAACTCTTCGTACTCGGAGTTCTTCGGCACCAAGGATCAGCCCAACAAGCCGGCTCGTTCTGCAATGCAGGTCGCTGCGCTTGTTGCGCCCGGCGCGCTGGTTGAGATCGAAGTTGTCGCAGTCAAGCAGAAGTAACAAAGCCCAATAACAAGGCCATAGGTTCCTGACCGCCTATATTTGCGCCATCCCCGTGCCCCATCCTTTCGCATTTTTTCTGGCGAAAGGGTGGGAAACCTCAAAAGCAAAGGGAACAAATTCACACGGTCAAAGATCGAGTGACAAGGCAAAGGCATAGCGGCATCTTACGATGACGCTATACCTTTCCCGCCTTGACCTTGTCGCTTATGATCTGCACCGCGCGACGGCCGCTGAGCGCAGCTCCCTCTTGCCAGCCGACCAAGTGGCTCGTGTGGTCCCCGGCAAAGATAATGGCACCGTCCGGCGTGGTAATCGTATCGTAGTCCTGTGCGGACATCGTGCCGACCCACGATCCTTCATTCCACTTCACGTGACGCCATCCGCAGAAGACAGGCTTTTCGAGATCCTTCCCGTGCCCAGGGTGCAGCTTCTCCACCTGCGCGCGGGAGGCATCGAACTTTTCCTGAAGCGAGAGCTTGTCGAATCCGCCGGTAAACTCATCCATATAGCCTGATACGATGATGCCGCGGTCTGAAAACAGTCCGGCACTCGGATACCAGACTGGACTCGCGCCCTGCGAAAGAAAGGACAGGCCACCGTAGATGTTATAGTCCGTCTCCCAAAACCGTTTCGACTCCCAGGGAATCTTGAACGACGAACGGTATTGGATCTTGTTGACGACAGCCTGGTGGCTGGCATCGAAGTCCGTCTTCATCTTGCGCAGCAATGTAAACGGCAGCGCGCACACGGCATAGTCCGCATCGATCACATGGTTGGCGCCTGCCTTGGTGTAAGTTACGCGAACACCTTTGGCGGTCTTTGCAATGTCCGTTACAGGAGCTTCGTAGATAATCGTCGATCCAAGTGACTTCGCAAACGCATTCGAGATCTGTTGCATGCCGCCGACCGGCTGTAACATGGTCGCCTGCCAATCCCACGCTTCCTCATAGAGTTCCGAGGTCCAGAAGTTTGCATCGAGCAGCGTGGTGAGTGGAATCGTATGTTCGTCCACCAACATGGTCACTGTCCCGGCTCCGGGATAGCGGTCAATCTCCGAACGGTCACTACCCTTGTACTTGGCGAATCGGTCCAGCGGGCCGTAGTTTTTCAGTGCATCTATGAACCGGTCCTTGTCGTCCTTCGAGATATCCTGATCGAGTGCGCCCGCACTTACTGCCTTGGCAAGGAGCTCGCTGATGTGCCCCCGTGTATCATTAATGACTTTGCGTTGCAGATAGGGCTTGCCTCCATTGACGGCGTCGTTTTGAAGGAAAGTAGAGCGAGAAGTGTTGATTTCGACTTCAAGCGGAACCTTCAACTCACGGCAATAATTCAAAATGGTGGTATGAACCGATGGCAGCCGGGCAGGCCCCATGTTTTGATACAGGCCTTCGCTCCAGGTAACGTTTTGTGTTGTCCCGTCTACAAATTCGATTACATCGCCATTCTTCGCGCTCCATGCGCGGCCGCCCGGCCGATGGCGCGCTTCAAGCAGAGTAACTTCATAGCCCAGCTTCTTGGCCTCGTAAGCAGTGGTCAGCCCGGATACTCCGCCGCCAAGCACGACCAGCTTGATGCCTTTTCCAATGCCCATGGGCGCGGCAATTGCTTCCGCTACTGACTCGCCTATCGGCAGCAGCCCAAGGTGCTGCATGGTTGCAAATACTGCGCTGTATCCTCCTGCCTTGCCTACGCCTGCCAGAAAATCGCGTCTCGAAACGCCCATTCATCTCCCCTTTGCAATGTTGATGCTTTTTGCAATGCGCAGCAGCGAAGGATACAGTTACCTTGTCTAACTCGATTGCAAGTGCTTGATTTAGGCGTAGTATACGCCGCCGATTATAAAGTTCCTCTAAAGCATGGAAAGAAAATGAATGCCCTGGCAATTAGTGCGCAAGATGAGATCGTCCTGCAAGCCGCACTATAGTAATAGTGCCACTTGCAGGACGAGTTTGTTGGCTTATGTACGGATCAGATACAGTCCGGTTAGGCGCGATCCAGCTCAGAGGGAATATACAGGCCCTCATGATGCATGAATGCGCTGGTTTTGGGAGCCATGGGAGGCATATCCATGCACTTGACGAAGGCAGTCTTGAACTTCGCCATTTCATCCGCGGTTCCAACAGTGACGCGAACATAAGTCGGCATCGCAGACCACGTTCTGCCGATGGCGACCCCTTCCTTAAGCATGTTCGCGGTGAGTTCGCGACCCGGCCGCTTCACATCGACCATGAAGAAGTTCGCCTGAGATCCGGGAACGATCTTGTAGCCGTGCTTATCGAGGAACTCGAGCGTATCCACACGGTTGTCGGTGTTGATCTTGCGGCGCTCCGGAACGAGCTTCGGATCGCGCAGGCTGGCGCCGGCCATGGCGGCCGCAATCAGCGAGACGGAAGCCACGCTCTTCAGGCTGATCTCGGGCGAGATCGTCTGGAACTTCTTCAGCAGGTCGGGGCGCGCGAATGCAAACCCGGCGCGAATGCCGGCCATGCCATAGATCTTCGAGAAGGTGCGCAGGACGATGATGTCCTTGTCCAGGGCGACCTGATCGATGACCGACTCGTGCGTCGAGAAGTGGTGATAGGCCTCATCGACAATCACGACGGAACCGGCCGGCTTGTTGTTCAACAGCCAGATGATGTCTTCCTTCGGAGTCATGGTGCCGGTGGGGTTGTTGGGATTCACGATGTAGAACGCGCCGGCCTTCGGGTCGGCTGCAAGCATGGCCTTCACGTCATGCGCATAGGTCGGTGTCAACGGAACCATCTTCAGCGGAGCCTTGGCAACCGCCGCGGCGCGCGGACCCTGCTCGTAGCTGGGGTCGGCGCAAACCAAGCCCTTGTCGGGACCGATGCTCGACATCAACGCCATATCCAAAGGACCGCCGGAACCGGGATAAAGTTCCACGTAGCCGGGCTTCAATCCGAACTGCTCGGAGATCGTCTTGACTGTCGCGCGAGCAACGCCGAACTTGTCATAACGCCCGCCCGTCGGGCCGGCCTTGATCATTTCGTCCAGAGCTACTTGCGCCGGCCCCAGAGGATTTTCGTTCGAACTGATGATGACTGTGTCGGGTGAGATCTGGCGCATCTCGCCCATGTCGGCTCCGCCGCCAGCCCCCGCGCCCATTCCGCGCCGGGCTTGACCGGCAGGCGCACCGCTGGTGGATTGTGCAAGGCTGGGTAGCGCTGCAGCTACTGTGACACCCGCGCCAAACATGCGAACGAAGTTACGGCGGGATACAAAGGGATTCATTTCACCCATGCTCATTTATGACTCTCCTCTCAATACCTTGTTGAATTTTCGATTCTGACTGCACGTGCGGTGTTACATGTGAAACAAAAATGGTCTTCGTTCTAAATTGGTACTTTGACTTAGCTAATCGCAAGATAAGTCCGATGAAATAACTGCGCTTGGCCTTCAAATAGACCAAACGACACAGTTCCGCTCCCGTGAATAAGCGGCCACAATTCATACTCGCAGGGACGCACCTCCACCAGAACGCAGACATTTGGTCGCGCCAAGGTACAGAAGGGTCCTACAAATTGAATATCTTCGACAAGGAAGACTTGTTTTGGGAAGTTCTCTCGGACGGGGAGAGTGATTTTAGTGAATCAACATGCGATCACCGCTTGAATCCTTATGGGTGATGACCTACATTATTCACACCGGATAAGCAAAGTCAAGCAGTTTCAGATTGCTCACGAAACAAATATCTCATGGAGGCACGGGATTGCACAAGACAATTCGTATGAATGAATCCGATGGAGACATCGATTTGCTGCACGACATCGGCAGCCGCATGGCGGCGGCCGACTCGTTGCACGAGGTGCTGAACCGCATTATGGACGTGGTCACAGTGGCGGTACGCTGCGACTCATGTTTCATCTATATAATTGAAAAGGACAAGCTTGTATTGCGCGCCTCGAAGAATCCCCATGCCGACGTGGTGGATCAACTGCAGATCGCAGTGGGCCAGGGCGTCACCGGCTGGGTGGCCGAATATTTGCAGACCGTGGCCCTGCCGGAGAAGGCCTGGGCCGATCCGCGCTTTGCCCGTTTTACGAATCTTCCCGAAGATCGCTTCGAGGCTTTTCTGGCCGTTCCCATCTTATGCCGCGGAAACCTGGTTGGGGTCATCAACGTGCAACATCGCGAGCCGCACAATCATTCCCAGCGCGAAGTCCGGCTCATTTCCTTGATCGGCTATCTTGTGGGCGCGGAGATTGAGATGGCGCGCATGGAACTCGAAAAGAACCAACTCGCCGAGCAGTTGGAAAATCGCAAGACCATGGAGCGCGCCAAGGGTCTGCTGCAACGGGAGCTGCGAATCGACGAGGAGACCGCCTACCTGATGCTTCAAAAACAGAGCCGCCAAGTGCGCAGGCCGGTGCATGAGATTGCGAAGGCCCTCATCTTGCTCGAAGACCTGAAACGCGGCAACGAACAGGCGCATGCCTGAGTCTGCAGACTGTCGATCACTTTGCTACCCGGCATGTAGCGCGACAACCAGAAAAGCAGCACCGTGCCCCATCCTTTCGCCTTTTTTCTGGCGAAAGGGTGGGAGACCTCAAATCCTAAAGTACAAACTCACGCGCTAAGATATCTAGTGCGTTAGATAGGAAAGCAGCAGCACCACCGCGCTCACAAGAATTACCAGCACAACGCTGTGCTTGAACGTAAATCGGAAAAGCCGCGATTGATCGTGCACCGACATGCCGGTAGCTGCCGCAGCGACGGCAATCGTCTGCAGGCTGATCATCTTGCCCATCGCCCCGCCAACCGCGTTGGCCGACGACATCAGAATCGGGTCCAGCCCAAGCCGGTTCGCGGTGACCACCTGCAAACTGCCGAACAGCGCATTGGACGAAGTGTCCGAGCCGGTAAGAAAAACTCCCAGCCATCCCAGCAAGACGCTGAAGAAGGGAAACATGGCGCCGGTTGCGGCAAATGCCAACCCCAGCGTAGCCGTTGCGCCGCAGTAGTTCATCAGAAACGCGATAGCCAGCACCGACATGATGGTGATCGTTGGCAGCAGCAACTGATGCACTACCTTCCCTAGCAAGCGCATGAAGCGCAACGGCTGCACCCTCAGGCAAAGCGCCGAAAGCAGAGTCGCGGCCATGCATGCCGTCCCTGCCGCCGACAGCCAATTCAAGGTAAATACTGCGGCATACGGAGTTGGAACGCGAACCACTGGCGGCATGCGCTGTACGACATTATGCAGCAGCGGCCAGGGAAACGAGATACTGACCGTATTGAGCAGGGACTGAAACGGCTTCAATCCCCAGAGCAAAACGCATAGCACAAGGATTCCATACGGCAGCCACGCGTAGAGAACCGCGCCCATGCCGGGTTGGGCAATGCTCCCTTCTGATGCAGCTCCTTCGTCAAGAGTAATTTCGACCCGAGTTCCGTCTGTCCCGGCGCTCATGCCGGCCCCGCTATTGCGGAACGACGTTGACGAATCATGCAGCTCCGGATGCCGGAAGCGCGAGATCAGCACGATGCCCCCCATCGCTGCCAGCGCGGAGAGAATATCCGTGAGCTGCGGGCCGAGGTAAGTGGAGACCGCCCACTGCACGCACGCAAAGAGTCCGCCGGCTACGAGTGTCGGCAGCCAGATTCCAGACATGGCTTGCACGCCGCCCATCGAGAGAATGAGATATGCGGGAATAATGAATGACACCGGAGCGCAGATGCGGCTCACCACCGTGCTCAAGCTTCTCAGTGGTAGCCCTGTCGTGGCAGCCAGCGTAATGATGGGAATGCCGATGCCGCCGTAGGCTCCAGGCGCGGCATTCGATAACAACGCAAGCGCCGCTGCGCGGAAGCGGGAAAAGCCGAGGCCAGTCATCATGGCCGCCGCAATGGCCACCGGCGTTCCAAACCCCGCCGCGCCCTCAAGAAACGCTCCAAAGGCAAATGCAATCAGCAAAGCCTGAAGCCGTGCATCGGCGGTCAGCCTTCCGACAGAATCCCGGATGATTTCGAACTTTCCCGTTTCCACCGTCAAACGGTAAAGCGCGATAGCCCAGAAGACGATCCAGATAATGGGAAAGATGCCGAATGCGGCTCCATTCGCCGCCGCGCTGGCCGCTGTGAGAGCCGGCATCCGATATCCAAAGACGGCAAGCAGAAATGTAATCCCGACCCCGGCAAGCCCAGACATCCACGCCGGTTTGCGCATCACGCCGAGCAGCACCAGCAGCGCAAAAATCGGAATGGCCGCAAACAGCGCCGATACCCACAGCCCAGATCCGAAGAGCAGGTAAGTCTGAGACCAAATCAAAGGCATCTAACCTCAAGGAAGAGTCGATTGAGCTTATCATGCGCGAAATGCCGCATTCCAGCCTCGATGGATGTGGGCAGTGGTCAGTTTAGATCTGTTTTGAAAGAGCACGACTTCAAAGCCTGTCCTTAGCGATGTTCTTCCAAACTGACCCACTACCTCGATGCGGAATCCCGGCCGCAGATCGGTGACTTCCCGCATTCACTCGCCTTATCATGGAATTGACTATTATTGCGCCGGTCACGTAACTTCGACACTGATTCAAGAGCCCGCGCGCGCGGCACAAAATATATGCCTTGTCTGACAAAATCCACATATGGTTCCACGATCTTCGTCGCCATGGCGATCCTGATGCTGATGCTGGGTCCGGCGCTTCTGGTCGCGCAAGGAACCTATGCGGTGATTGTCGAAGACGCAAGCGGCGCAGCAATCCCCGGCGCAACCGTGACCGATGACGCCGGCAAATCACTCGGCACTACGAACCAGGCCGGCATGATCGATGTTCCATGCGCCACTCCATGCCGCGTTCACCTAGCCGCTCCCGGTTTCGAGGCTCAGGCATTTGTCTTGACCGCTGCCGCCACCATCAAACTCCAACCGTCTGCCCAAGCGGAGCAAATCACCGTCACCGCCTATCGCGCTCCGCTGGGCGAACTCGAGAGCCCGGCCACCACGCGCCAGCTTTCCCAGCAGGCACTCGAGCAATCGCCCGCCGTCACGCTGGACGGCAAACTGCGCGCCCTGCCCGGCGTGGAAACATTTCGTCGCTCCCCTTCCCTGGTGGCCAATCCCAGTTCACAGGGCATCAGCCTGCGCGGCCTCGGCTCAACCAGCGCCAGCCGCACCCTGGTCACCGAAGACGATGTGCCGCTCAACGATCCGCTGGGCAGTTGGATCCACTGGCAGGAGCAGCCGGAGCTGGCCATTCAAAGCATTCAACTGGTCCGCGGCGGCGCAAGCGACCTCTACGGATCGAGCGCCATCGGCGGCGTCATCAACGTGATTCCGGCGCGCCCTTCAGGCAACGGTGCTGAGATCGGCAACTCCTACGGCGGCGAAGAAACATTTGACGAGAGCCTGCTGGCAAACGCAAAGCGCGGACCTTACGGCGCGCTCATCGCCGGCGGCGTCATCGGCACCGATGGATACATCCAGGAATCTCCCGCGCAGCAAGGCCCCGTCGATCAGCCGAGCAATGTGCACAGCCAGAACGCGCTCATCGACATCGAGCGCGAGCAAGCCGGCCTGCGCCTCTTCCTGCGCGGCACCGGCTTTCAGGATTCGCGCCACAACGGCACGCCCTATCAATACAACAAGACGCGCCTCGTGCGTTACGCAACAGGAGCAGACTGGAAGAGCGCCAAGAGCGCCACAGCAGCGGTTCGACTCTACGGCTCGCGCGAGCGCTTTCAGCAAACTTTTTCAAGCATCTCCAACTCCGGCATCTTCGGAATCCCGACCTGCACCTTCCGCTGCGGCGAGACGCCGACAAAGTTTTCTCTCGTTCCGGACAACGAACTGGGCGCAGCCGCGCATTGGAACCAGCCGCTCGGCGTCGGCCTCTTGGTCGTAGCCGGAGCTGACGCCCACGATGTCCGAGTTTGGGATCGTGAGCAGAGCTACAGCAACGGCGTGGCCACCACGCTCACCAACCTTCGCGATCACCAGCGCGACTCCGCCGCATACGTCGAAGCCATGTGGATGCGCGGCCAATGGACTGCCACCGCATCGGCCCGCATGGACTGGTTCCAGAACTACGACGGCCAATCGCTCACCTTGAACGGCGGCGTTTGGGTGCCGAGCGCCACGCAACCCACGCACCGCGACGAGCGTCCATTCGATCCGCGCCTGGGCGTGACGCGCAAGCTGGGCCAGCATTGGGCAGCATCGGCATCCGGATTTCGCGCCTTTCGCTCTCCAAGCCCCAATGAGCTGTATCGCACCACTACGGTCGGCAGCCAAACCACCAAGCCCAACTACAATCTGCTGAGCGAACGTGCAGCGGGCGGGGAAGGCGGCTTGGCTAGCCAGCGGCCCTGGGGCACGGTTCGCGTAAGCTACTTCTTCACCGAGGTCAATCGTCCGATCGTTGCCGTGGCCAGTCCTCCTGGCTCGGTGACCTCCTATATCCGCCAGAACCTGGGACGGATCGAGAGCCGCGGGGTTTCTTTGGATTATGAGTTGAAACCGCTGAGCTGGCTGTTCGCCGATAGCGGATACCAATTCGCGCATGCCACGGTTGCGCACAGTTCGCAGGACAATGGCAACTGGATTCCTGAAGTGGCGCGCAATATGGCCACGCTGAATCTGCGCGCGTACAAGCCTGCGTGGGGCACGCTGAGTTTAGAGAGCCGGCTCAGCGGCCATATGTTCGACGACGATGCGAACACATTTTACCTGCACGGCTACTTCCGCCTCGACGCCTATGCATCCCACGAATTCCATCAACGCTACGAAGTGTTTGCTTCCGGAGAAAATCTGCTCAATCGCGCCATTGAAGTCTCAAAAACGCCCACCACAACGCTGGGCCAGCCACGCGTTGCGCGCGCCGGAATATTGATCCGCCTGGGCCACGACAATCGTTGATTCGAGCCCTTAGCGTTTCTTCCCTTTTTTGTGGTCCGGCTTTTTCTTGCCCTTGCCGTCATCCTTTTTTCCGGACGATTTCCCGGCTTTCGCATTCTTCGCTGGCTTGGATGCAGACATATTCTTGCTCTTTACCACAGGTTTCGCCGCCGGCTTCGCGGCCTTCTTTGTCGCAGCCGGCTTCGCCGCCTTGCTGACAGGCGCCGGCTTCGATTTTGCCGCAACCGCTTTCACCGGAGCAACGACTGGCTTCACCGGTTGCTTCGTCGGGGCTGATTTTGAATCTGGTTTCGCCGCCGGCTTCTTCGCCGTCTCCGCTTTTGCCGCCTCGGGCTTGGCAGCGGCCTTTACCGGCGCTGGCGCGGAGGCTTTCTTTCCTCCGGCCTGTTTCCCGCGAGGCGCAGGTATTACATCCTCATCCTCATCCAGGTCTTCGTCCTCATCTTCCGCTTCATCCGCAATCTCAGCGCCAAGATCGCCCTTGGGAATAGCGATCTTGAAATCGTCGTCATCGCCGCCCATATCGTCGAGATCATCGTCGTTCGCGAGCACGTCGTCCTCGTCCTCATCCTCATCGACGACCTTGATCTTGGCCTCCGCGCCCCGCTTGGCGCGCGTCCGCTTGATCGTAACCGGCGGCGGCGGCGGCGGCGGCGAATGCGGCTCAAGATACGCGCGCATCTCCTCCGGCGTGGTCAGCTTCCCGTCAATCAACTCCAGGAAGATCTCCGGCAGCAGCTCGTTGTAAATCGGCAGCTCGGGCGTGATGCGCATCTCCTGCATCAGCAAATAAGGAAGGCGCTGCCGGGCCTCGGGCCACACTTTGAGAAAGTCGTTGTAACGGTCTTTCACTGCCGCGGTTTTGCTCGTGAACCCCAACCAGAGAATCGCCTCCGGATCGTAGCTGGTAAAGAGCTTGTAAGCCGCCGAAGGCTTGGCATAAGCCTTCGAGAGCAGCACTTTCGAGAACTCCGCTGCCATCTCGTCCAGATTGTTCCACTCCTCGACAAAACCGGGGCGAAGCATCGCCTTCTTGAGCGCCGAAAGGTCCTTTGGCTGCAGTCCGGCAGTCAATAGCCGCATCTGTGCCGCCGATGTATCCGCGTGCACTCCCTGCCCCAGCAGATCCACCGCCAGATCGTGCAAGGCCTGGAGCTTGGCCGCATCCGCCTTCGCCGGAGTCCATGCCGGGAAGAGCACCTTCATCCAGCCCTCTGCCGCAAGCGCATCAAGAACCTTCAGCCCTTCTTCTTCGTGGCCAATCTGCTCCAGTTCGCGGCTGCGAGCTTGCTCGGTAAGAAACTCAATCAATCCATCGTTCTTTGCGTTCTCATACCGCGCCTGGCTTCTCGGGTCCAGCTCCCATCCCAGGCGAACCTTGTAACGCGTCGCCCGGATCATCACCGAGGGATCCTCGATAAACCCATAGTTCGACACCAGCCGCAGGATGCGCGACTCAATATCCGCCGCCCCGTTCAACGGATCCATCAACAGGCCAAAGGAGCCTTCATTGAGCGACAAGGCCATGGCGTTCACAGTGAAATCGCGTCGCCGCAGGTCTTCATGGATAGAACTGGAGTGAACCACAGGCTTGCCCGGCTTGGGATACTCCAGCCGGTGGGTGCTCACCACATCCACGCGCACTGTGCCGGGAAAACACAGATACAGCGTCCGGGTAGCTTCGTCTTCCCCCCACACCTTGGCGCCCAGCTTCTGCAATGGCTTCTTGAGCTTAAGCGCATTTCCATGCACGGAGACTTCGAGGTCTCGTACGGCATGGCCGCTGGTCAAATCCCGCACCGCGTCGCCGGTCAAAAACAGGACCGTTTCCACCTCTCGCGCGGCTTCGCGCAATTTGCTGAGAGCACTTCGCTGATCTGCCGAGAGCCGGTTTTCCAAAAGATAGATGTAGTCGGGCATTCCTTCCCTGCTTCCGTCGCCTGTGTTTGTAACCGCTGCATTCCCAAGTATTTGCGCAGAGGTTACCTCAGGAGGCTAAGTGGCCTTTTCCTAAAATAAAAAGCCGCCCGCACCACGCCGGAGACTCAATATGAACCGGAAAACCGCTCGTCAACCGCTGCCAAATACCTGATGTTGTTACTGTTAGGTTAAAAATGCAACAAACAGGCGGCAAACCAGTACATTAACACAACAGAGTTGGATTGGCTAGAGAGGACTGCACACGCAGGCCCTGGCATGCCTGGGTCGCCGGTAAAAGTCCTTGAGACGCTTCAACGTCGGAAATTCAGGATGCTTTGAGTCGGATTGGTTTCGGCAGCAGCCGCGCTTACTGTGTCCAGCGAGCGTAGAAAACCAGCAAGGCCAGTAGAAATAGGGTCCATTCAGGCGCTGACGGCTCCTTGCGCCGTATGTGATAGATAGCTGCCGCAACCATGAGCAACCCCAGGCCTGCCGACGCCAGGCAAACCAGCAGATGGTGTTGAGCAAGCGCAAAAGGCAGCCAAGGCGTGGGAATCACCAGGGCAAAAGCGGCGCCAACTTCCAGCAAGCCAATCAAAGTTCCCTGCCACCTTGGCAGCAGGATTTCTTTGCGCCGCGGCCGGCTCTCCAGCAATTTTACGACGTGGCGGTAAGCCAGCAGCTTGCTAGCGCCTGCAAACAGGAATATACCCGCCAGCAACAGTTGCGCGATCCAGTTGAATCCATTCATCGCTCGGTCCCTCCGCCAACTCCTGCATCCGCTCAGTGGGGTACGTTCCCATTATGCGCCCGATTCGAGAATAAGGCGCATCCTCTCAACGGCGGTGACATCCATCGCCCATACTGAAAGCCACGACTGCTACGCTCGTGAGTAGCACGCAAACCCCCTTCGCGAGGTGTTTAGTGATCGAAACCGTAAACCCTGAATCAGACAGCCAACCCGCTGTGAGTCCCGAGATGCTGGCCACGATCGACGCTTACTGGCGGCCGCCAACTATCTCTCCGTCGGTCAGGTTTATCTGAAAGACAATCCCCTGCTCGATCGGCCGCTGGCGCTGGCCCTCGTAATGCATCGCTGACTTGCTGACTTGCCGCCACGCGCCAAGCGCGGCTGACTTGCTACTTTCAAGAAAGGTTACTTCATCCATGCCCTCCATGCCGGTACTCGTGCTGAACAGCGGCTCGTCTTCCATCAAGTTCTCCGTCTATGAAACCGCCGACGGCAAGCGGGAGAAGCTCTTCGAAGGCTCGGTGGACGGCATCGGCACCGACCTCGGCAAGTTCTGGATCGCGGATGCCGCCGGGAAAAAGCTGGTGGACCAAACTCCGCCGCTGCCCAATCTCACCGCCGCATTCCAGCTTGTTGCGGACGCGCTCAACTCGAAGCAGTTCCCCGCCCCATCCGCAATCGGCCATCGAATGGTATGCGGCGGCCCTACAATACAAACCAACCAGCGCATCACGCCGGCTTTGATTGACGAGATGGAGCGCTATACGGCGTTCGCCCCGCTGCACACGCCTGTTGCCGTATACATCATGCGCCAGGCGCTGCGCCTGTTTCCCGGCGTACCCAACTTCGTCTGCCTCGACTCTTACTTTCATCGCACCATGCCGAAAGTGGCTACGCATATGCCCATCCCGGAGGAGTACTCCGCCATGGGTGTGCGCCGCTACGGTGCCCACGGCATCTCGTACGAGTCGATCGTTTATCAGTTGCAGCCCAACGTGCCGGAGAAATTGATCGTCGCGCATCTCGGCAACGGCGCATCCATCTCCGCCATCCGCAACGGGCAGAGCCTCGATACGTCGATGGGCCTCACTCCCACAGGCGGCATCATCAGCGCAACGCGTACCGGCGACATCGATCCCGGCGTGCTGCTCTTCATCCTCCGCAAGATCGCCGAGTCAACGCCAAGCTCTGCCCAAGCAGCCGACAAGCTCGAAACCATTGTCAGTAAAAAATCCGGCCTGCTAGGCGTGAGCGATCTCTCAAGCGACATGCGCGACCTGCGCAAGGCAATCAACGAAGGCAACGCCAAGGCTCGTCTCGCCGTCAACAAGTTCACCTGGACCATCGCCCGATGGATCGGAAGCTATGTCGCCGAGTTGGGCGGCCTCGACATGCTGGTCTTTACCGGCGGCATCGGCGTAAACGACATCGACTCCCGCGCCGAGATCTGCGCCGGGCTCGGCGCACTCGGTATCGTGCTCGATTCCACCCGCAACAACGTGCGCGCCGCGGCAGTGATTTCGGCGAAAAACTCCCCTGTAACAGTCCGAGTCATTCCCCCCGCCGAAGATTTGATGATCGTCAATCACGTTGTGCGGTTGCTCGCGGAGTAGGCGCGAAGTTCATTGCGAATGCCTGGGCAGCGACAGTATCTTCAACTGCTTGCCGAGCCTCGCGAAATCTGGGTCTGCGGTCACCAGCGTCGCACGGGACCGCATCGCGAGCTGAGCCGCAAAACAATCGGCAAAACCAAGTTTGTAGTGAAGCCGCAACTTTCCCGCATCGAGAGCAGTTTGCTCATCGACCGGAACAACCGTCATGGATTTCTTCGCTTCTTGAATGCACCGCATAGCCTGTTCGGATCCGAAATGCCGGGCCAGCACATAAAGAGTTTCACCAAGGTTTACGACTGACATCGTCAGTTGAGACCGCCCGTCCCTTGCCTGCTGCACAATTCCTCTCACCTGCAAGAATCCCGGCGCACCACGAAAGAAACGCACCAGCGCATTTGTGTCTAACACGTACTCCTTCACAACATCTCCCGGTACTTGGCTTCTTCACGCTCGTATTCTTTACGCTTTTCTTCTATCCACCAGGCTTCGACGTCTTCTTTGACATGGCTCAAGCACCCCTCCAGCGCGAGAAGTTCGTCGTAGGGATTCGGCATAATCCGAATCTCTCCATCAACTTCATCCACCTTAACTCTCGTTCCACCCTTGAGTCGAAACTTCCTCCGTAACTCCGCCGGAATGACTAACTGCCCCTTCGAACTCACCGTTGCCATGTGCCCCATTGCGTCTTACCTCCACGTAAGACATATTGTAGGTCTTTTGCAGGATCAATTCAATCGGTACGGCGCAACTTCTCAGCCGTTTGATCTAAACTAAAGGGTCCATTCCGGAGTACATGATCATGCCTGCCACTGCCGCTCCCGCCCATGTAAATCGCCTCCCATCTCCGGCCCTCCGCCGCTTTTCCTGGGGCGTGCTGGCCTACTTCATAGCCGTCATCGTCTGGGGCACTCTGGTCCGGGCATCCGGCGCGGGCAACGGCTGCGGCGAACACTGGCCGCTCTGCAACGGCGTAGTCGTCCAGCACTCGCCCAGCGTCGACACCATGATCGAGTTCACGCACCGCATCACCAGCGGCCTTTCCCTGCTCTCCGTCATCGCACTTCTGTGGTGGACCTTCGCCTCAACAGCGCGCGGCCATCTTGCTCGGTTCGCATCCATCGCGGCGGTTGCGTTTACGGTGATCGAGGCCATCCTGGGAGCGTTACTCGTCAAGCTCGGTCTCACCGCGCAGAGCCAGTCGCCGTTGCGCGCGCCCTATCTCGCGCTGCACCTGGCCAACACGCTTCTGTTGCTTGCTGCGCTCACGCTCACCGCACACCTGCTCGGCCGGCGGCTCGGCTATTTGAAAAGCACCGTGCGTCTCGTTGCGCCCTTCGGAGCCGTCGCCGCAGTCGTGATGGTTATGATCGTCGGCGTCACCGGATCGCTTGCCGCACTCGGCGACACGCTCTTCCCCGCCAGTTCGCTCGGCACCGCGCTCACGCAGGATTTCTCAGCCGGAAGCGCCTGGCTGGTGCGCTGGCGCTGGACGCACCCCACCATCGCAGTCATCTCCAGCATCTTTCTCATCTGGCTGCTCATCCGCGCGGCAAAGAAAACATCGCACTGGGACAATCGCCGTCTCTCAACGCTGGTGTTGATTCTGCTCGCCGCTCAATACATCCTCGGCGTTCTCGACATCGCGTTACTGGCGCCACTATGGCTGCAACTCACGCACCTGCTGTGCGCAGATGTGCTGTGGGCCGCCCTTGTCGTACTCACAGCACGGCTAACGCTGGAACCTGTCGAGAGCAGTGAATTGTAAGTATCGACAATGCGCCCGCTGACTCGCTGACTTGCTGCCACGCGCGAAGCGCGGCTAACCTGCCGTACTTGTTGGCATCAATTTCGCTAGCGCCAATGCCGCCGTTCCTATTCGTTGGCAACGGAAACTTCATGCAGCCAGCCCGGCGCCTTCAGCAGCTCGCGCGGACGCGATCCGTCCGCGCCCCCAACCAGTCCATCGCGCTCCATCAGATCGATCAGATGCGCCGCACGCCCGTAGCCGATCCTCAACCTGCGCTGCAATAGCGAAGTGGAAGCCTTGCCAAACTCAAACACCAGCCGAACCGCGTCGTCGAACATCGGATCGTTCTCTCCCGGATCGCTGTTCGAGCCCTCTACGCCTGCCTGTTCATCTTTGGGAGATTCAAGGAAGCCTTCCACATACTCGGCCTGCCCCTGCTCCTTCCAGAAGTTCACCACCGCCGCCGTTTCCTTCTCGCTGACGTAGGGCGCATGAAGCCGCATCAACCTGCTCGTTCCCGGCGGAAGAAACAACATGTCGCCGCGTCCCAGCAGAGACTCCGCGCCATTGGTATCGAGAATAGTACGCGAGTCAACCTTGGTAGCCAGCCGGAAGCTGATACGCGTCGGCACGTTGGCCTTGATCAGTCCGGTAATCACATCCACGCTGGGCCGCTGCGTGGCCAGCACCAGATGAATGCCCACCGCGCGCGCCATCTGCGCCAGCCGCGTAATCGACTCTTCCACATTCGCCCTGTCCAGCATCATCAGGTCGGCGAGCTCGTCGATGATGATGACGATATAGGGCAGCGGTTCCTCAGACTCTCCATCGTCGAAGAGTGACCCCATTGCGCCTTCAAACAACTTGTTGTACTGGTCGATGTTGCGCACGCTCCGGCTGGCCAGCAGCTTGAGCCGCCGCTCCATCTCGCGCACCGCGTTGCGCAGCGCATTCGCCGCCAACTTCGGCTCGGTAATGATCGGCGTAAACAAGTGCGGCACACCTTCATACATTCCCAATTCAACGCGCTTCGGATCCACAAGGATAAGCCGCACCTGGCTCGGCGTAGTCCGATACAGCAAGCTCATAATCATCGCATTGATAGCGACCGATTTGCCCGACCCCGTTGAGCCGGCAATCAAGACGTGCGGCATCGAAGCCAGATCGGCAATTACGATGCGCCCGTTGATGTCCTTACCCATCGACAGTGTGAGCCGTGATTTTGCCTTGCTGAAGTTTTCGCTTTCAATCACATCGCGCAGGTGAATCGTCTCGCGCTCGAAGTTCGGCACTTGAATCCCGACCGTGCTCTTGCCGGCCATGCGCTCGATCAAAATGCTCTCCGCCCGCATGGCAAGGCACAGATCGTCCGCCATGCCGGTGACGCGCGAGTACTTCACGCCCGCCTCGGGCTTGAACTCATACGTCGTCACCATCGGTCCGGGGTTGATCTGCACCACCTGGCCGCGTACCTGAAACTCCGCGCATTTCTCTTCCAGCACTTTCGCTTCGTCGCGCAGCGCCTCTTCGCGCACAATCTGCGGACCGTCGCCCGTAGTGAGCAGCGTGCTGGGCGGCAGCTTGAACCCGCTCACATGCTTCGGAGCCACCGTCGCCGTGCGCACTTCCGCATCCGCCCGCTCATGGATCGCAATCGGACCAGCGCCTCGCACAGCCTCGAAGGCAACGGGCAGTTCCGCGACCTTCATTGCAGAAAACGGCACAGAAATTCTCTCTTCAATCCGCGAAGCCGCAGCCGGCTCCTGCGTAAACTGTGAAGCCACCGGAAATTCTGTAGGCGCAGGAATTCGCGAAGGTTGCGGCTGCACCGGCACGAGCTCAGGCGCATTTGCCGCAGCAACAGCCTGCAACGGCGCAGGCTCTGCAACGGTACGCTCCCAAATACTGGACGCACGGCCGATGTTGCCCTCTGCCGCTGGCTCTACACCCAGCCGCCTAAACGCTGGAATCTCATCCAACGGATCGATCTCCGGCGCGCGCTTGCGACGGAAGAAAGCAAAAAAACGGTTGGGCTGTTTGACGCGCTCAGCTTCCGGTTCAAATTCCTCAACACGCTCCGGCTCGTCGGCAAACTTCGGCGCGCGGAACGGCAGCAGATCGCCCCCGCTCCTTTGATCGCGCCTTTCTTCCCGTGTCGCCTCACGCGTAGTCTCGCGCATCTCCGCGCGCTCTTCTCGCCAGTTGCGCCAGCGATCATTCCAAGAGACCAGCACCAGCCACCGATCCTGAACGCTTTCCCATACTGACATCAAGCTGAGCGCGGACGCAAAGTAAAGCCCGGTCGCAGCCAGTACGCCGGCCACAATCCATGAACCCTGCACGTTGAGGTACCGTACCATAAGCCCGGCTACGATCTTGCCGGCCACGCCCTCCAAGGGAATCGCGTGCATCCAGCGCCAGCCCCACGGCATCAGCCCCAGGACCGCGGGGATAAAGACCAGCGAAAGCACAATCCCCATCCAGCGCAGCCACGGCGAGCCGCCGGGGCGCGAATGCATCCACGCCCATGCGATGCCGCCCATCCAGAGCGGCAGCAGAAACGCCGTCACGCCGAGCGTTTGAAATAAAAAGTCGCTCACGTAAGCGCCAAGCAGTCCCACCCAGTTCCGCGCCGCATGAGCGCCAGCCGCATCCGTGGCCGTATTCAGCGAGGGGTCGGAAACATGGTAGGTAGCAAGGGCCAATACAAGCAGCAGCGAGACCAGCAACAGCACAACCCCCAGCAGGATGTTGAACGGGCGGCTGCGCGTTGGCGAAAGAACAATGCGAATTGGCTTCATCACAGGGGCTTTTCCGCTCGCTGGCCAACATTCACATGCCGACGCGAAGGGAGCAGACAATCATCCCAGAGCAACTCTTATTATCGATTCCGCGCGGTTACCGGACGCGAAAAACTCCGCAGGGGGGAACCATGATCTCCACCCCCGGCGCTGCGGATAAGTCGGCTTTAGCTCAAAGTGTCTGTTGATCGGATTCGATCAAGCTGCCGCAACTTCTTGTGGTCGAAGTCTGGATCGTAATCGATGGTTCCGAAGTGATCCAGAATCTGCATCTGCTTACGCCAACGGATATAGTGCTCAAGCGCCGCAACGACGGCTTCCTCGTCCGTCGCATGACGTCCAAGTCGACGCGCCTCAGCGATGAGTTCTTGGTCGATCATCAGCTTTGTCGCCATGCTGCACCTCCGCCGCATTGGTATTATGCTGCACATTACGTTGCGTAGCAAGCCGCGCAACGCATATACAAATGAAAAAGCGGGAGAGGCCTTTTTGCCATCTCCCGCCAGAAGAACGGTTTTATGAGTATCTTACCCGCCGATAAACTTCGCACCCCATATCAGCAGCGCCCCGCCTAAAAGTATCCGGTAGATGGCAAAGATCGTAAACCCGTGCCGCCGAACCCAGTGCAGAAACCACTCCACCACGCCCAGAGCCACAACAAACGATACGCCAAGCCCGATGATCAGCGTAATCCAGCGCTCGGAGGTCATCACCACATGCGGCGCGGTTCCGGCCGCAACCGCTGCCTTGCTTGGGTGAATTTCCTTGATCAGATCCCAGCATGTTGCCGCAATCATCGTAGGAATGGAAAGCAGAAAACTGAACTCCAGCGCCGCCGGACGCGTAAGGTCCACCAGTTGCCCGGCGGCAATGGTCGACATCGACCGCGATGTGCCGGGAAACACGGCCGACAGCGTCTGGCAGAGCCCGATCCAAATTGCCTGCGGCAGCGTCATCTCTTCCACGTGCGCCGTCATCGAGTCGCGCCGCCCGGCCCAGGAGTCGACGGCCCACATCACAATGCCGCCCACGAGCAGCGCAACCGCCATCGCGTTCAGGCTGTCGAGATTTTTCTCGCTCCATTTATGTAACAGAAGAGCAGGAACCGACGTAACAATAAAAGCAACTGCGGTGAGCGTAAGCGGATGGTTGTACCATCTGCGGTCCCCGTTCTCGCCCTCCGGAAAGGTGCGCAGAAAGCCGACGATGCGGCTCAGAAACAGCAGGCACAGCGCAAGAATGGCGCCCAACTGAATCACGATCGAATACATCATCCAGTAAGGATCGTCGAGCGGAATGTGCATCAGCGCTTCGGTGATGCGCAGATGCGCGGTCGAGCTGACCGGCAAAAATTCCGTCAAGCCTTCCACAATGCCAAGCAGTACAGACTGAAGATAGGGACCCAAGAATCCTCCGGGGCAGTTCAGGGTGGCAAGCAGCGACAATGCACTTGTGGGGAAGTTTCGCTGCTTCTAGTTCAAGTCGATGCCGTAAACCGGAACGCCCTCATCCAATTTGTACACCAGCGCCCCTGCCCGCCAGCAGTATTCCGACTCGGAAAAGTGCGCCTTCAATTTATCGGCAAATTCCTTGGCCCGGTTGTGCGTCTCCCTGCTCTTGGCCTCGTTTCCATCCGACTTGTACATGTCGGTCAGCGCTGCCATCCTATAAACAACCTGATAAAGTGCCTGCGCCGTGCGCGGCCCGTCTGGAAACTCCTCGGCATACTTCGCGTAGGCTTCGGCTTCCTTCTCCGGGCACTGCGTCGTTCCCTGCCAGTCGCCGCACAGTTTGTTGTCGATCAGATCAAAGGCCGCCAACGCCGCCTGGCGCGTGCGCGGATAGAGCTTGATAATTTTTCTCAGATCGTCTTCATCCATCAACTCGCGCGAGTCCGGTCTTCCATGCTTTGCTGAAGCAAGCGTAGAGAGGTCCGCCTTCTGCAACTGCCAACGAATGTCCGCAGTGCGAAACGCGGCCTCGGGAACCAGCGGCGAGTTGGGAAACATCTCCACCACGCGCCGATAGAGCAGCCGCGCGATCTGCGCCGCATTCACCGGCCCGCGCGGATTCTCGGCGAGAGATTCTTCATTGGCCGCCGCGCCCATCAGCACCTGGTCGCCGTTCGCAGTGCCCTCATCCACAATCCCCTTGGACTCAATCCATCCGGAGATCGGCGGTGGCGCTTCGTCGGACCCAACCATCGGCGCGTCTCTATCGTTGTGCATCTCCTCGATGTCGGTGTTGGCATAGACCCTCATCCACGGCCCGCTTTTTTCCGATACCACCATCTCGCGCCCAATCTGCACCTTGTCCACCTTTTGCGCGGAGAGGCTGGGCGAGATGTAAAGCCAGGTCACGCGCAGCACGGTCGCGCGCGGCCCGGCCATGGGCTTTTCCTGCTGCTGGCTTTTCTTTTGGCCGCTCGCTGTCCCAGCCGCCATGCATAGCGCCAAGCAGACCCAAAGCACGCCAACAAATCGAAATCGAATTTTCATAACGGAAGAAATCATAATTGAACGACGTTACTCGGCGCTTTCCGTCAACACTTCCGCCAGCAGCTTCGGGTCCACATTGCCCCCGCTCACAATCGCAACAGCCTTGCGATACTCCGGCAGTTCATGCGCATGAAACAGCAGCGCCGCCGTCGCCACCGCGCCGCTCGGCTCGGCAATCAATCGAGTGGTCGCGGCAATCGCCCGCATCGCCGCGCGAATCTCGGCCTCCGTCACCGTCACAATCCCATCCACCAAAGCCCGAATGTGCGCAAAGTTGCGCTCGCCAACGCTCTGCGTGCGCAGCCCGTCCGCAATGGTCCTGCTGGTCAGTTCCGCACCCCACTCCACGCGCTTACCGGTGCGAAAGCTCTCCGCCGCATCTCCAGCCAACTCCGGCTCCACTCCAAACACCTTGCACGACGGCTTCCTGCCCTTCACCGCCGCCGCCACCCCACTCAGCAATCCTCCGCCCGAGACCGGCGCCAGCACCAAATCAACTTCCGCCAATTCCTCCACAATCTCCAACCCGCAAGTCCCCTGCCCGGCGATAATCTGCTCGTCGTCATAGGGCGGCACCACCACATACCCGTGCTCAGCAATCAACTTCTCCGTCACCGATTGACGCTCATTGGACCCCAGGCCCACAGTCACAATCTCCGCGCCCAGCGCCAGCGTGGCGGCCCGCTTGATCCCCGGCGCATTCGACGGCATCACGATCACCGCTTTCGCGCCCACTTCGCGCGCCGCGTAAGCCACTCCCTGCGCATGGTTGCCGCTTGAGTAGGCAATCACCCCGCGCGCAATCTC
>Ga0182012_10001583_pt1 | contig 24789 bp, 20 predicted proteins | sample 612S2SmetaG_FD_120486 | JGI IMG/M metagenome (GOLD analysis project Ga0182012, IMG submission 120486) | Permafrost microbial communities from Stordalen Mire, Sweden - 612S2S metaG | ecosystem: Environmental > Terrestrial > Soil > Wetlands > Permafrost | place: Sweden: Stordalen | collected... | reverse complement strand
TTCATCGGTCGCCTTTCGGTTTTATGGTTGTTGTTATTTGTTCGCCTTATACGAACTGCAACTTTTTACCGCGAGGCGACCGCCTCGTTCAAGCACTTAGCCCTTAATGTTTATCAACCCATAACAAGCGTCGTTTTCTTTCATCCATTTACCCTGGCGGGATTGGCGTTGGAGCCGGAACCGCCGAGGCCTTTCATTTATTCGTGACGCGTCGCCCGTACGCCGCAACCCCATTACCGCTTTACGCTTTTTCCCCATCCGCGTTTCTTTATTTCCTTTTTGCGGACATGATTTAAAAATCCCATTTGACAACTCATCAAGCGATGCTATAGAATAAAGTTGTCTGGCTTGCCGCACCATAGTGAAAACGCCGGCGGGTCCATAATTCGGTGGCTTATGCCATCAGGAAGCCCTTTGACATATCCCGTCCGTCCGACGGGAACCTGAGTTCCACGCCTTGGATTTCACCCAATTCGCGGATTCAAAAACCCTCGCAATCAAAGCTGATCAAAGTTAAAAACCACCCTGCACTTGGCCCTGCCCCCACCCCTCATTGATGATGGTGATTTAAACTTTCCCGCGGCTTCAATCCAGCGTCTGCCGGTACCGCTTGATCCCTACTGTCAGCATCACCACCAGAAACAGGGCCATGGGCCACAGGTCCGGCATTAGCTCCGTGAGCCCGTTGCCTTTCAGCAAAATCCCGCGCACCACCCGGAGAAAATGCGTCAGCGGCAGCACTTCCCCGACATCCTGCGCCCAGGCCGGCATCCCGCGAAAGGGAAACATGTACCCCGAGAGCAACAGCGACGGCAGGAAAAAGAAAAACGTCATTTGCATCGCCTGCAACTGGTTCTTCGCCACCGTGGAAAAAGTGATGCCCACCGCCAGGTTCGCCACGATAAAGAGCAGCACCAGCACCAGCAGCAGCGGCACGCTGCCGATCATCGGCACATCAAACAGAAATTTCGCCGCCACCAGGATGAGCGTCACCTGCACATACCCCACGCCAATATACGGCACAATTTTGCCCAGCAGCACCTCGCCGGGTCGCACCGGCGTGGAGAGCAGGTTCTCCATCGTGCCGCGCTCCCGCTCGCGGGTGATCGCCAGGGCGGTGATCATGATCATCGTCATCGTCAGCATCACCCCCATCAGGCCGGGCACAATGTTGTACTGGGTGATGTTCTCCGGGTTGTAGTGCTGGTGGACCACCAGGTTAAACGGCGGCGAGCCGCCCTGCAAATGTGCCAGCGGCCCGGTCAGATCCCGGTTGAAGATGGTCGGGGCCAGCCCGCTGGCCGCCGCGTTGGCAAACCCCACGGCGGTGGGATCAGTGGCGTCCGCCTCGATCAACAGATCCGGCCGCTCGCCCCGGATCAGTTTGCGCGAAAAATCCACCGGAATCGTCACCGCAAACTGAACAATGTTCTCCGCCAGCAGCCGGTTGATCTCCGCCGTGTCATGCGCCTCGCGCACCACGTTGAAGTAACTGCTGTTCTGCAACCCCTGCACGAACGTCCGCGCGAAAACACTGTTGTCCGCCGCGTACACCGCCGTGGGCAGGTGTTTGGGATTGGTATTGATGGCGTAGCCGAACAGAATGAGCTGGATCATCGGCACTCCCACCATCATCCCGAACGTCAGCCGGTCCCGCCGCATCTGGATGAATTCCTTCATCACCACCGCCGCAAACCGCCGAAAATTGAAGCGCGCGAAGTTCATTTGAAATTGTCCGGGGCCGTTTCCATCAGGCTGATAAACACATCCTCCAGGCCCGCCCCAATGGGATGCCATTGATATTCCGCGTTCATCCAGGGCTGGATGCTCTCCCGCAGGCGCGCGGCGTCCCGGCCCGTCACGTGGAGTGTGGTGCCAAACACCACCACCTGCTCCACCCCCGGCCGGCCGCGCAATTGATCCGCCACGGCGTGCAGGTTTTTGCCCACCACCTCCCATGTGGTCAGTCCGGCGCTGCGCACCACCTCGTCTACCGTGCCCTGCGCCAGTAAATTGCCGTAGGCGATGTAGGCCAGTTTCGTGCACCGTTCCGCCTCGTCCATGTAATGCGTGGTGATCAGCACCGTGAGCCCCTCGGCGGCCAGTTGGTGAATCTCCTCCCAGAAATCGCGCCGCGCTTTCGGGTCCACCCCGGCCGTCGGCTCGTCCAGCAGCAGCAATTGCGGCTGGTGAATCAGGCACGCCGCCAGCGCCAGGCGCTGCTTCCAGCCGCCGGATAACGTCCCCGCCAGTTGCCGGCGGCGAGCCGTCATCGTCAGCCGCTCCAGGCTGCGTTCCACCGCCGCCTTGCGATCCTTCATTTCATACAGCCGGGCGATGAAATCCAGATTCTCCTCAATCGTCAAATCCTCGTAGAAACTGAACCGCTGGGTCATGTACCCCGCGTGCTTTTTGATTTCCCCCGACTGCTTCAGAATGTCGTAGCCCAGGCAGTGCCCGCTGCCGCCATCCGGCGTGAGCAGGCCGCAGAGCATCCGCAAAAACGTCGTCTTGCCGCTGCCGTTGGGTCCGAGAAAACCATAAATCTCCCCGGGCCGCACCTGCATGGCAATGTCATTCACGACCGTCCGGCCGCCGAATTTCTTCGTCACGCCCCGCACGTCAATGATGAATTCCGGCGCGCTCATGATTACTGAGCTACCCGCACATCCACCGGCTGGCCGGGACGCACCTCCGCGGCATCCCCCGGCGCAAACCGGGCTTCGATCATGTACACCAAACTGGCCCGGTTCTCGCGGTTGTAAATCACCGGCGGTGTGTACTCCGCCTCGGTGGAAATATAACTGATGGTGGCCGTCAGCGGCGCTTTGCCGCCGTCAAAGGAAACCTGCGCCGGCGCGCCCACCTTCACCCGCGCCACCCATTCCTCGGGCACAAAAAAACGGACCTTGAGATGATCCGGCGGCAGCAGTTCCACCACCGGCGAACCCGCCGCCACATATTCGCCCTGCCGGTACAACGTGTCCTGCACCGGCGCGGCGGCCGGGGCAAACTGTTGCTTCTGGTCGTACGTCCATTGCGCCTTGGCCAGCGCGTCCGCCTGAACCGCCACCAGGGCCTGCGCCGCAGTCACGGCATCCTCGCGCCCGCCCAGCTTGCCCGTGGCCAAATCCGCCGCGAGCTGGTCCACCTGCGCCTGGTCCGCGTCCCGCTGCGCCCGCGCCTGGTCCAGTTCCTCCTTCGAAATCACATTTTGGCCCATCAAATTTTGGCGGCGTGCCAGCTCCGTTTCCGCCAGCTTCAAATCCGCCCGCGCATGATCCAGTTGCGCCGCCAGTGAACTAATTTCCGACGGCCGTTTGCCCTTGTCCAGATCCGCCAGTTGCGCCCGGGCCTGGTCCAGCGTGTGTTGCGCCGACCGCACCGACGCCGCCTCCGATTCGCGTTCCAGTGCGAACAGCAATTGCCCCGCCTTCACCTGGTCGCCCCGCGCCACCGCCAGGTTGGTGAGCGTGCCGCCCACTGGCGACGCGATATAAACGTATTCCCCCTCCACATAACCTTGAAACTCCCCCGGCCGGGTGCGATCACAGCCCGCCAACAACCAGGCCGCCAGAACCGGGGTGAGGAGTCTCAGGATGAAGTTTGTTTTCATTATGAATTGGATTAACCCCGCAAGTTTTACAAAAATTATATTGACTTGTCAAACAGTTGTTTCAATCATTTGCTTGAAACGTGAATTTGAATCCAACCACGCCCGGGGCCGATCCCGGGCATGTCGCCACCCGCACCCAGATTCTGGAGGCGGCGGGCGAGGTGTTTGCCGAGGTGGGTTTCCGCGATGCCACTGTGCGCGAGATTTGCCACCGCGCCGGCGCGAATGTCGCCGCCGTGAACTACCACTTTGGCGACAAGGAAACCCTCTACACCGAAGTCCTGCGCTATTCCCAAGCCCGGGCCTTGGAAAAATACCCGCCGCTGCTGAATATCGGACCCGCCGCCACCCCCGAGGAAAAGCTGCGCGCCTTCATCCATTCCCTGTTGCTGCGCGTCTTTGAAAAAGGCCCCATCGCCTGGCACGGCAAGCTCATGTCCCGTGAGATGGTGGACCCCACGGCGGCGCTGGATTCCATCATTGCCGAGAAGATCCGCCCCATGGCCGAGCAATTGCGCGGCATCGTTGCGGAACTGCTTCACCGCCCCGTCGGGGATGAAACCGTGCGTTTGTGCAGTTTCAGCATTGTGAGCCAGTGCGTTTTTTACCATCATTGTCGCCCTGTGTTAACGCGACTTTATCCGGAGCAACCACCGCTGGACACCGTCGGGGCCGAGCGCCTCGCGGATCATATCACGCGCTTTTCGCTGGCCGCGCTCCGGCATTTAACCGTCCCCGCAACTCTTTGAAGCAACCATGAAACGACTGACCCTGGTTTTGATTTTAGCCGCGCTCGCCGGCGCTCCGGCCGCCGCCCCCGCGCAAACCACCAACGCCACCCTGCCCGGCTGGGTGTCCGAGCCGCTCTCGCTCGCCGACGCCTTGAACATCGCGCTGCGCCAGAACGCCACCATCCTCAAGGCAAATAACGACCTCCAAGCCTCCCAAGGACTGGTCATCACCACTCGCGCCGTCGCCCTCCCCACCGTGCAGGCCACCGGCCAGTACAAGAAAAGCGATCCGAACTCCATCGAGAATTTTGGCGCATTCGCCCAGCCCGATCAAAACTGGAACACCGGCATCCAGCTCGTGCAAAACATCTACGAGGGCGGCGTCCTTAGTGCTGCCTTGAAAGCCGCCCGTGCCACCAAGGCCCAAGCCCTGGCCCAGTATCAAACCACCCTGGCCGACACCCTCCTCAACGTTGAGGTCGCCTACTACGATGTCCTCCTCGCCGCCCAGCAAATCACCGTTAACGATGCCTCCGTCAAACTCTTGCAAAAGCAACTGGACGACCAGCAAAGCCGCTTTAACGCCGGCACCGTTCCTCGCTTTAACGTTCTCCAAGCCGAGGTCGCCGTCGCCAACGAACGGCCCGCCCTGATCAAGGCCAAAAACGACTATCGCAACAGCAAAAACAGCCTCTCCAACCTCCTCGGCTACGACCTGCCGCGCAGTGTTTGGGAGGACATCCCCCTGAATCTGACCGACACCCTCAACGACCGGCCTTACAATGTGAATTTGCCCGATGCCATCCAAAAGGCCTTGGAACAGCGCTCCGAATTAAAGGCCCTCCGCAAAACCGCCGAGTTGGAGGAACTGAGCATCGTTAACGCCCAGGCCGGCTACAAGCCCACCGTCTCCGTCTTTGCCGGATACACCTGGCACAATGCCCAGTTCACCCCGCCCGTGGACTTGGATCATGACATTGACGGCTGGAATGCCGGTGCCCAGGTCACTTGGAATATCTTCGACGGCCTCGCCTCCCACGGTCGCGTCGTCCAGGCCAAGGCCCAGTTTGAAAAAGCCAAAACGGACGTGATTGACCAGTCCCGCCAGATCGAGCTGCAAGTGCGCACGTCGTATTCCGATTTTATTGAAGCCAAAGAAACCCTGGACTCCCAGGAAAAAGTGTTGGAAGAGGCCGAGGAATCCCTGCGCGAAGCCAAGTCCCGGTCCGACGCCGGCACCGGCACCCAATTGGATGTCTTGAATTCCGAAACCTCGCTCACCCAGGCCCGCACCACCCAGATTCAGGCCCTCCACGATTACGACACCGCTGTTGCCCGCCTCGAACGCGCCATCGGCAACGGCTTGGTCACCGCCCCGGCGAAGTAATCCTTCCCGGATTCCATCCGCATACGTACGTTTTGCGAATTCATTTGGCGTCCGCGCGCCGGCCATCTCGTTGGACTACTGGGGCAAATTCCGCTCTGCGGACGGCGGCCCTTTGGGTTCTTTGATGGCCATTCATCCTTGGCTTTTTTCGCGCCGTTTCACACCTTTTCTTGGCCGATCCTCCCCGTTTCCGCTTTCCCGCTTTTTCGCTTTACGTTTTTCCCAAAAATTCCCGGCTTTCCCCCGTCAAAACATTGCAAATCAACGTGAATTCATTACCCTCTCCGCTCAATGAAAATTCAACGGGCTTTGCTCTCCGTCTCCGATAAAACCGGCCTCGTCGCCTTCGCACAAATTCTCGCCGCCGCCGGCGTCCAACTGCTCTCCACGGGTGGCACTGCTAAAGCCCTGCGCGAGGCGGGCCTCGCCGTCACCGACATCAGCGAGCACACCGGCTTTCCCGAAATGCTCGATGGCCGCGTAAAAACCCTCCACCCCAAAGTCCATGGCGGCCTGCTCTATATTCGCGGCAATGCCGCCCACGAGGCCGCCGCCCGGGAACACGGCATCCCGCCCATTGACCTCGTGGTGGTGAATCTTTATCCCTTCGAGCAAACCGTCGCCCGCCCCGGTGTCAGCCTTCACGATGCCATTGAAAACATTGACATCGGCGGCCCCTCCATGCTGCGCAGTGCCGCCAAAAACCACGACAGTGTAACCGTGATCGTTGATCCGGCGGATTACTCCCCCGTGGCCGCCCAGATCGCCGATACCGGCCACACCACCCTGGAACTGCGCCGCCAGCTCGCCGCCAAAGTCTTTGCCCGCACCGCCGCCTACGACGCCGCCATCGCCGCCCATCTGCAAAAGGAATTCCGGACCGCGCCCGAAAGCCTCCCCGCCACGCTCACCGTGTCCGCCCCGCTCGTCCAGCCCCTGCGCTATGGCGAAAACCCGCACCAGGCCGCCGCCCTGTATGGCCGGTTTCAGGACTACTTCCAGCAGCTCCATGGCAAGGAACTGTCCTATAACAACATTCTGGACCTGACCGCCGCTGCCGCCCTCATCACCGAGTACCGGGGCGAGGCTCCCACCCTGGCCATCCTTAAACACACCAACCCCTGCGGAGTGGGTCAGGGCGCCACGCTCCGTGATGCCTGGGACAAGGCCTTCGCCACCGACCGCCAGGCCCCCTTTGGCGGCATCATTGCTGTCAATCAGCCCTTGGACGCAGTGTGCGCCGCGGCCATCGCGGAAATTTTCAGCGAGGTCATCATCGCCCCCGATTTCTCCCCCGAGGCCCTCGCCATTTTGCAGAAAAAGAAAAACCTGCGCCTTCTCCGCGTCATCAAGTCACCGCTGGATGCCCCGGCCTGGGATGTGCGCAGTGTGGGCGCCGCCTCTTTCCTCCTCCAGCAGCGGGATCTCAAGACCACCACGGCCGCCGATTTGAAAATCGTGACCAAACGCCTGCCCACCGACGCCGAATTGCAAGCCATGCTCTTTGGCTGGCGCACCGTCAAGCATCTCAAGTCCAACGCCATTGTCTATGTCGGTGCCGATCGCACCCTCGGCGTGGGCGCCGGCCAGATGAGCCGCGTGGACTCCAGCCGCATCGCCGTGTGGAAAGCCAGTGAAGCCGGGCTTTCCCTGGCCGGCAGTGTGGTCTGCAGCGACGCCTTTTTCCCCTTCCCGGACGGACTCATCGCCGCCGCCGATGCCGGCGCCACCGCCGCCATCCAGCCCGGCGGCTCGGTCAAGGATGCCGATGTCATTGCCGCCGCCGATGCCCGGGGCCTGGCCATGGCCTTTACTGGCGTGCGCCACTTCCGTCACTGACCGCCCAGCCAGTAAATCAGGGCCAGTTCCGCCACGATCACCGCGCCGAGCAGCCCCCAGAACATCGCCTCGCGGACCTTTAAGCCGCGCTGGCGGGTGGGGGCCAGCCAGAATTGCAACTTGACCGAGCCGAGCGAGAGAATGTCCCCGTTGCGGAGCACCGCCTCCGCCACGGGTTGCTGGTTCACCGCGAGCAGCGCCCCCGCTTCCGCGCGCGCCACCAGTTTCCCCGCCTCCCCCCACTCCAGGACCAGATGCCGGTCCCAGACCCCCTCGTCATCCAAGGTCAGTCCGCACTCCGCCGCCCGCCCCGCATGGAAAGGAAAACGGCGGACAATCGTCTGATTGCCCGCCTGTCGTCCCGTGAGAATGTTCAGTTGTATCATTAATACAGTTTGCGACTCACCACTATCTCGTCGCCCGGATACACCAGCGGATCCTTGGACGGATCATTAAAAACATCGTTGTAATTCACTTTGAGCCGGTGTTTGCCGCGCACCAGCCAGACTTCCGAACGGTCCGCAAACTCGGAAAAACCTCCGGCGGCCGCGATGCCCTTGGTGACCGTGGTCTCCCCCACATACAAAAGCCGCTGCGGCTGCTTCACTTCCCCATCCACATAATAAACCCGGTCGCCAATCGTCACCGCCACCGTCACGTGCGTGTAAATTTTCGGCACATACAGGTCATGAATCGCCTTCTGCAATTCCCCGGGCGTCTTGCCCGCGGCTTGCACGTCCCCGACGTCCGGCATCGTAATGGTCCCGTCCTCTTTGATCGTGTCCGCATGCGGATCAATCGGATCGGGCAACCCGGAGAGTGTCACGGTCACGCTGTCCCCAATGTTCAAACGCGCCAGGGTGGTCGCATCCGGCGCGTGCGTAAAGACGGTGTCCACGTCGGTCGTGGCACACCCGCTGAAAAACATCGCGGCGCAAACCAGCCCGCCGACGATAACCAGTCTTGAAATGAGCGTCATGGCAGTCATCAATAGTGCTTGGACAAGTGAATCAGTATTTTTGTTTAATTCCCGGCGCGGCCGGTGTGCCAGGCTTGCCACCCGCCTCGGATTTCGGTCCGGGCGTGGGCGAGTCCGCCTCCTGCTCCTTCTCGCTCCGGGTGTAGTAGTAATCGTGGTAATAGCCGCTGTAGTAATAGTAGCTTTCGTCCTGCGACATGTTGATGTTGTTCAACACAATGCCCACAAAATTGCCCCCGACTTTCTCAATCATCTGCTTCGCGCGGATGTTCATCGGTTGCGGGTAGCGGCGGTATTGGATGATTTGCACCACCAGATCCATTTCGCTGGCCAGAATCGAGGCGTCGCTCACCCCCAGGATCGGCGGGGAGTCAAAAAAGATGAAGTCATACCGTTGCTTCAATTCCGAAACCATTTCCTTCATCTGGCCGGAACCCAAAATCCCCATTGAACTGTTCGGCAATTTGCCGCTCGCCATGAAATCCAGGTTCGGCACGTTCGTGGTCTGCACCACCTCGGCAATCGTGTTCTGCTTCAGCAAATAATTCGTCAGCCCGAGATTGTTGCCCACCTTCAGCAGCTTGTGCAGCGTCGGGCGGCGCAAATCCGAATCCACCAGCAAAATCCGTTGTCCGGTCTGCGCGAACACCGTCGCCAGGTTCAGCGTGGTCGTGGACTTGCCCTCGCCCGCCCCCGCGCTGACCACCACAATGCTGTTCAGCTTGTCATCCTTGCGCGAAAACAGAATGTTCGTGCGCAACACCCGGTAGGCCTCCGCGTGTTTGCTCTCCGGCCCCTCGTCCGCCAGAATCCCTACATTCTGCGGAATAACCCCCAGCACCGGCGCCTGAAACGCCCGCTCCACGTCATCAATCGTCTTGACGCTCGTGTCCAGATATTCAATGAAAAATGCCAGCCCGATGCCCATGACCAAACCGAAGACCAGCCCCAGACCAATGTTCAACGGCTTGTTGGGTTTCACTGGAATTTCGCCCGGCGTGGCATAATCCGTGATCGTCACCAGCGAATTGACCGGTATCCGCGAGTCCACTTTCGTCTGCGCAATCTTCGCGGTCAGTTGCTTGTTAAACTCGTGCAGGTCTTCCAAATGCCGTTTCTCGTCCCAATAGGGCTGCCCGCGTTCCTGCTCCTGTTGGTCGTTGAGTTTTGCCTGCTCCAATTCATCCGCTATGGCATCCACCGCCGCCTTCTTGGAATTAACCTCGCTCGCGAGCGCCACCATGATGCCGTTCACCCGCTTGTCAATCTCGCTGGTCAACTCGGTGATCGTGGATTGCGTGCGGGTGATGTGCAAATCAGCCGCCGCATAATCGTTGGTATAAACCGCGTATTGTTGCTTGGCAATGTTCAATTTGCCCAGCAAATCGCTCAAGGTGGAATCACCCGTCACCGTCGGCAGCACATCGCGGAGTTTTTCCGTGTCATACCCCTTTAATTCCTCCAACTGGGTCTTCAGCACCTTGTAATTCCGCTCTCCGTCAATCTTTTGCTGTTCGTAGGTTTCCACTGTCTGCTGGCTCAGCGTGGGCGTGGGCATCAATGAATTCGGGTCATTGTCCACAATCTTCAGCTTGCCCCGCAAATAATCCACGTTGGTCTGGGATTTCTCGATGTTGGCTTCCGATTCCCTGAGCTGTTCCTCAAGTGAATCCAAACCGCCCGCCGTCTGTTGTTTGCGGCTGCTCAACCGGTAATCCACGTAGGCCGACGCAATGGTGTTGGCCAGCGTTGCCGCCTCATTTTTATCCTCGCTGTAAACCGTGATCGCGATCAGCTTGGTGTTCCGCACCGGTTGCAGGGAAATGCGCCGTTTCAGCAATTCCATCGTTTCCGTGGTCTTGAGCGTTTCCCCGTTGTTGTACTTTTTTCCCCAGGCCGTGTTCAGGTCGAGCTGGTTGATCACATTGGTCAACACCACCTGGGATTGAATGATTTCAAACGTCGTCTGAATGTAAAAGGGATCGTAAGGCTGGCTCGTGGCCGTCCCGCCGCTGCTCATGGGGCTGATGTCCGCCCCGTTCTCTCCTTGCACCTCAATCCGGGCAGTGCTCGAATAAGATTCAGGCAAAATGAACGTCACCACCGTGGCAATAATCGCGGTGATCGCGAATACTGTAAAAATGATCGCCTTGCGAATGCGGATGATCCGCCAGTAATCCAAAAAATGCAACTTGGCTTCCGGCTGGGCGGCGGGCTGGTTTTTAAACGAATCCATAGCTTAAATAAAAATGGGAGCCTGAGTAAATACTAGGCTCCCATGCAAATCAATAAAATCATCTCTCAATTTGAACGTCGCAATCCGCTTAATAAGAAATCACGACCCCCACAAAAAAGCGGTTCCGCTCATACGTTTGAAACGTGCCGGAGGGCGCGGAGACGTTGTCATAATTGTACCCGAGCGTGCCGGAAAAATGCCGTGTGAACGCGTAATTTGCGTTCAATCCCAGGCTGTAATCATCCTGCTCCTGATCCGCAAACTGACCGCCGTTGAAGCTCGAATCCGAAAATCTCCCGATGGCCGACAACAGCAATTTCGGCGTCAACTGATGATTGATTGACGCGTAAACCGTCGAACTGGCCTGGTCCTGCGTCAGCGAGTAATTCGAGGAATTGACCGTCACCACATCCGTCGCATTGCGGGTTTCAGTAAAGCCTACCTGGGCGTTGCAACCCGGCAGATAGGTGTAAATCAACGACAGATCAACATAAGGTGTGAGGTCCGTGGTGTTCTGCAACGGGTCGTTGATGGTCTCGTAATATTGGAAACCACCCCGTACCGACCCTACCAAGTTGGGCAAAAACGTGTGCTGCAAGCCCAAATATCCGTAATGATTAATGTTGTCCCGCGAGTCGCTGTAGTAATTATACGGCCCGACCAGAATATTCGGGGGATGCGCAACATAATACTGCCCAATCACCGCGTTTTCCGTGTAATTCTCAATTTCAAATTGGTACCCGATAAACGCCACCGTCTCGGGGGCCAGATGCCACTGCAAATCCAACTCCGGGCTGTTGTCAATCCGGTTCAACTCCCCGGAATAAGGCTGCGCTGAATACTGGTAAAAATTGTTCTGGTAGATTAATTCCGAGCTGAACAACGGCGTCCAGTCCGTGTGCAACTTCACCAAGCCGTTGTTGGCGATGTTGTTGCCATCCAAGCGATAAGGCACCGCCCCCTGGCCCGAGGTGCCGTTTAGCAACTCCGGCTCCTGCCCCACAACAAACGTGTCCGAAACCTTGAGATCCCAGCGCTCATTGAAAGCGTGGTCCACCCACAAATTCACCTGGTGGCTCTGGTCGTACGGATTCACGTGCAAATCCGACCGCTGCTGGTACCACTGCAATCCGTAGGTGTAAAGAAATCCAATCTGCGTCTGGGTGAGGGGAATTGTCGCTGTGATCGTCGGGGAAACTTCCAAACCGTAACTGCCGTGCTTGTTGGGTCCAATTGAATAATTATCGTCGTAAAATCCTTGCAGCGAAACAGATGCGTTCCAGTCTTTGGGGGCTCCCAATAAGGAGGACTGGGCCATTGCGGCGCCTTCATACCCCATCGCCCCCGATGCTGCCAAGCCAAGTGCTACAACGAATTTATTCATAATCAAGAAACTGTCCTCATTTGCCAGACCAAAAAATCATCACATTAAATCGGCTTTTAAGTTTTACTGCCATGACTTTAGCACTTGGTTGCCCGCCTAGTCAAAAAGAAAATGCCGAATTAACCACATTTTCCCAGACTTCTTCCTCCGTTCAACCCGGCTGAAAACTGCCTCCGTCAGGCCAATTTACGTCCGCGTTTCTCCCCCAATGCCTGCCGGACTCCCGCCAGTCCCAGATGATTGATCACCTGCCCTTTCTCCAGCCAGCCCTTGCGCGCCATGCCCGCCCCCAGCCGCAGATAACCCGCCTGGTCGTTCCGGTGCGCATCCGGGTTGATCACACACCTTACCCCCTTGCTTTTCGCATACGGCCAGTGTCGCCAGTCCAAATCAAACCGCCAGGGATTGCAGTTCAGTTCCAGCCACGTCCCCGTCGCCGCGCAGGCGTCAATAACCGCTTGCATATTAATTGGATAAGGCTCCCGGCGCAACAGCAATCGCCCCGATAAATGCCCCAGCATGTGCACATAGGGGTTCTCCGCCGCCCGGATCAGCCGCTTCGTGTTCTCCGCCTCCGAACTCGCGGGCACATGCAGACTCGCCACCACCACCTCCAGCTCCGCCAGCACCTCATCCGGAAAATCCAGCCGGTCCTTCAAAATATCCACCTCCGACCCCGTCAGCAGCCGGAAATCACTCCCCTGCGCCGCCAAACGCGCGTTGACTTCCCCAATCGCCTTGATTTGCTCCCGCAACCGACCCGTATCCAGCCCGTTCGCCTGAAAGGACGACTGGGAATGATCCGTGACCGCCCAGTACGCCAGCCCCAGTTCCTCCATGTAATCCGCAATCTCCTCCAGCGTGTTGTGCCCGTCGCTCCAGTTCGAATGGTTGTGCAGCGCCCCCTGCAAATCCGTCCATTCGATCAAGCGCGGCAGGTCGCCGGCCTCCCCCGCGCTAAATTCCCCGTGGTCCTCCCGCAATTCCGGCGGAATGTACGGCAGCGCCAGCGCCCCGAAAATGTCCTCCTCCGTCGCGCATGGCACCCGCAGCGCCGGATCCCGCGTCTCCTCCTTGGACTTGAACAAGCCATACTCGTTCAGCCGCAGCCCCCGGGTGATCGCCCGCTGCCGCATCACAATGTTATGCTCCTTGCTGCCCGTGAAATATGCCAGGGCAAAGGGAAACTCCGCGTCACTGACCACCCGCAAATCACACTGGATGCCCCCCTCCAAAATCACACTCGCCTTCGTCTCCCCCTGCGCCGTCACCTTGAGGATCCCAGCCTGCGCCACAAAAAATTCAATCACCGCCGCCGGCGTCTTGGACGACGCCAGCAAATCAATGTCCCCCACCACCTCCTTGAACCGCCGCAAACTCCCCGCCGTTCCGCACCGGATCACCGCCTCGCACTCCCGTAGTGCCGCCAGCAACGGCTCCGCCACCACCAAACAGTCCGAGAGCAAATGCTTGGAGGCATAAAGTCGGTGCCGTTCTATCCCCTCCAGTAAATTCATCTGCGTCTTCTCCCCGAACCCCTCCAATTCAGCCACCTTGCCCGCCCGGCACGCCGCCTCCAGTTTCTCCACCGAATCCACCCCCAAATGCTTCCGCAACGCCTGGATTTTCTTGGGCCCCAACCCCGGTATTTCCAGCATTGCGATCAACCCCGGCGGAATCGAGGCCTGTAATTCCTCATAATACTTCAGCCGCCCCGTTTCCACCAGTTCCGTGATTTTCTGCTCCAGCGCCGCGCCAATGCCCTTGATCTCCCCCAGCCGCTTCTCCGCCACCAGCGTCGCCAGCGGCTCGCCCAGCCCTTCCAGCGTCCGCGCCGCGTTCGCGTACGCCCGCGTCTTGAACGGGTTTTCCCCGCTCAATTCCAGCAACGTTCCAATCTGCACCAGTATGTCCGCCACCTGCTCTTTGTCCATGACCCCAGCATGAACCCGCAACTTCCAAGTTTCAAGTGGTCGTTTGTTCCGCTAAACTCCCCCCATGGCGAAACTCCATTCCCGGTCCCGCTCCGTGCCCGTTGCGCTCACCATTGCCGGCTCCGATAGCGGCGGCGGCGCCGGCCTTCAGGCCGACCTCAAAACGTTTGCCGCCCTCGGCGTCCATGGCACCACCGCCGTCACCTGCCTCACCGCCCAAAACCCCCGCCGCGTCCTCGCCATCACCCCCTGCCCGCCCGCCATGCTCCTCGCGCAACTCAATGCGGTCTGGGAGGAACTCCCCCCCGCTGCCATCAAAACCGGCATGTTGGGCAACGCCGCCACCGTCCGCCTCCTCGTGGATTTTTTCCGGCAACATCCCGGCCCGCCCTTCGTCCTTGACCCCGTCATGGTCGCCACCAGCGGCGCCCGCCTCCTCACCCCCGCCGCCATAAAATTACTGCTCGCCGACTTCCTCCCCCTCGCCACCCTCGTCACCCCCAACGTGGACGAAACAGAAATATTAATCGGTGATAAACCCGCCACAGTGGACGACCTCCGCACCACCGCCCGCCAGATTCATGGCCGTTACGGCTGCGCCGCCCTCGTCAAAGGCGGTCATCTGCCGGATCCCCGCACCGCCGTGGATATTTTCTTCGACGGGAAAACGGAATTATTTCTCGCCGCCCCCTTCATCCGGGGCCTGAAAACCCACGGCACCGGCTGCACCTATTCCGCCGCCATCACCGCCGGCCTCGCCCGCGGCCTGAAACTCCCCGACGCCGTCACCCGCGCCAAGCACTATATCACCCGCGCCATCGCCGGCAGCTACCGCACCCACGGCCACCCCGTGCTCCAACACCACTCCACCAACCTTGCCCCCGCCTTCGGCCCGCACTAACCTGACCCCGTCATGAGCAAAGCCAGCAAACATCGTCCGTGTCCCGCCCTCGGCCATGGCATCTCCTCCGCTGAGTGCGGCGAAAAACGCCTGAGCCAGATCCCCTGCCCGCCGGACTGCCCCTTCAACCCCTTCGGCCCCGCCCATTATGACCAACTGCTCGAGTTGGAAAAACGGGTGGACGACCGGACCATGCAACAGCTCCTGGCCCAGCCGCCCGACCCGCTCACCTTCCACCGAAAACTCGCCCGCGCTCAATATATGGGCATGCTGGCCGTCCAGACCTTTTACTTCTGGCACCTGTATTTTGCGGTGGGACCGGACGGTCTCACCTTCACCCGCCGCTGGGAACTCGCCGGTTGGCGCGATCTCAAAAATGACGAACGGGTCATGCTCCGCGCCAAAATGCAAGTCCGCATCGCCCTCCTCGAAATCCACCGCGTGTTCGCCGACGGCCGCCTCGAGGCCGTGGACCTGCTTTCCGACTGCCCTGAACCAATGATCTTCCGAGACCGCATGCTGGCCCGCACCGTCAATCGTTTCACTGTCCTTCTCACTTGGATTTGTCCCCTGCCCCACTACTGGCGGCTGAGTGGCACCGCCAATCATATCCCGGAACTCGGCCAGTTTCCCGCGCCGGAAATCATCCGCGAAATCGTCGCCCATCTCGGCGGCCCCGTCACCGAGCCGGAAATCCGGCTCTGGCTGGCCGAACACCTGCCCCAATTTGTCACCGCCCTCCATGCCGTCTCCCATGCCCGGCATCAGCTAATGCTCGCGGGCATTGACGCCAAGTGGGGCGCCGCCCGGTACGAGCTCCAGGCCCCCTTCGCTCAATGCCGCGACCGGCTGGATGCCCTGTCTGACGTCAGCCCGGATGACCTCACCAACGCCGAAATGGACGAGGGTTTGGCCGAAGCCCGCGTCTGGTTTGAACCCGAACCCGGCCACCCCTCCCTCACCACCGTCCAGGGCCGGATTGTTCTCGGCCGTGTCCTGCTCGGACAAGCCCAATGGCGGCTGGAAACCCTGGGCGCGGAAAAACTTTCCCGCCTGCGGTCCCGCTTCGAAAGCCACCTTGGGGAACGCGTCCGCTTTGTCAGTGAACGGATTGAAGACCTCGGTGGCCGCCTCGCCGCGCAAGGCCCCGCCGTGGATGCCTCCCTGGTGCCGCCCCGCCTGCTCGAAAATCCCGGCCAGATGGTCATGGCCTCCTCCCGCGTGCCCGCCCCGCCCCCGGGACGGTCACAAGCCGGGGCCGAAAACGACCTCCTGCAAGCCATGGAACGCGCCTTTTTGGCGGACCACATCCCCGCCCTCGACCACCGTACCCCGCGGGAAGCCGCCCAAGACCCGCTCCTCCGTCCCAAACTTATTCAACTCATAAAACAGCGCGTGCGCAGCCACGACGAACGCAATTTGGCTTCCGGTCGCACCGACGACATCAACTGGCTCTTGCAAGAACTGGGTCTGACCGAAATCCTGTTTGACGCCCCCCCGCTGCGCCCGCTCCCGCCGCCCCCCCAGCTTCAGTCCCCTCCGGGTCCGCCTCCGCCACCTCTGCCTGACTTCAAGTGGCTGGACGAGGACGACTGGGAGGCACCCGTCGCCGTGGATCCCCTCCGGCCGCCCGCCCCGTCCCTGCCCCGCGAACCGCTGACGGCCGGCGAGGCGTTCGCCCGCACGACCGCCACCCTAACCCGGTTTGATTCCATTGAAGATGCCGAGGATGAACTGCTCGCCAGTGGATCAACCCTGCTGGACGACTTGGAGGACCTCACCTTGGATTCCTTGTCGGAAGCTGATTTTTCCCTGGCCCTCCCCTTTTTACTGCAAACCTGGTTTGCCCTGGTCCCCTTCGGCTGTCGCGCGCCAGAGATTCTTTATGACCATTTCGCCGAAACCCTCGCCGCCAATGGCATCGCCCTGGAGCAGGCCCTTCTGGCCCCAACTCCGGGCAAATTCAAGGCGCTTGTCAGCCAAAGCCCGCAGCCAGAATTGTTGTCCATGATCGTCGGCACAATCATGGGCATGACCGAAACCGGCACCCCGGAGTTGCCCTTCTCTCCCGAAGCCAAACCCGTGATCATCGCCCTCGTTCAAACCATCATTGAAGAAGTAACCGCCGCCCTGCGCCAACCATAATCCTTTCGACTGGCCGCCTCGCCCAAGGAGATTTTGCGTCCCTTCCGTCCTTTGCCGCGATGCAAAAGCCCGGGGCAAAAACCCTCCGTCCAGTGGCATCCCTTGTCCCGCTGCTCCCCTCACGGTCTGCTCAGCCGGAAAAATGTCCCGGCATTCGTCACTCCCACCGTGAGCTGGTTCACCCCCAGCGCCGCATTCACCACCGGCGCGGGCCAATTCGTGTTCCACGCCCCGCCCGTCAGCAAATTTGTGCTCGATTGCACCCCAAACCCCGCCGGATACACCGGCCACGCCAGCGTGGCATCGGCGCCCGCTTTCGTAATGCCCAGCGACGTTGTAAAAAACTCAAACGCGAGCGCATAAGGCTCCGCCAGGCTGACCGTTGAGAAACCGCCCGCTTTCCACACCTGCAAATCATACCGGCCCGCCGACAGCCGTGGCACCCAGACATGCTGGAGGTTGTCCACCGTGCTCACACTGGAAGCCACCAGGCTGTTGTTGGCCGTGTTGTATAAAAACAACTCCAAATTGTTGATCCCCGTCTGATTCTGGTGCCGGTTCCAGGCCAGCGTCGCCGTGGCCGTGAACGTCGCGCCCGCCACGCCGTTCGTCACGTTGAAATAATAATGGTTCACCTCGTCGCTGGTGTAGCTGCTGGTGTTGGTATTGTAATCCCAGCCGCTCAGGACACCGACCGTCCCGCTGGCCCCCGTCGGCGGATGTGCCGCCCCCGTGGCCACGCTTGTCGCCACCACGTATCCGTGCTTGCCCCGCGTCAGTTGTTTGTACGAGTTAAACACATTCAGCACCCCCGCCCCGTAATTGACATCCAGCGGCGAGGGACTTGGGTTGGTCCAACCCGCTGGCTTGATCGCCCCGTTCAGCAGCAAGGCCTTCACCGTGGTGATATTCGCCGCCGAGGCGGTGTCGCTTCCCCCGTCCCCGCGCAAACCTGCCTGCATTATCACTGCGGCCGCCCCGGCCACCAGCGGCGTCGAATAACTGGTCTCCGACGCCGGCGCCACCAAGTCCGGCTTGGCCCGGCCATTGTCCAGTGTGGGGCCCGTGCTCGAAACGCCACCGAAAGCCCCCACTCCCAGCCCGTTGTAACAGGTTGCGGGCGGACTCACCGCGCCCCCATTGCCAATCGCGCTCACAAACAAAGTGCCATACTGCGCCGCATAAGTGTCATACGCGGAGTCAATCGTCATTTGTTGACTCGTTCCCGTCACTGTCAGCGTAAAACTCTGGTTCACCACCGGATCATTAATGTTGGAACTCGGCAGGTAACTTCCCAAAAAACTGTCCCCCGAAACAAAATAAGTGGCGTCATAATTATCCACATGCGCCACATTCGTGGCCACCCCCTGTCCAAACCCATAAAACGACTGCCCCACCACGTCCGCATGGCCGGACTCCGAACCCACGGAATTCGGAAAACTGGACGCCGAACCGCTGGCCGAATAATACGTGAACCGGGACACGAGCTGGCCGATGGAAGTGGGATTCACCTCAAAATCACCCGCGCTGGGCGTGTCCGCCTCCACCTGCGCCACCCGCACTCCCGTGCCATTGACATTCGTGGCCACGGTGTTTAACAGGGTCACCCCAATCGTATCCAGCGTCCCGGCCCGCAGGGAAAACACCGCCAGAATCGCAATTACCAGGCCGCAGCCCATCCTGAAGAACCTGGCGCCCATACCCACGCCACGATTAGCAACATGAATAGAAATCATTCCGTAATTTAACCCAGGTTCGCAAAAATTGCAAAATGCGCCCGCCAGCAATAATCATTTCCCTGCTAACTTCGGCAACCCTGCTTCAGGCGTGCTTTTGAAAATCCAACCATTTAATCGCTCAACCCCTTAATCATTCCCCCTGCCAGCGGTACCCATCTTGAAGTTTCGCGTGGTTCCCGCCAAAATCGCACCTTGTTATTTCCCCCCGACTCGGCGATGCTAACCCACCTGTAATTGGCACCGCAATGAATAGTGATACCCAACGCACCGTCCGCTTCCTCAAAAGCTGGATCATCAACACCCTCGCCGTGCTGCTCGCGGTGAAAATCGTGCCCGGCGGCCACATCCATTTTACCACCACCGGCCTTCTGCCCCCCATTCTGACCGCCCTCACCCTCGGCATCCTGAACGCTTTCATCCGGCCCGTCCTCCTGCTCCTGGCCCTGCCATTGCTCATCTTTACCCTCGGCCTTTTCACCCTCGTCATTAACGCCCTCCTCCTCTGTCTTGTCGCCTGGCTCCTGCCCGACTATTTCCGAGTGGACACCTTTGGCGCCGCCTTCCTTGGTGCCGCCATCATCGGCATTGTCTCCGTCGCGTTGAACATCCTCACCGGGGGTTCCAAAGTCTCAGTTCAGCGCCGGCAACCACCGCCGCCGCCGCCAGGTAAATCCGGCCCTGGCGATGGCCCGGTTATCGACGTCTAAACGAGCCGGTACGCCGCCGCCAGCGTGGGAATGCCCTGCGCGTGGAACCCCCGTTCAAAATCCGTCAGCACCCCCGCCAGTTCCTCCGGCGTGGGCGCACCGGCAAATTCCCGCGCCGCACCGAATACCTCCGTCATCTGCGCAAAGTATTCCGCGTCGTCCGTCCGCAAATACACCACCCCGCCCGGCCGCAACACCCGCCATGCCAGTGCCGGAAACCCCGCGTTGATCAAACGATGCCGGTGATGCTTCTTCTTCGGCCACGGATCGGGAAAATACACATGCACCGCCTCCGCGCATTGCGCTGGCAGCAGGTATTGCAAAAAGTAAGCTGACTCAATTCGCACTCCGCGCAAATTCGTCAGCCCCGCCAACCGCCCCTTGCGGTCCAGTTTCTTGATCCGCCCCAGCAGCCGCTCCACCCCCAGGAAATTTATTGCCGGATGCCGCCGCGCATACTCCGCCAGAAACGACGCATCGCCGCACCCCAGTTCCACTTCCAGCGCCTGCCGCGCGGAAAATAACTCCGCCAAATCCAATGGTTCAACAATGGATTTAAATTCGTAAACCAGATTCGTCAGATCAATCAGGGATGCAGCCATCAAGCCCCCAGCATATCGCAGCCACCCGGCCTTGGAAATCTTGAAAACACCTCAATCCAGCTCAATCCCCACCGGACAATGATCACTGCCCATTATGTGCGGCTGGATAAATGCCCGCTTAAGCTGCGGGCGCAACGCTTGCGACATCATAAAATAATCAATCCGCCATCCCACATTCCGCGCCCGCGCCCCGGACATCGGACTCCACCATGAATAATGGCCGCCGCCCCGCTCAAATTCCCGGAATGTGTCCACAAACCCCGCCGCCACTCCCGCCGAAAACCCGGCCCGCTCCTCGGGCGTGAAACCATGATTCCCCACATTCGCTTTCGGATTCGCCAGGTCAATTTCCGTGTGCGCCACATTCAAATCTCCGCACCAGATTACTGGCTTTTTCTTTTCCAACAACTTCAAGTACGCCAGGAAATCCCGATCCCACTGTTGCCGGTACGGCAGCCGCGTCAATTCCCGCTGGGAATTGGGCACATACACATTCACCAGGTAAAAATCCTTGTATTCCGCCATGAGGACGCGCCCTTCATTGTCGTGCTCCGCCACCCCGATATGTGGGGTCACCTTGAGCGGCTGCGTCTTGGTAAAAATCGCCGTGCCCGAATATCCCTTCTTCATCGCCGAATTCCAAAAAACATGGTAATCCGCCGGCCATACCGGCGTCACCTGCTCCGGCGAGCATTTGGTCTCCTGCAAACACAAAATGTCCGGCTGCTCCGCTGCCAGGTATTCCAGAAAATTCTTTTTCAACACCGCCCGCAGCCCGTTCACATTCCAAGAAATCAATTTCACGCCCCAAAACGTAGCCCAACCACCCGCCAAGATAAACGAAGAACCGCACGGGCCTTTGGACTTGAGACCTTGGACTTTAGACTTGAGACCTCCCTTGCCATTGACGTTCTGCCTCCCAGCGCTTACCCTACGATTGTCGTATGATCGCCAGCACCGCCACCAAAACCTCCGCCACCCCCGGTTTTCGCCTGGGCGATGAACGCCTCGTTCGCCTCACCGCCAACGCCGCCTTAAAAGTCTCCACGCTCCTAACCAAACAAGGCCGCCCCAACGGCGTCCTCCGCGTGGCCGTCGTCGGCGGCGGCTGCTCTGGCCTCCAATACAAAATGGACCTTCAGGATGCTCCTGCCAGCCGCGATATCCTGGTGGAATCCGCCGGCGTCCGCGTCGTTGTGGACCCCAAAAGCGCCCTCTATGTGACCGGCAGCGAACTGGACTACGTCAGCGCCCTGGACGGCGGGTTCAAAGTTAAAAACCCCAACGCCGCCACCAGTTGTTCCTGCGGCGAAAGTTTCACGGCGTGACCGACTACTTCGCCCTTCTCGACGAACCCCGCCGCCCCGGTCTGGACTCCGACCGGCTCCGCCAAAAATTTCTCGCCCTCGCCGCCACGGTCCATCCCGACCGCATCCATCAGGCTGGCGCGGCCGAAAAAACCGCCGCCAACCGCCATTACGCCGAACTCAGCGCCGCCTGCCAGTGCCTTACCGATCCCAAAACCCGCCTCCAGCACTTGCTCGAACTGGAACGCGGCGCCCGCCCGGCGGAAATCCAAACTATTCCCCCGGCCCTGGCCGACTGGTTCGCCAGCATCGCCGCCCTGTGCCAGGCTGCCGACACCTTTCTCCTGGAACGCGAAAAAGTCACCTCCCCGCTCCTGAAAATCCAATGGTTTGAGCGCGCCCAAGAGTGGATCGAACGCCTGCAAGATTGGCAAAAAACTCTCGCCACCCAGCGCGGCGAACTCGATGCCCGGCTGAAAGTGCTGGATCAGCAGTGGCAGGAAAGCAATCTGGTACCCGAACGGCCAAATGAATCCTCGGCTGCACGCGAGTCTGCGAACAATGCTCCCTCTCCCAAGAGAGAGGGCCGGGGCGAGGGGGAAAGCCAGCTAACCTACTCCCTGCGTCACCTGGAGGTGGCAAATATCGGAACATCCAATCCCGTTTTCCCGCCAACCGAGCTCCTCGCCCGCCTCGAAGAACTCTACCGTTTCTACGGCTACTTCAACCGGTGGCAAAACCAATTGCAAGAACGCATCGCCCGGCTCTCGTTTTAGCATTACCCATAGGCACTTCCAAAGCAACGCGCTATACCGCCATTGCCTAAGCCAGTCCTGCCTCCTGCCAATCCCTCCAGGTCCGTGTCAGTCCCTGGAGCTTGGATGTTGGAGTTTGAATATTACTTCCTTTTCTCACTCCGCCTGAAACGCAATCACACTCAACGGCGGCAGCAAAAACTCCGCCGAGTGCGATTGATTGTGCATCGGAATCGGCTGGGCGGTCACCCGGCCCAGATTCCCCTTGTTGCTCCCGCCGTATAGCTTGGAATCACTATTCAGAACCTCGCGCCATTTCCCGCCCTTCGGCAGACCCACCCGGTAAAACGGGCGCGGCACCGGTGTCATATTCATGATCACCGCAATCTGCTGCGCCCCGTCTGCCGTCTGGCGCCGGAAGGACAGCACACTATTCTCCCGGTCATCGCAATTGATCCACGAAAAACCCGCATGATCATAATCCGCCTGCCACAGCGCGGCCGCGGCCGCGTATAGCCGGTTCAAATCCGCCACATACTTTTGCAGCCCAACATGATAGGGACCCAGCTTCAGCGCCGCCCAGTCCAGCTCGCCATTCTCATTCCACTCCGCCCGCTGCCCGATTTCCCCGCCCATGAACAACAATTTCTTCCCGGGAAACAACCATTGATAGCCCAGCAGAATCCGCAGGTTGGCAAACTGCTGCCACTCATCCCCCGGCATCCGGCCAATCAACGACGCCTTCCCGTGGACCACCTCGTCGTGCGACAGCGGCAGCACAAAATTTTCCGTGTGATGATACAACATCGCAAACGTCAGATCATTCTGGTGGAATTTGCGGTGAATCGGCTCGCGCTTGAAATAGCCCAGCGTGTCGTGCATCCAGCCCATGTTCCATTTCAGCGAGAAGCCCAGTCCGCCGTTTTCCGGCGGCCGCGTCACCTGCGGCCACGCCGTGGATTCCTCGGCAATCGTCACCACCCCCGGATGTTCCGTGTGGGTCAAATAATTAAACTTCTTGAGAAACTCAATCGCCTCCAGATTTTCCCGCCCGCCGTGTTGATTCGGCAGCCATTCCCCTTCCTTGCGGGAATAATCCAGGTACAACATCGAGGCCACCGCGTCCACCCGCAGCCCGTCAATGTGAAACCGCTCGCACCAGTACAGCGCGTTGGCCACCAGGAAATTCGACACCTCCAGCCGCCCAAAATTGAATATCAGCGTTCCCCAATCCTGGTGCGCTCCCTTGCGCGGATCCTCATGCTCGTACAACGCCGTCCCGTCAAACCGCGCCAGCGCCCAGTCATCCCGCGGAAAATGCGCCGGCACCCAGTCAATGATCACCCCAATCCCCGCCTTATGCAGCTCATTCACCAGGAATTGAAAATCATCCGGTGTCCCGTACCGGCTCGTGGGCGCGTAAAAGCCCGTGATTTGATACCCCCAGGAGGGATAGTATGCGTGCTCCGCCACCGGCATGAATTCCACATGGGTGAACCCCAGCCGCCGCACATATTCCACCAGCGGCGCCGCCAGTTCCCGGTAATTCCAGGATTCCGAGGCGGATTTCTTCTGCCACGATCCCAGATGAACTTCGTACGCGCTCATTGGCGTGCGCAGGACATCCTGTCCGCGCCGGCGCTCCAGCCAGGCCGCGTCCGACCACTTGAACTCCCGCGTTTCCCAAACAATGGCGGCGTTTTTCGGGGCCGTCTCAAAAAAGCTCCCAAATGGATCGGTTTTGATCCGAATCGCACTGTTCGCATCCAGCAGCTCAAACTTGTAATGCGCGCCCTGCCCCACGCCCGGAATGAAAATCTCCCAGACCCCCGAAACCCCCAGCAGCCGCATCGCATGAAACCGCCCGTCCCACTGGTTGAAATCACCCACCACGCTCACCCGCCGCGCATTCGGCGCCCACACGGCAAAGCTCGTGCCTGGCATCCCGTCAATCACGCGCAGCCGCGCCCCGAGCTTGTCGTAAATCCGTCGCTCATCCCCCTTGCCAAATAAAAACAAATCCGCCTCCCCCAGCGTGGGCAAAAAAGAATACGCATCCCGGTGTTGTCGCGTCTGGCCCTGGTGGTTGGTCACCCGCAGATCATACGCATAAACGAGGCTGGCATCGTGGGTCACCCCCTCAAACAAACCGCTCTTGTGAATCCGCTTGAGTTTGAACCGGGGCTTGTCCTTTTCGTGCGTGGGCAGCACTTCGACACTGTCCGCGTCCGGTAGCAGCGCGCGGACCACCAGTCCGGTGCCATCCGCCAGCGGATGCATTCCCAGCAGCGTGTGGGGCGACTGGTGCTTCAGCTCTACGAGACACCGCAATTCGTCAGGCTTCAGAATCATGCTGGTCAGAGATTAACCAATTCCATCCGCCATGGGAACTGTTCTTGTAAATTACCAGCAATTTCGGAAGGTGGGGGATGGCGTCGCTTTTTGTCCGGCAGGATCAAATTTTAGGCGTGGATTGTTTTGGCTGAGGATTTGCTTTTGGAATCGCGATGTGGCCGGGAGACACTTT
>Ga0182012_10001582_pt1 | contig 24806 bp, 24 predicted proteins | sample 612S2SmetaG_FD_120486 | JGI IMG/M metagenome (GOLD analysis project Ga0182012, IMG submission 120486) | Permafrost microbial communities from Stordalen Mire, Sweden - 612S2S metaG | ecosystem: Environmental > Terrestrial > Soil > Wetlands > Permafrost | place: Sweden: Stordalen | collected... | reverse complement strand
TGGGCTTACCCGGTCTGCACGGGGTCGGGAACTGGACGGAAGAGGTTAGCCGCCGATCAACGCCGATGCACGCCGATGATGGGTGAACCCGTCGGGTGAGACACAAGGGAAAAGACGCCGTTACCGTTCGATGATAATTGCTCTCAAGCAAGGCGAACTGCACGTCTGCGTGGGTAAGACCGATTGGCGCGCCTTCAGTGGATCCGGGCCCGCGTTATCACTGTTGGAGTGGTTGGGTCTTGTCTTAATTTCGATCAACCAGAGAACTTTCGGGAGTGTCGAACCGCTGTTCGCCGACACTCCAGAATCATCGCGTTCGATTTGAAGCGTCACCGCGTTATTCAGGCAGGGACAATGCTTGTAGAGAAAATGCGCGGATCGGTTCAGGTAGTCGCCGCGGGGCACTCGCAAGAAATCGGATGCCGAGAAGGTCTCCATCAGCAAATAGTGCTTGGTCATTCTGGTTCTCTCGCGTCAAAACCGCGGAGGCCGATTATAGGACGCTTTCGAGGTTGGCCCGATCAAATTGCGGTTCCTCGTAGATAGTACCGCAGGCCCTTCACTTCAGGACTACCCGATTGGTTTCCGGATGCTTGCTCATCAGCGTGGGCCTAAAGCCCGTCGTCCCCCTGCCTTCCTCCCGCTCGGCCCTCAATTGGGAAGGCTCGTGCGCATGCGATTCCGACGGACCTCACCCCATTCCGAAGGCCTGAATTCGGCCCTTCGGGCACGCCACAGCTATCGAATATTGTTATTGAAGGCAATAGGAAGGACGACGGACCCGCGAGCAACAGAATCTTCCTAAACTTAACGGGAACCCACCAGAATGTTAGTTTTGGGCGTCCCGAAAACCTGTAAGTCTATGAAAGGAAATGGTAATAGGTGGCGGGGACGACGGGGCTCGAACCCGCGACCTCCGACGTGACAGGCCGGCGTTCTAACCAACTGAACTACGTCCCCGCATTTCGCGGACAACTTTGCGAACTCCTCAGCGTACCACGGAACTTTCTGCCTTACAATTCGACCCACTGCACCGCATTCTGTGGCAGACTAAAGGGATTCAAATTCTTAGCCGATCTCGACAAAGGAGAACGCAAGCGTGAGCCATCACTCGGAAACTCCGTTCGACAACATCGAGAATTCGCATCAATATGTCGCTTTGCTGGCGGACGCAATTGCGGAAGCCCAGGCGGACGTGGATGCCCAGATAGCCCTCGCCGTTTCAGAACGCGCGGAACGCCGTCTCGAAGCGCTCCAACTGGTCTCGTACAACCTGACCAAGCTCAACTCCCACATCATGACGAGCCGCCGCATTCTCAACGACTTGCGCAGCTTACGGCGACTGCTGCTGGAGGAACGTACGCTTCCTTACGCGGCGAGCGAAAAGACTTCCGGCGCTGGCGTGTAGCGCTGCCGGGTGGCGAGCACCACTCCGGCTGTGAAATTGTCCATTCGGGTGCTGACACACACCATCCGGCTTCTCTCGCTTGGAACCAGCACCGCAGCGCGCTAGACTGGTAGGTTCGTTCACCTAATCCCGCCAGGAGATTGCATTGGCAGCGCAGAGAACTTTTCTTTTCACTTCTGAATCTGTTACTGAGGGACATCCCGACAAGATCGCCGATCAGATATCGGATGCGGTGCTGGACGCCGTGCTCGAACAGGATCCGCATGGCCGCGTGGCGTGCGAAGTTCTGGTGACGACCGGAATCTGCGTGGTTTCGGGCGAGATCACCACCTCCTGCTACGTGGATGTGCCGCGCATTGCGCGCCAGACGATTGAATATGTGGGATACACGGACGCGGCCTACGGATTCGATTCGAAGACCTGCGGCGTGTTGAACACGATCCAGTCGCAGAGCCCCGATATTGCGATGGGCGTGGATACGGGCGGGGCGGGCGACCAGGGGCTGATGTTCGGGTATGCCTGCAATGAGACGGCGGAGCTGATGCCGCTGCCGATCATGCTGGCGCACAAGCTTTCGCGACGCCTTTCGGACGTGCGGCGGTCGGGCGAACTCGACTTCCTGAGGCCCGACGGGAAGAGCCAAGTGACGGTGGAATATGTAGATGGCAAGCCGGCGCGCATCGATGCGGTGGTAGTCTCGATTCAGCACCATGACACAGTGACCACCGAGGAGCTGCGCGACAAGGTTCGACGCCATGTGATCGACGCGGTGATCCCCCAGAACATGGTGGATGAAAACACCAAGTACCACATCAATCCGACAGGCCGTTTCGTGATTGGCGGACCGCATGGGGATACGGGGCTGACGGGCCGCAAGATCATCGTGGATACGTATGGGGGAATGGGACGCCATGGCGGCGGGGCGTTTAGCGGCAAAGACCCGACAAAGGTGGACCGCTCGGCTTGCTATATGGCGCGTTACATCGCCAAGAACATTGTGGCCGCCGGGCTGGCGGACCGGGTGGAAGTGCAACTGGCCTATGCGATCGGCGTGGCGGAGCCGGTTTCGGTGAATGTGAATACCTTCGAGACCGGTACGGTTCCGGAGGAAAGAATCTGCGAACTGATCCGTTCGAATTTCTCGCTGACGCCGGCGGGAATTATTCGGACGCTTCAACTGCGCCGCCCCATCTATCGGACAACCGCGGCATTTGGTCATTTCGGGCGCACCGAGGATAGCTTCTCGTGGGAAGCGACGGATAAGGCGGAAGCGCTGCGCACCGCCGGACAACTGGTGGAAGCCGCGGCGCATTAGTCACTCGGCACCCAACACGTAGAAAAGCTCTTTTTTTTCAGAAAGGTTCAAATATGTCCGCCAACGTAACGACTCAAATCGCATCCGACGTGAAGGATCTGGGACTCGCCGACCGGGGCAAGCGCCGGGTGGAATGGGCGTTTCAGTCGATGCCCGTGCTGCAGACGATCCGCAAGCAGTTTATTAAGTCGCAGCCGCTGGCCGGCATGCGTGTCGCGGCTTGCCTGCACGTGACGACCGAGACGGCGAATCTGATGATTGCGCTGAAGGATGGCGGAGCGGAGGTGACGTTGTGCGCTTCGAACCCGCTGTCGACACAGGACGATGTGGCGGCGACGCTGGTAAAAGACCACGGCATCGGCATCTTTGCGGTGAAGGGCGAATCGAACGAACTTTATTATCAGCATCTGATGGCGTGCGCGGATGTGCGGCCGCACATGACGATGGATGATGGCGCGGACCTGGTATCGCTGCTGCACACCAAGCGCACCGATCTGCTGGAGAATATCGTGGGCGGCACCGAGGAGACGACGACGGGCGTGATTCGTCTGCGGGCCATGGCGAAAGAAGGAGTGCTGAAGTACCCGATCATCGCCGTGAACGATGCCTACACGAAGCATCTGTTCGATAACCGGTACGGCACGGGCCAATCGACCATCGACGGCATTATTCGCGCGACGAACGTACTGTTCGCCGGCAGCAACGTGGTGGTGGCGGGCTACGGATGGTGCGGACGCGGCGTGGCGATGCGGGCGAGGGGTTTGGGCGCAAGCGTGATTGTGACCGAAATCGATCCGACCAAGGCGCTGGAAGCGGTGATGGATGGTTTCCGCGTGATGTCGATGAACGAGGCGGCGGCAATTGGCGACATCTTTATTACGGTGACGGGCAACAAGCATGTGATGGGCCGGGAGACTTTCTCGCGGATCAAGAACAACGCGATCGTGTGCAACTCGGGTCACTTCAATATCGAGATCGACCTGGAGGCGCTGGGCAAGATGGCAGTTTCGCGCCGCGAGACGCGCGACTTTGTGGAAGAGTTCAAGCTGGGCGATGGACGGCGCGTGTATGTGCTGGGCGAGGGCCGGTTGATCAACCTGGCAGCGGCCGAAGGGCACCCGGCATCGGTGATGGATATGAGCTTCGCGAACCAGGCGCTTTCGGCCGAGTACATGGTGAAGCATCACAAATCGCTTGAGAACAAGGTGTATTCGGTGCCGGAGAAGCTGGATAAAGAAGTAGCCCGATTGAAACTGGAGGCGATGAACGTTACGATCGACCGGTTGACGCCTGAGCAGGAACATTATCTGGCCAGTTGGAACGAAGGCACCTAGAAGGAAACGCACGCGGCGGCCGCTTCCGGCGGCCCGCCCTTGTGGTCAGGCACGACCCTGCTATCATCGGTATGGTTTGAACGTCGCTCTTTTGCCATACGCGCGTCATTCGGCATTCTGGATGATGGCGCATGATGGCGGCGGCGCTACCATGACTAACCTATTCATATGATCAAAGTCGAAGGCCTGACGAAGCGATACGCACGCACGGTCGCGGTGGATCACATTTCGTTCGAAGTCAATAAGGGTGAGATTGTTGGTTTTCTGGGGCGCAATGGCGCCGGGAAAACCACAACCATGCGCATGCTCACGTGCTTTCTGCCGCCCACCGAGGGTTCGGCGAACGTGGCGGGGTACGACGTGCTGCAGCAGCCGATGGAAGTGAAAAAGCGCATCGGCTATCTTCCTGAAAACCCGCCGCTTTATCCCGATATGGAAGTGGGCGAGTATCTCACTTTCGTGGGAACAATCAAGGGAATTCCGGCGGCGGAACTGGCCCAGCGCGTCGAGGAATCGGCGCGGCGCTGCGCCATTGCCGACGTCAAGACGAAGCTGATCTCGAAGCTCTCCAAAGGCTACCGGCAGCGCGTGGGACTGGCTCAGGCGATCATTCACAACCCGGACGTGCTGATCCTCGATGAACCGACATCGGGCCTTGACCCGCAACAGATCAGCGAAACGCGCGAACTGATCGCGAGCCTAGCTGGGGACCACACGATCCTGCTGAGCACGCATATTCTGGCTGAAGTTGAGCACACGTGCACCAACATCATCATCATCAACCAGGGCCACCTTGTGGCGACGGGCAGTGTGAAAGACCTGATGAAGCGGATGCGTGGAGCGGAGGCGGTAGTGGTGGATATTCAGTATGAGGGTCTCGACGCGGCGACGGCCCGGCAGCGCGTGGAGCAGATTGCGGGCGTGAGCCGCGTGGTGGTGAAGGACTCCGAACCCGGCCGCGTGGTGCTTGAGGTGGAATCGCTGGAAGGCGCGTCCATCCGGGCGGAACTCGCCCGGGCGGTGGTGCATGCCGGATGGAATCTGGAAGAACTGCGAGCCGCCGCTACCAGCCTCGAAGACGTATTCCTTGAACTGACGGCTTCGGAGAAGAACAAAGCGGCCGCGGCTATTACCGATGCCCCGCCCGCCGCTCCTGAGGTGATCCAATGAGAAACATATTCGCTATTTGCGCCAAGGAGCTGAAGGGTTATTTCGCATCCCCCATCGCTTACCTTCTACTGACCATCTTCGCGGTCTTGTTCGGCTTCTTCTTCTTTGCGGCTGTTGAATTTTTCGCGTCGGCCAGCATGGAGTCGCAGATGTCCGGCCGCGCGTTCCCTATGAACGTGAATCAGCAAATCATCGCGCCGCTTTTCAGCAACGCAACGGTTGTGTTCCTGTTCCTGATCCCCATGATCTCGATGCGTCTGTTCGCCGAAGAGAAGCGACAGGGCACCATGGAACTGCTGCTCACCTCGCCTATACAGGACTGGGAAATCGTAATTGGTAAGTTTCTTGGGGCGATGCTGATGTATACCGCGCTGCTGGGAATCACGGCGCTCGATATCGGCCTTCTCTACATCTACGGCAAGCCGGCGTGGGCGCCTATCCTTACCGGATACCTGGGGCTTCTTCTGCAAGGCGGCTGCCTGCTGGCTATCGGCGCGTATATCTCGACCACCACTAAGAATCAGATTGTGGCAGCGGGAGCGACATTTGGCGTCTGCCTGCTGCTCTATGTTCTCAGTTGGACCACGGATATGGCGCAAACTACTGCGACCAAGGTGATCTCTTACCTTTCCGTGCTCAGCCATTTCGAGCCGTTCTCCAAGGGCTTGATCGATACAAAGGACGTTGTGTTCTACCTTTCCTTTATCTTCTTCGGTTTGTTTCTAACCACGAAATCTTTGGAATCGCTGCGGTGGAGGGCTTAGCCGCACATGGCCGAAAAACAAACGACCCTGGGCGCCAAGCGGACGCAGTATGGCGCTTATATCACTCTCTATACCATCGTCGTCATCGCCGTATTGGTGGTGGTCAACTGGCTGGCGAACGACAACAACAAGAATTTCGACTTCACAGCGAATAAACAGTTCACCCTTTCCGAGCAGACAAACAAGACGGTGCGCAACCTGAAGGGTGACGTCTATCTCACTTACTTCGATAATGCGCGGAATTTTCAAACGGCGCGAGACCTACTGGATCGCTACGCCAACCTTTCGCATAAGCTGCATGTCGCGTATGTCGATCCGGAGAAGAAGCCGGAGATCGCGAAGTCGGAAGGCTTCCGCAGCGAAGGCAGCGTGATTGTTCGCACGGGGGCGAAAACGGAAGAAGCCGGCTCGCTGAGCGAAGAAACGGTGACTAACGCGATCATCCGATCGCTGAAGACCTCGCAGAAGACGGTGTGCTTTGTCGCGGGCAGCGGCGAGAGCGCGACCGACGATCAGGATCGCGGCGGTGCTTCACTCGCCAAGGAACAGCTTGAAAAAGGGACTTATAAGACGCAGACCGTGAACCTTCTGGTGAATCCGCAGATTCCGTCCGATTGCGCCGCGTTGATCATTGCGGGTCCGAAACGCGATTATGTGGACGCCGTGATCGCTTCGCTCAAGAGTTATGTGGAGAATGGCGGACATGTGCTCTTCTCGCTCGCGCCGGTGATTCCTTCGAGCCGGCCGAGCCCCGACCAGAACGCGGCTACGCCTAACCTGAACAAACTGGTCGCGGATTGGGGCATCACGCCGGCAGGAAACATTGTCATCGACCCGCGGTCCGCACTGACCGGGTTCAGCGAAGCTGCGCCGCTGGGTGTGAAGTACGAATCCCAACCGATCGTTCGCGACCTTGGCGGGATTGCGACTCTGTTCCCGATCGCCCAAAGCCTCACCGTCGGCGGTTCGGCCGAGAAGCTGATCTCCAGCTCCGACTCGAGCATGGCCGTGACTAAGATTGGGGCGGGCGGAGGCATCGACCAGGACAGCGCGACGAAGGGCCCGCTGGTCCTGGCGGCTGTCGATACGATCGGAAGCGGCGGCAAGCAAGGCCGCATCGTGGTTGTCGGCTCGGCGATCTGGATGTCGAATCAAGGCATCGGAATCAGTCAGGTGGGCAATCGCGACTTATTCCTGAATATGATCAACTGGCTGACGGCGGATGAAGATCTCATTTCCATCCGGCCCAAAGAGCCGGAAGACCGGCGGATTGCCGTCACCGGCCCGCAGCTACGAATGATCTTCGCCGTGGTGTTGATCCTGTTCCCATTGCTGGCCATCGGCTCGGGCATCGCGATGTGGGTCAAGCGGAGATAGATTTCGATGAAGCAGATGCGTGGGTTGTTGATTGCGGCCATCCTGCTTGCCGGGCTTTCGGGCCTAGTGTACTGGTCGAAGAAGCATAAGGCTGAAGAGGCCTCGAAGCCCTCCGGCGACGCCGCGCCCAAGGTACTCACGCTCGACGAGAAGCAGGTTGACGACATCGGCATTGTGAAGACGGGCAGCGATCCGGTGGAGATCAGCCGGATCGGCGACCGCTGGGAGATTGTGAAGCCAGAGCCCGCCGCAGCGGATCAGGATACGGTCAACACGATCGTTTCCACCGCTGCGAATCTTACATCGGACCGGTTGATTGACGATAAACCGAATGACCTGGCCGCGTTTGGCCTGGCGCAGCCGCTTACTCAGATCACTCTCCATCTGAAGAACGGCAAGAGCAGCACGCTCGACCTAGGTACCGAAACACCCACCCACAGCGGCACTTATGTGAAGCTCGCGACGGAGAGCAAGGTCTACAGTATCCCGGCGTTTTCGAAAAATAACATCGATAAGCCGCTGAATGATATTCGCGACAAACGGGTTCTTACTTTCAGCCAGGAGAAGCTTTCCCGGATTCAGGTAGAAGCTAAAGGGCAAACGATTGAGTTCGGAAAGAATGTGCAGGGGGAATGGCAGATTCTGAAGCCCGAGCCATTACGCGCCGATGGGCTACAGGTGGACGATCTGGTTCGCAAGCTTAGTGAAGCGCGTTTGAAAGTGGACCTCGGCAAGGTGAATGAAGGCACCTTTAGCAGCGCGCCGAAGGTGGCCACGGTGCAGGTGACCGATAACGGCGGCACACAGACGGCGGAGATCCGGCAGGACAAAGACAAGAAGACTTACGCGAAGAGTTCCGTTGTGACGGGCGTTTATCAAGTGGACGCGGACCTGGCCGCGACGCTGACCAAATCGCTTCCCGACTATCGCAGCAAGAAGCTGTTCGACTTCGGCTTTAGCGATCTTTCCGAAGTTTCCACCGAAAACGGGACCTACAAGAAATCGGGCGAAAAGTGGTTCTATAACAGCATGGAGATGGATAACTCCAGCATGATGAACTTCATCGATAAGCTGCGCGACCTGACGGCTACGGGTTTCGAGACCAAGGGCGGCGGAAAGACGATCTTCGAAGCCACCGCCATTACGCAGGACAAGAAACGCAGGGAACGAGTGATCATCACGCGCGAAGGCGGCAATACTTTTGCGCAACGCGAGGGCGAACCCGCCATCTATAAGTTAGATAGTGGAACGGCCGATGCCTTGATACAGGCCGCGAAAGACATAAAGCCGGCGGCGCCGTCCACCAAGTCTAAGAAAAAGTGAACGGCCTTCTTACAGACCTGTACGAACTGACCATGTCGGCGGGGTTCTTCGCCGAAGCGCGGCACGATTACATGGCCACGTTCGAAGCGTCCATTCGCCGTTTACCGCGGAATCGAGACTGGCTGGTGGTTGCCGGGATCGAACGCGCCGTCGATTACCTGCTGAACCTGAGCTATACGGAAGAAGAGATCGATTACCTGCGCGGCCTTCGCCAACTGCGGCACGCGCCGCCCGAATTCTTCCATTATCTGCGTGATTTTCGTTTCACCGGCGATGTGGATTCCGTTCCTGAAGGGACGGTGTTGTTCGCGGGGGAACCCGTTCTCAGTATCCGCGCGCCGCTGATTCAAGCGCAGATCCCGGAAACCTATTTACTTTCGGCCATCACTTTTGAGTCTCTGATTGCCACCAAGGCCGCGCGTATCGCGGATGCGGCTGGTTCACGCTCGGTTCTCGAATTCGGCACGCGACGGGCGCATACTCCGGAAGCCGGCACGTTGGGCGCGCGCGCCGCATACATCGGAGGCTGCTCGGGAACCAGCAATACGCTGGCCGGATTCCGGTATGGCATTCCGGTCTTCGGCACGGCCGCGCACTCCTGGGTGATGTCATTTCGGGACGAATCGGAAGCCTTCCGTTCACTCCAAAGGCTGCTGGGCGATCAAACCGTGCAACTGATCGACACCTACGACGCCATTGAGGGGGCGCGCAAAACGGCGCAACTGGGGCGTCCGCTGTGGGGTGTTCGGCTCGACAGCGGGGACCTGCTGAAGCTTTCGCTCGAAGTCCGCCAGATTCTGAACGACGCCGGTTTGCAGGAAGCACGCATCATGGCGAGCGGAGATCTGGATGAGCATCGCATAGCGGCGCTGGTATCCGCTGGCGCTCCGATTGATTCTTTCGGCGTGGGGACAGAGCTTGCGACATCGGCCGACGCACCGGCCATGGGCATGATTTACAAGATCGTGGAACTGGAAGAAGAAGGGCGGCTGCGCTACACAGCGAAGAACAGCGAAGGTAAGCCTTCCATTCCAGGCGCGAAGCAGGTATGGCGCGCACCGGATGGCGACACGGTTTCCCTGGCGACCGAGACCGTTGCCAGCGCGGTACCGCTGCTGCAGCCTTTGATCCGCAACGGGCGGCGCGTGGGGCCTGTGGAATCCATCGAAACCATGCGCTGCCGGGCCACCGAGACACGGCGGAATGTCTCGGCGAATCACCCCGTCCGCCGCAGCGCCGCGCTGGAGTCTCTTGTCCGCAAGATGCAAGATCATGTCACTCGCCTTTCTTGATATCGATACGCAGATCGATTTTGTGTTCCCCGCCGGCGCGCTCTATGTGCCCGGCGCGGAGCGAATTCTGCCAACGATCGCCCAGTTGAACCAGTACGCGATGGATCACGGAATCCCGCTGGTTTCGACGGCCTGCGCGCATGCCGAAGACGACGCCGAGTTCCACACGTGGCCGCCTCACTGCATTCTGGGAACCGTGGGTCAGGGGAAACCCGCGGCGTTGCTGGTGGGGCAGCGCATCTTTGAAAAGCAGACGACCGATCTGTTTTTGTCGGCTCACGCGGACGCCCTGCTCGCCGAACTGAATGCCGACGAGTTTGTGGTGTATGGCGTGGTGACGGAAATCTGCGTCAAGGCCGCTGCGCTGGGCCTGCTACAGCGCGGCAAACGCGTCATCGTGGTGGAGGACGCCATCATGCACCTCGACCCGGCTGCGGCCGCAAGCTTCTTCGCGGAACTGAAAGCGGCGGGCGGAACGCTATCCACCAGCAGGGACGTTTGCCTAAAGTAATCATCGCCGGCGGAGGGCTCGCGGGACTTTCCGCGGCCGCCGCTCTCGGCAGCGCGGGCTTCGAAGTCGAACTGTTCGAAAGCCGGGCTTTCTTTGGAGGCCGCGCCACGTCCTGGCCGGTGAGCGCGACTGAAGCAGAGGTGATCGATAACTGCCAGCACGTTCTGATGAAATGCTGCGTGAACCTGCGCGACTTCTACAAACGCCTGGGCGTGGAGAACGATATCCACTATTTCGACCAGTTCCATTTCATTGAGCCGGGCGGCCGGATGTCCGTGATGAAGCGCGGCATCTTCCCCGCCCCGGCTCACTTCACGGAGTCTTTCCTCTGCATGAAGTGCTTCAGCGTTGCCGATAAGCTGGCCATCTTCCGGGCGATGCTGGCGATCCGGCGCGAGCAGAACCGGAAAGATCTCGACGACATCAGCATGCTCGAATGGCTGCGGGAAAAACGGCAGACACACGGCGCAATGGAACGCTACTGGAAGCCCATCCTCTATAGCGCGATCAGCGAGGAACTGGACGGCATGGCGGCAGCGCATGCCTTTCAAGTGTTCCTGCTGGGGATGTTCGCCCGCCGTGACTCCTACGAACTGGGCGTGCCGACCATCCCGCTGCGGGAGCTGTACAGGCCGGATGCCTGGTCGCGAATGGGGGTCGTCACGCTTTCGAGCCGCGCGCCGGTGGAGCGGATCGTCTTCGAAAATGGCCGCGTAGCAGGCGTTCAGTGTGGTGGGGTATTGCAACAGGCCGATCATTACATCTCCGCGCTTTCGTTTGAAAAGCTGGGGCAAGCTGCGCCGGATGCGCCCGTTGACATCACGGCGTTCCGCCATTCGCCGATCACCGGCATCCACCTTTGGTTCGATCGGCCCGTGACAAACCTGCCGCATGCCACACTGCTCGACCGCACCATTCAATGGATGTTCAACAAACAGGAAGGCCGTTATCTCCAAATCGTGGTGAGCGCTTCCCGCTCGCTGGTGGAAATGCCGAGGCAGGCTGTGATCGACCTGGTGGTGCGCGAACTCGCCGAATTCCTCCCCCTGGTGAAGGAGGCGAAACTGGAACGCGCCCAGGTGATCAAAGAGGTGCGGGCGGTGTTCTCCGCCGCCCCGGGGCTGGAAGTGAAACGTCCTCTGGCGGCGACAAGCGTGCCCAATTTTTTCCTGGCGGGCGATTGGACCAAGACCGGTTGGCCCGCCACCATGGAAGGCGCGGTGCGCAGCGGCTACCTGGCGGCGGAAGCCGTAGCGCGCGCGGCGGGCGTTCCACAGACATTCCTTCTTCCCGACATCGCATAATGAGGGATATGCGATTGTTCATCCGCAGCGGTTGGCTTCTGGCGTGCCTCGCGACCGCAGCTTTGGCGGGTCCGCCGATGGCCAAAGTGACCATACACGTGGCCGCCGCTACATCGGGCAAGCCAGTGGAACGAGCCAGTGTGGTGGTTCGCCTGGAAAAAGGCCGCTCACCGGCGCGTCTCTATAAGAAGATGGTCACGAACTGGGAGACACGCACCAACCAGGAGGGCGATGTGACTCTGCCGGCGATCCCGCAAGGACGTATTCGAGTGCAGGTGATCGCGGCCGGCTTCCAAACGTACGGCGATTTTTCGGAAGTGGATTCGGAAGCGAAGACCATTGACGTGAAGCTGAATCCACCGCAGCCGCAATACACGGTGAAGTAAGGCGGTGGACGCCCGACTACTGGATGGTCACGTTCACCGGATTCGCTGCGATTCCGTTGGCCACTAATTGAACCGTGACGTTTCCGGCCCCTGCCAACGAAGCGGGTATCAGCACGTTCGCCTGATCCAAACCGGCAAGGGTCCCTTGCGGCCCGGCGTATGCGACCGTTGCGTTCACACCGCCGATTGTCACCGACACCCCGGACGTTCCTGCCGCCTGAAACCCAGTGCCAAACAGAATCAAATACGTCTCGTCGCCGGACCCGCCTAAAGCGATCGGGCTGGGCACGATCGCTCCCGAACCGTTTATGGAAAATACATTTCCGTAGGTCTGGGTGGTGCCGGAAACCGTCAAGATATCGGCCGCCGCAAGGGCCGATGCATTCAATTCGAAGACTCCGGGCGCGACAAGGCCTATTTGAACTGTCTCGCCGGAAACCGTCCCATCACCGCTCGAAACGTATAACTCCGCCGAACCCAAAGCCACTCCCAAGGGAACCTCGAAATTCACCTGCCCGGGAGACACGTAGAGGAGCGGAGCAGCCCATATATTTCCGTTGGAGTCGACAATCGAAACCGACGTGCCCCCATCCGTGAAAGGCAGAGGGAGAGTGGTCGCGCCCGGCGTGCTCGACGCCAGATCGGTTCCATAAGCGGTCGCGAGCATTCCAGGCGCGATCCCGACGGCTAGTGAATAGGCCGATGACACGACGGCGACAGACTGAAATGCCGGATGGTAGATCTGCACGTTGGAATACACCGTGCCCTGTCCGGCGGCGCCGTTGTTGGATCCTCCAAAGCAGTAAAGAAGATTGTCCACGGTAGCGGATCCGGCGTTGATCTGCGCCAAAGGTGCCGGGGCGAGAGTGGTCCATTGGTTCTGCGCCAGGTTGAACGATTCGGTAACGCTCACGGGGGAACCATTCGTTCCCATCGCGAAATATAGCTTTCCCGAGATCGTTGCGAAGCAGCCGGCCTGTCGCGCGGTTGGGTCGGGCGCTAAAGCCGTCCACGAATTGCTGGACGTGTTATATCCCTCGTTATCTCCGGTCACGCCGCCGGAGCTGGTCAGGCCGCCGACTGCCACAATCGCGGAGCCTAAAAGTCCCGTCGCCGGTTCAGACTTGCCGACAGACAGCGGGCTCTCTTCAGCCCATATATCAGTGGCTGGATTGTAGCTTTCGACGGTTGTGAGCCGGTCGCTTGAACTGTTATATCCGCCAATCACGTAAATAATTCCGTTCGCCACTACGGCATCGATACTGTCCCTCGGCGTTGGCATGGACGATTTCGTCGTCCAGGTGTTGCTGGCCGGGTCGAACGCCTCCACGACGGTCAACTGGTTGCCGTTCGAGTTCCCACCGATGACGTACAGAATATTATTGACGACAGCGCTCGCGGGAACGAATCGCGCGGTTGGCATCGCAGGGCCGGCGGTCCAGCTATTCGTGTTGGGGTTGTAAATCTGGTTGATGCTCACAGAAGCGCCGTCCTGGATCGCGCCCCCCACCACATAAACGAGCCCTCCGATTACTCCCGTGGCGGGGCCCTGGACCGCGCTCGGCAAGGGAGCGCCGGTTGTCCAGGTGTTCGGACCTTGCGCGAGCGCCGGGACTGTCACGCTTATCGCCGCGACCAAAAATAGGAGTAGGGAAGTTCTCACGCTGCCATTATAAGCGTGGTTACTCTGACTGGACGGAGAGCTGCGTATGTCCCCAGCTATTCGCTCAGCCTCGTTGTCCAGAGGATCCAATGAGCCGCGAGGTTGCGGATCAGCAAGACGCTGTGATAGCGTACGTATCACAAACGTGCTCCGCCCCATTATCGGATCGATTCTGCTCGCCGCGCTTCTCTCCTCAACCGCATCCGCTCAAAAGGAAAACGACGACGGCATCCCGACCTTCGGAACCACAGTGGTGGTGCCGTTTGGGCTCGCGGGAGATCTTTATTACCTTCCGCCGGACACTCCGGTTCTGCCCAACTTCGACAAGATGGTTCCCGTGGGGCGAATTTACACCAACCACCTGAACATTCCGGCGCGCGAGTTCAGTGGCGGGTTCCCCGGGGTGACTTCGCGAATCGAGTGGTTCGCGATTGATTACAACGGACGGTTTTGGGTGGAGAACGCGGGCAAGTACACGTTCAATCTGCTGTCCGACGACGGGTCGCGGCTGTACATCGACGACCGGCTGGAGATTGACAATGACGGCATCCACGCCTCGGTGTCCATTGCAAGCAGCGTGAACCTGAAGCGCGGAATCCATAAGATCCGGATTGAGTATTTTCAGGGACCGCGATATCTGCTGGCGTTGGTGCTTTCGGTTCAGGCTCCGGGAGACAAATGGAAGACCTTCAACACAGACGATTTCAAACCGCCTTCGAATACGTCGACGTGGAGCGAGGCGGATCGCAAGGCGCTTGAGGAGTTGCAGCGGGAACCCTCGCGCAGGGTGAAGAAGAGCAACAAGGAAGCGGCCTCCGAAGAAGCGGCGATGGAGAGACTGAAAAGTGCGGCGCTGCCCCAGGATTTTGAATTCCGGAGCACGGTGCTCAAGTTTCCGCACGGAGAGAAGGACGGAAAGACCGATCTGACGGTGGCGTACGAGGTGCCTCTGGAGAGCTTGCGGCCCAAGGTGGACGAGCGGGCGGAAACACGAACCTGGCGCTTTCTGCTGATCGCCGTGATTCGCGACGCCGAAGGCAAATTCGTGGACGAGATGCGTACGGATGTCCCTTTCGCAGTACCGGATGGGCAGGCCAAAACCATGGCGGGCCGCTACTTCACGTACGCGAAGAACTTCAGCCTGAGCGCCGGGAGGTATCGAATCACAGCGGCCGTGATGGATCGCGAGTCGGGAAAGCTGACCGGCGCGACGAGCGAGGTGGAGATGGGCGCGAGCGCGGGCGGGCTCAGCATGAGCAGCCTGGTGATGGTGGATCATCTGCAGCGCGCTTCGGCGACGGGGGCCGCCGATCCACTGGTGTATCGAGGAGACCGGCTGGTGCCGATGCTGTCGCGGACCATCGCGGTCGGGGAACAGAGAACCGTTTATTTCCTGGCGAAAGCGGACACTGCAATAGCGGAGAAACCGCAACTGGAGGTCGAGTTATTGGTGGACGGCCAGTCGGCCGCCAAACAAGTGGGGGCGATGCCGGAGCCGAATGAGGCTGGATTGATTCCGATGAGCTTTGTGGCGCCGGTCCGGGCGGGCCATTGCGAATTGCGGCTGACGGCGGTGCAGGGTTCGAACCGCGCCACGGAAAGTATCGCTTACGAAGTGGCTGGCGCTCAGTAGTTAGTTAGCTGGCGGCCCGCGTTACAATCTGTTCGATAGCGTACGGTCCAACCCATTGGCGGTGAAGATGCGTACGGTTCAGGAGAACATTTGGTGCGTCAAACATTCGTAGGTCTACTGGCATTCATCAGTTGCATCGGCGCCGCTTCCGCAGGCGACAGAGAAATCAAAGTAAGTGACAGGCTGCAAGCTTCGGCCGAAACAGTAACGGAGATGATGCAGGCTTCCGATCAAGGCATCCCTCACGACCTTCTCGACAAAGCGCGTTGCGTGGTTGTCGTGCCTGGGATGAAGAAGGCCGGATTCATCGTCGGCGCGAAATACGGGCGCGGGTTTTCCTCGTGCCGCAGGCATGGCGGCACCGGCTGGGGAAGTCCGGCGGCCATCTATATGGAAGGCGGGAGTGTCGGGTTTCAGATTGGCGCTTCGGAGACCGATGTGATCCTGCTGATCATGAATGACGGCGGGATGAAGCACCTGTTATCGGATAAGTTCACGCTGGGCGCAGATGCAACAGCGGCGGCGGGCCCTGTGGGCCGCGACCTGAGCGCGCACACTGACGCGATGATGAACGCGGAGATCCTGTCCTATTCGCGATCGCGCGGGTTGTTTGCGGGCCTCTCTCTGGAAGGCGCTTCGCTTCGACCGGACGAGCGAACGAACCAGGAAATCTACGGGCATGATGCTACAAATCATGAAATTCTCGGCGGAGACTTCCAGACCCCATCGGTGGCGGCCGGGTTTCAAAAAGCGCTGAATCACATGTCGGCGAAGCGCAGCTAAGCGTCCGCCAGGCAGCGGCTAAAAGCGCTCGACTGGGAAATGAGATGGCAACGAGAGAAGACATACTTGAGCATCTCGTTGAGGAATTCCTAATTCACCGGGGCTACTTCGTGCGCCACAACGTCAAGTTCCTCCCAAGGAAGGACCACGCCAACTACAAAACCAGGCTCGATTTCCAACCATAGCGACATCGATGTCTTGGCGTTCAACCCGCTCCTGAAGGGCGAGGACCGCGTGTGGGCCGTGAGTTGCAAAGCTGGCAGTCGGGCTTCGATCCGGCAGTGAAGAGATCGCCGAGATAGAACAGAGCAAAATTGTGAGCGGAAGGGCGGCGTGGAAGGGTTTCCGGGAACTCGTCAGCGCAAAATGGTCGGAGGCATTCATAACGGCCGTTCAAAGCACCACGTGCGAGGCCAGCTTCACGTACGTCACCGCCGTCACGAGACCTCGATGGCGACGCTGAACTGTGGGAGAATCATCCCTCGTTCTGCGCCGCGATGGCAGGCAAGCTGATCACGCTGCGTGACATGCTCGAGAAGGTATACGGGCAGCTTAAGACCACATTGGCCGGCACGGAACTCGGACGGACTGTCGAGGTGAGTCCTCATAGCCCCTTGTGGTATCCATTTATTCGGACGGAACAGGCGAGGGAGGCTGTCCGAAATATGCAAACGAAGATCGGACAATCAATGCAGGGCCATCGCGGCTCCAAGCTTGATGTCAGGGGAGCCATCCTCGACCGCATTCGGCCCGATAAATCCTTCCTTGTTTGGACGCCGAATGACTTTTTGGATCTCGGTACGTACCAGATCCGCCGTCGATAAGGCACTCCAACGCCTCGCGCTTTCGGGTGACCTCAGGCGCATCGATCGCGGAATATGCGACGTTCCGCGTGTCAACGCGCTGACCGGGCAACCGAGCACGCCCAATTACTCCTCAATCATTGGTGCGGTCACGCGCAGAGAGAAGGCCAGGTTTCTTCCCGACGGGATGACGGCCGCCAATCAACTGGGCCTCACTGACGCCGTGCCCGCCAAAATCATAGTCCACACAGATGCGCGGCTCCGCCCGATTCAACTTCACAGACTCGTCATCGACTTCAAACTGACCGCTCCGAGCCGACTCTATTGGGCGGGACGGCCGGCGATGCGCATCGTTCAGGCCCTTCACTGGCTCCACGACATGCTTCCAGCCGATGGCGATTCGATCCTTAAGAAAATCCGAAAAATTCTGGAAGACCCAAAACAGGGGAAGAGTCTCGCGCGGCCAACCGCAAGGGCTCGGTGCCCGCTCCCGATGCGATTTTTCCCATTGCCACCGATGGCTCCGCGAGACCCGCGCGATGAATCCTGGCTTTTCGGAGTTCCTTGAAGCAACGCCGCAGGATCGCCGAGACGTCTTTCTCAGTGCTGCGGCTCGACTCGGCACGCCGGCACAGAACGTCGAAAAAGACTTCTGTGTCACCTGGACTCTCGACGTCCTTTTTAATGGCCTGCCTGCTGGCCATCCGCGATTTCTCTTCAAGGGCGGAACGTCGCTCTCGAAAGCCTAAGGGGTGATATCGCGAATTTCCAAAGACATCGACATCACCGTATTTCGGGAGGACCTCGGGCAGGCAGCGTCCGTTCAAGAGCTTACGAACATGAGCCGAAAGAAGCGCGAGGCGCGGATCGATGCAATCAAGGACGCCTGCCGCGGTTACATACAGCACACGCTCGCCAGGCAATTCACGGAGATTGCGCAGGAGACTCTCGCCCAGTCGAACATTGAACCGAACGGTCCCGGCGTTGCCGTTGATCCCGACGATCCCGATGGTCAGAGTTTGTTGTTTTGGTATCCGACAGTAACGACGGGACAGGGCGATTATATTTGTCCCGCGGTGAAGATTGAATCCGGAGCCAAATCGGCGCTCGATCCGCATGAGGAGTTGATTATCGTCCCTTATGTTTCAGAGGAGGTGCCCCGACTTCGGCTGGCCGCTGCGGGCGTGACGACGGTCGTCGCGGAGCGAACTTTCTGGGACAAGATCGTCATCCTGCACGGTGTAAGGAACTGGTTTGAGAAACGGGGCGTGTTGCGTGGGCGGGGGCAGCGAGTATCTCGCCACTATTACGACGTACATCGCATTTCCCAATCAGAGCTCGGTGCGCGTGCAGTCGCAGACCGCGAGCTCGGCGCCGACTGCGTCGCTCACACCCGGATGTTGTTCAACAGCCCGGACCTCGGCCTCAATCGGGCCGCTCCAGGAACGTTCTCTTTATCTCTGACCAAAGCGATGTTGGAAGAGCTACGGCGCGACTACGCTCGAATCACGGGAATGATTATCGGTGCGCCGCCGAAGTTTGACGAGGTAATGGCGTCGGTTGCCGCTGTTGAGAATGGGAAAAATCGGTAGCCGGTATGGATAGTACCGCCTACACAATGTGCAGGGCCTTATTCGGGGCTTCCAGCTTTTCCCGAAGGCGCGACAGCGAGTGCCACAAAGTTCGCGTGATCATCTCGATTCTTGAGAAAGGCCAAGCATGGCAGACGGCAGCGTCGGCTTTCAATCCGTAGACGGCAGACCATCATCCAGCCACTTCATTTTCGACCAGGAGACTGACGACCCCTATAGCTACTTGTTGTTCGAGTTCACGATCGCTGGAACCTGGGAAAAAGCGCCGGCTGTCATCGACGCACATCCCGAGATCGCGTCGCACCAAACCGATGTCCCAACTCGTATCCCGGCCTCCGTCTACCGATGGCCTGGCGCACGCGAGGGGCACCAAACTTTTGCTTTTCTCAACCGATTCTGAACGCGCCATTCTTGAGGAACTCTCGAATCTTCATGAAGACATCAAGGTCGATCCTTCCTAACGATTGCCCCCAAATAGGGTCGTCGAACGCAGCGTTGCCCAACGTGTCTGCCGCCCGTGACATTTCACTGGCTTCGCCATCGGAAACAATTGTTCCACCGGCGATATATGCTGAACGGGATCTAGGTGTGAGCAGCGCCAAGAGTCAGCGCGTGTGCCCGCGCCGGCTCAATCATCAGATACAACCCAAACAGCGGCGGCTCCGCCGAGTGTCCCCAACGGCTGAGCTTCCAGCGCGGCAGTAGATAGCGCACGTCCGGGCGGCCCTTCAGGTCGAGAGTGATGTGATAAGTGCCGCAGTAGAACTTCTGAGAGAAGCCGGCCAGCGGTGGGTATAGCCAGTTGGTTCCGTCCCGTGAGCCCAGAATGGATAAGTCCAAACTATGCTGCTGCAGGATGTGCGTGATCTCGAGGGTGATGGTGAGCTGCGATTCATGCGAAGCGTCCAACTCGAAAGGCGTGCCAGCGCCGGATTCGCTGACTTCAATTTCCGGTAGTAAGAGAACAGGAAGCACGACAAACCTCCGTCGAGCCAACGGTCTCAAGGCTTGTCAAGCTGCCTGAGCCGCGTGCCTGATTCCCTCAGCGTATCGTAAGATTTGCAAAAACAAAAGCGAACCTGGCCCGAATTCTTTTCCTTTTCGTAAAAACTTGAAGCGGGCACCACAGCGACTCCCGGCGACAACACCAAGCGCTGGGAAAACTCCCGGTCATTTAAGGTCCGGGCAGCATGAGGGATATCTGCCATCACGTAATACGCGCCCGCTGGAGGGTAACAGAGAAACCCGGTCTCGCTCAAGATGTTCAATAGATAGTCGCGGCGTCCTAAGTAATCGGCGGCTAAGTGAGTGTAATAAGAGTCACCTATTGTAAGTGCGATTGCGCTCGCTTGCTGGAGGGGCGCCGCCGCGCCGACAGTAAGAAAGTCATGAACCTTACGAATGGTGTTGGTGATTTCAGGCGCGGCGATTACCCAGCCGACGCGCCACCCGGTGACCGAGAATGTCTTGCTCATGCTGTTTACCAGCACCGTCCGCTCGCGCATTCCGGGCAAGGTGATGATCGGGATATGTTGGGCACCGTCGTAAACGATGTGCTCGTAGATTTCATCTGTGAGAGCCAGCGCGTCGTGCTCCTGGCACAATTCGGCGATGAGGCTCAGCTCTTCGCGGGAGAAAACCTTCCCGGTGGGGTTATGCGGCGTGTTGATGATGATGGCCCGCGTTTTGGCGGTGAACGCCCGGCGCAATTCCTGTTCGTCAATCGACCAATCGGGCGCATGGAGGCGCACCAGTTTGCGCGTCGCCCCGCAGAGTCTGGTATCGGGCGCATAGTTTTCATAGAACGGCTCGAAGACCACCACCTCATCGCCTGGATCTGCCAGGCCCAGCAGCGCCGCGATCATGCCTTCGGTTGCGCCGCAGCAGACCGTCACTTCGCGCTCGGGGTCCACTTCCAACTGGTAGGTGGCGAGGTATTTTGCGGCGATGGCATCCCGCAGCGCTTTGGACCCCCAGGTAATGCTGTACTGGTTCACGTCGGCACGAACGGCTTCGCAGGCGGCTTCTTTTAGCCAATCAGGCGCTGGAAAATCCGGGAAGCCCTGCGCCAGATTCACTGCGCCGTGCCGTACGGCGAGCCGCGTCATTTCGCGGATCACCGATTCCGTAAAATCCCGCGTTCGCTCGCTGCCGATTCTGGTTAAGGGCGTCACGCCAACCAATGTAGCGCGATTGATTCGATCGCGAAGCCCGTTCGGTCTATGCTGGTTTTTGCACTGGAAGACGAAAGCGGCGATTCAACGGGCCTTTGCGCGACTGCCTTTCGGCAGCGAGACAGCCTACTACCAACTGCAGCGCCTGGGCGGGAACCTTCGCCATCCCGAATCCCCTCTAACGATGTTCCGACACGCAGCGGCAATTTTCGAGGAACTGGCGAGGCTGGGCACTCCGGTGAATGGCGCGCGAGTGCTGGAAGTGGGAACCGGTCATCGCATTAATATGCCGATTGCGTTCTATCTGGCCGGCGCGGCGTCTATCGTCTCCACCGATCTGTTCCCCATCCTGAAGCGACCGCTGGTAATGGAAATGGTGCGCGACCTGGTGACCCACGGGGATGCGGTCAAAACCATTTTTGCAGCGCATGGGGCAGATGCGGTTCGCGAACGACTGGCGCGTCTCGCCGAAGCAGCGTCATTCCGGGACCTGGCCACATGCATCGGTCTCGACTACCGCGCACCCTGCGACGCTACCGGGACGGGTTTCGAAGCGAAGTCCGTCGACATCCATTTCTCTTACACCGTGTTCGAACATATCCCGCGGGACGTTCTGGTGGCGATCCTCCGCGAAGGTTCGCGGCTGGTTTCAGACCGGGGACTCCTCTGCCATCACATCGACCTTTCCGACCATTACTCGCATTCGGACGGCAGTATCGGCAAGATCAACTTCCTGCAGTTTTCGTCGGAACGGTGGAAACGTATCGATAATCCGCGGTTTGGCTATCAAAACCGATTGCGCGTAGCGGATTACCGTGCGATTTATGAGGAAGCATCGCAGGAGATGCTGGCCTGTTTAACAACGGTGGATCAGAATGCGATCGAGAGCCTTGGTCAGGGCTTCCCGCTGGCGCCGGAATATCAAGCGACCGATCCGGGGATTCTGGCGACGGTGGGGGTAACGGCAATTTCTAAGCCGCGACGCCCGCCATCCACGCTCGAATCGATGGAATAGCTTTCCGCGCGGCGTCAGATCCGGCCGCGATCATGGCGCTCGAACTCTTGAAATCGTGCCAGGGCCATGCGCTCACGTCGGGCACAATCACCAGATCGGACGACTTGCGCCACGAATCTTCGGTCCGCATCTGCAGAATCTGCATCGACCGGCTCATCACTTCCACCATGTTGCTCGGCTCCGCAGTGCCGGAATCATGCGGAATGCACACCGAGATCACGCGGGCCGCGCCCATGCCGCGCACTACACTCGCAGGCACTTCCATACTGATCGCACCATCCGTCAGAATCTGACGATTCCAGCGGACCGGCTGATAAATCCCAGGGAATGCGCAACTTGCGCGCAGAGGCAGGCGGACATCGCCGGACCCGCTGAACAAGACCGCGTTACCCGTCTGCAGATCGGTCGCGCCCACCGCCAGGGGAATGCGCATGTCCTCAAACTTGTCTTTTTTCAGCAGGCGCGCCAGCAATTTGGCCATGCCGTCGGTACAGCAGAAGCCGAGTTTTGAAAACGTCCAGCGGGCAACATCGCCAAAGCGAAGGGCCGTGCCCACGCGGGCGATTTCCTCGGGAGTGGTTCCGCTTGCAAACGCCGCAGCGACCAGCGCACCCGCGCTGACACCGGCGATATATTGAATTGGAATCTTCTCTTCCTCAAGCACCTGCAGCACGCCGATGTGCGCCATGGCGCGTGCGAAGCCGCCGCCCAGGGCAAGACCCAGAGCGGCCGGTTGCTTCCTCCGAAAGAACAACTGATGCAGTCCGTTCATCGTGTGGCGTCCGATCCACTACTATTGCTTTAGATGGGCAATTTTGCTACCAAGTTTCAGCGCAGATGTATACTGCTGCTCCCCGTCCTGTTTCTGCTAGCCGGCGCGCGGGCGCAACAGACCTTTCCCGGTTCCGAAGATACGCGGCAGGCGCTGGAGAAGGCGCAAACCGTTGGCAGCGCTTTGATGATCGCGGCCCACCCGGATGACGAAAACACGGCCGTTCTCGCCTGGCTCGCGCGCGGACGCCATGTGCGGACCGGTTATCTTTCCTTAACCCGCGGCGAAGGTGGACAGAACCTGCTGGGTCCCGAGCAGGGCGACGCTCTCGGCGTTTTGCGCACCCAGGAGCTGCTGGACGCGCGGCGCATCGACGGCGCTCAGCAGTTCTTCACCCGCGCCATCGATTTCGGGTTTTCAAAGAGTCCCAAAGAAGCGATCGCCAAGTGGGGCCACGATGAAATTCTCTCCGACATTGTGTGGGTGATTCGCCGATTCCAGCCCGACGTGATCATCCTCCGTTTTTCCGGGACGCCCAGGGACGGCCACGGTCACCATCAGGCCTCCGCCATTCTGGGCAAAGAGGCTTATGAAGCAGCGGGCGACCCGGCGCGCTTTCCCGAGCAGCTTCAATATGTGAAGCCGTGGCACGCCAAACGGCTGGTTTGGAACGCGTTTGCGTTCACGGCGGAACAGGAAAAGGAAACACAAAAGCTGGGGAGCAAAATCAAAGTGGACGCCGGTGTTTTCAACCCGGTGCTGGGCCGTTCCTACGCCGAAATCGCCGCGATCAGCCGCAGCCAGCATCGCAGCCAGGGCATGGGCGCGGGGCTGCACCACGGTCCGCAAACGGATTATTTTGTCCCCGTCGAAGGCGACGCCGCGACCAAAGATCTTTTTGACGGGATCGACATTTCGTGGAACCGGGTGGAAGGCGGCCGCGCCGTCGGCGAAGCGCTGTCGCGCGCCCTGGCGGCTTACAATCCGGAACACCCCGAGCGCATTCTTCCCCAACTGGTGGAAGCGCGAGAACTGGCGGGGAAGCTCGCCTCCAGTGAACGCACGGAAGAAAAGCTCGGCGAAATCGACCGGCTGCTGGCGCTGTGCTCAGGTCTCTGGCTGGATGCGGTGGCCGACAAGCATTCCGTAGTCCCCGGCGGTTCGTTGAAGGTTACGCTGACGGCCCTGAAGCGATGCACGTCTCACGTGACCTGGAAAGACGCTGTCGTCAAGGGTCTGGGTGAAGATCATCGCCAGGAAGTGAAAGCCGAACTGGGACCGGACGAGCCGGTTTCCAAAGACATTCAAGTGGCGGTTCCCGCTGACGAGCCCTATTCGCAGGCGTTTTGGCTCAAACAACCGCGCAGCGCCGATGTGGATCGCTACGTGGTGACGGATCAGAAATTGATTGGGCGGCCCGACCCGGTTCCAGTGCTGACCGCGGATCTTGACCTCGATATCGCCGGGGCGAGCGTCACTCTGCACCTGCCGGTGATCTTCCGTTATGTGGATCACGTACGGGGCGAACTGACGCGGCCGATTGAAGTGGTGCCGCCTGTAGCCGTGGATCTGCCGGAACGCGCAGTCATGTTTCCAGACGACCAGGCGCGGCGGATCGTGGTGCAGGTGCAGGCTCTATCGGCGCCGGTTTCGGCGTCCATTCAATTTCATGTGCCGCCAGGCTGGACGGCCGACAGCTCTTCCAGCGATGTTCATTTCGACGCCGAGGATGAGCAGCGTGAGATCACGTTCCTGGTGAAGCCGCCGGCCGGGCAAACTCCGGCGAGCGGGAAATTCCGGGCGGCGGTGGTGGTGAATGGCAAGGACATTTCCACCGGCCTTCAAAACATCGCCTATGATCATATTCCGCCGCAAGTGATCTTTCGACCTTCCGAGGGCGCGCTGCGACCGTTGAACCTGCGCGTGCTGGCACACAACATCGGCTACGTGATGGGCGCGGGCGATGCGGTTCCCGAGGCCATCCGCCAAATGGGCTGTACCGTAACGCTGCTTTCGGAAAGCGACCTGCTGGAAGGGGACCTTTCGCGCTTCGACGCCATTGTCACGGGTGTTCGCGCCGACAACACGCGTCCCGACCTGCGAGCCGCCAAGCCCCGCCTGATGGATTATGTGCGCAACGGCGGAACACTCATCGTGCAGTACAACGTACCGGAATACGCGCGTTTT
>Ga0182012_10001579_pt1 | contig 24809 bp, 23 predicted proteins | sample 612S2SmetaG_FD_120486 | JGI IMG/M metagenome (GOLD analysis project Ga0182012, IMG submission 120486) | Permafrost microbial communities from Stordalen Mire, Sweden - 612S2S metaG | ecosystem: Environmental > Terrestrial > Soil > Wetlands > Permafrost | place: Sweden: Stordalen | collected... | reverse complement strand
GCCGGCCGCGTGGAGCGCAGTGTCGACATCGACGCCCTGCTGTTCGCGGCACTGGATAAAATCGGCTTTGAACGCCCGGTTGTCGGCGACGCGCTGCTCGCAGACGCGCCGGCGGACGCCGCTCTGCTCGCCAAGGTGGCCGCCGCCCGGCAGGATACCGATGACGCGCTGACCCAGGTCGAACGCCGCATTGCCAGCCTGTCCTATCCCGGAGCCGCGGCCCAGATGGCCATCGTGCGGCAGACCCGAACGGACCTGGCGAAATGGCGGGTGATTGCCGACACGCCGTTGATCCTGCCCAAAAGCCGGCGCGATCCGACCATCTTCAATCGCTATGTCGTCGGTCTCAATGCCGTTTTCGAGGCGACCAGCGTCGCACTCGATGTCGGCGACATGTTGGCGGCGCTGCACGACGGGACCGTCGCGGAACTGATCACGCTGTCGCGCCATGCCTTGACGACGCGAGGCCTGATCGGCGCACGAACCCTGCCGCTGATGACGGCAATCGATGAAGCGGTCAAACTCGACCCCGCCGCGCTGGCCGTGCAGGCGCGTTTCGGCGGCATGTTCGCAACCAACTGGCAGCCGATCATGGCGCTGTCGCGCCGGCTGTCCAACATGCCCGATCTCGTCGCCACCATCGAGGCCGCGCGCAAGGCCTCTGACGATTACGAAAGCATGTGCCAGGATGTCATCGCGGCGGGTCGCAGCGGCACGAATTATCCGATTTCGGCGTATAATCTGGGGCGAAACGGCCTGCATGCGGTCTCCTTTCAGCTCAGGATCCGTGACGAGGCGCTCAGTATCGCCCGTAGCCGCGTGCTGCAAAGCCGCCAGTCCGCAATGGTCGATGTCGTGATCGCCGCCGTCGTCCTGTTGTTCACCTTTATCGCCATGGCCGGTGTGCTGATGCTGCTGCAGCGCCGCATCGTCTCACCGGTGCTGGCCTTGACCGCGGTCATCGGCAAGATCGCCCGGCACGAATTCGATGTGGCGATCCCGGCGCAGGATCGCCATGACGAGATCGGCCACATGGCCGTCGCGCTCGGCGCGCTGCACCGCGGCGCCATCGCCGGCGAGGAGAACAAGGCGCGCATCACCCACCTGGCCCGCCACGACCCGCTGACCGGCCTGCTCAACCGTCTGGCGATGCAGGACAGCCTGGAGCACGCGGTGGCGAGGGCCGGGCGCGGCCAGACATCGGCCGCGCTCTGCCTCGACCTCGACCGGTTCAAGGCAGTCAACGACACGTTCGGTCACCCCACCGGAGACCTGTTGCTGAAGGCCGTCGCCGGGCGGCTGCTGGCCTGCGTGCGCGACGTGGACATCGTCAGCCGGCTCGGCGGCGATGAGTTCGTCGTCCTGCTCGTCGCACTCGATCACCCCGACGATGCCGCGATGGTGGCGCAGCGCATCGTCCGCGCATTGAGCGAACCGTTCGACCTCGATGGGCAGACCGCCAGCATCGGCTGCAGTATCGGCATTGCGATCACTCCGCGGGACGCTACCGCCGGAATCGCCCTGCTGAAGCGCGCCGATACGGCCCTGTATCGCGCGAAACAGGAAGAGAAGGGGAGCTGGCGGTTCTTCAAGGCCGAGATGGATGAGCATCTGCAGGAGCGGATGGCACTGGAGCACGACCTGCGCGACGCGGTGCGCAATGACGCCTTCGAGCTGGCTTACCAGCCACAGTATACCATCGCCACCGGCCGGTTATGTGGCTTCGAGGCGCTGGTGCGCTGGCGCCACCCGGAGCGCGGCCTGCTGGGACCGTCTGCGTTCATCCCCATCGCCGAGGAAGCCGGGCTGATCGTGCCGATCGGCGCCTGGGTGCTGCGGCACGCCTGTGCCGAGGCGACGAACTGGCCCGATGACCTGAAGCTCGCGGTCAACCTGTCCGGTGTCCAGTTCAAGAACCACACACTCGTGGAGACCGTGCGCCAAGCAGTGGCCGACGCCGGCCTGCCGGCGACAAGGCTGGAGCTGGAGATCACCGAAACCATTCTGCTGGGCAACAGCGCCAGTCACTTCGCCATCCTGCACGAACTGCGCGAGATGGGGGTCCAAATCGCGATGGACGATTTCGGCACCGGCTACTCATCACTGAGCTACCTGCGCAGTTTTCCGTTCACCAAGATCAAGATCGACCAGTCCTTCATCAGAGACCTCTCGGAGCGTTCGGAGTCCCGGGCCATCGTCCGAACCATCGTGGCGCTCGCCAGCAGCCTGGGCATGACGACAACGGCAGAAGGCGTGGAAACCGAGGACCAGCTCGCTGTCTTGCGCCGCGAAGGCATTACCGACGTGCAGGGCTACCTGTTCAGCAAGCCGATCTGGGCCGAGGAAGCTCGTCTGCTGGCCGCCGAGACCGCCATCGTATGAATGGATTTCAAAGGCTACGCCTTTGATGGGGTCGCGGGGCAAATCCCCGCGCCTTGCCGTAACCGAAACCGCTGGATTTTCCCGGTCTGAGTCTTCGGCAGTTCATCCAGAAACCGGATAGACCGAGGATACTTGTAAGGCGCAATCACCGCCTTGACGTAATTCTGCAGCCGCAGCCGGGTCACGTCGTCCGCCGGCACGTCCTCCGCGAGCACGACATGGGCCTCGACGATCTGCCCCCGGTCGGTGTTCGGGACCCCGATCACTGCGCATTCCTTCACATCCGGCGAAGACAGCAGCGCCGCCTCCACCTCCGGCCCGGCGATATTGTAGCCGGCCGAGACGATCATGTCGTCCGACCGCGCGGCGAAGTGGAACGCGCCCGCCTCGTCCTGGCTGAACGAATCCCCGGTGAGGTTCCAGCCGTCGCGCACATAGCCACGCTGGCGAGCGTCGGCCAGATACCGGCACCCGGTCGGTCCGCGCACCGCCAGGTGCCCCACCGTCCCGCAAGGTAGCTCGTTCATATCGTCATCCACGACCCGAGCCTGGTACCCTGTCACCGGGCGGCCGGTTGTTCCCGGCGCCATGTCCGCGATCCGGTTGGTGATGAAGATATGCAGCATCTCGGTCGCGCCGATCCCGTCCAGGATGGGTTTTCCGGTTTTGCGCGTCCATTCCTCGAACACCGGCGCCGGCAAAGTCTCCCCCGCCGACACCGCGATCCGCAAGGACGACAGGTCCGCACCCGCATCCATCGCCTGCAGCATCGCCCGATAGGCCGTCGGCGCCGTGAAGCTGATCGTCGCCCGGTAGCGCTGGATGATGTCGATCATGTTCGGTGGCGAGGCGTTTTCCAGCAGCGTCGCCGCCGCCCCGAAGCGCAGCGGAAAGATCGCCAGTCCGCCCAGTCCGAAGGTGAAGGCGAGGGGCGGGGACCCGACGAACACATCCTCCGGTGTCACGCCCAGCACCTCGCGGGCGTAGCCGTCGGCGATGATCAGCAGGTCGCGATGGAAATGCATCGTTGCCTTCGGCTCGCCAGTGGTGCCGGAGGTGAATCCCAGCAGCGCCACGTCGTCCCGCCCGGTATCCACCGAGGCGAAGCGCACCGGCTTGCCCAATGCCACACGGTCCAGTTCGGCGTCATGGTTGGCCGTGCCGTCGAACCCGACCACGGTGCGCAGGAATGCGCTGTGCTTGGCGCAGGCCACAAGCTCGTCCATCAGCCGCGTGTCGCACAGCGCCAGGCCGATCTCCGCCTTGTCAACGATGCGGGAAAGTTCGCCCGACCGCAGCATTGGCATGGTGTTGATCACGACCGCGCCCGCTTTGGTCGCCGCGAGCCAGCACGCCACCATGGCCGGATTGTTGGCCGACCGGATCAGCACCCGGTTGCCCGGCTGCACGCCGTAGTCGGCAACCAGCGCGCCGGCGATGCGGTTGGTCCAGTCGGTCAGTTCCTTGTAGGTGCGGTGCCGGCCGTTGCCGATCAGCGCGGTGTGGTCGCCGAAGCCTTTGCGCACCATCGCATCGGTGAATTCCACCGCTGCGTTCAGCCGTTCGGGATAGTCGAACCCGTCGAGCAGCAGATCGGGCCATTCCTCCGCGGGAGGCAGTCTGTCGCGGGTAAACGTATCCACATGCGCCGAAGGTCCCAGCATTCCCGATGTGTCCCCTCAGACTTGTCCGCACGAAAAGCCACGCCGTATAAGACAGCAACCGGGGGGACCTGTCAGCCACGCAATTCGGGGACTTTGTCAGCCACACTATTCGCGTGGGCGGACAGGGCGCCGAAGCCACCAGAAGCGCCCCCCGCAACAAGGAGACGCCGTCGCCATGACCACCACCACCGTCGCCCGCCTGCTCGCCGACAGTCTCGAAGCGCATGACATCGACCAGATTTTCTGTGTGCCGGGCGAGAGCTATGTCGGCCTGACCAGTGTTCTCACCGAACGCAATTCGATTCGCATGATCGTCTGCCGGCATGAGGGCGGGGCCGGGTTCATGGCCGTCGCCGACGGCCGCCTGCGCAACCGCGCCGGGGTCTGCATCGTCTCCCGCGGGCCGGGCCTGTCCAACGCCATGGTCTCGCTGCACTCCGCCTACCACGACGCCACGCCCCTGGTGATGCTGGTCGGCCAGGTCGAGCGCAAGGATTTCGGCCGCCTGGCGTTGCAGGAGCAGAACTATTCGAAGCTGCTGTCGGACATCACCAAAAGCGTCATCGAGGTGAACGAACCCGAACAGGCCTCCGAGGCCATCGCCCGCGCCTTCCACATCGCCGAATCCGGCACGCCCGGCCCGGTCGCCGTCATTTTGCCCGAGGACATTTTCGACGAAGCCACCGACGCCGAACTGAACCCGCCGCGCCCCCGCGTCGTCGCCGGCCCGCGCACCCAGGACCTCGACCGCCTCGCCGACATGCTGGCCAAGTCCGAACGCCCGCTGATCCTTGCCGGCGGCGCCCTGCTCGCCGACAGCCTGTTCGACCATGCCGTCTATGCCGATTTGCGCCGCCTGTCCGAAGACTGGGTCCTGCCGATCAACCCGACCCACCGCCGACCGCAACTGTTCGACGCGCGCCACCCCAATTACGGCGGCTACATGGGCATCCGCGTCCCGCCCGCCCTGATCGGCGAAATGAAAAAAGCCGACCTGATCGTCGCGCTCGGTGAGCGTCTGACGGACACCGTCAGCCAGTCGTATTCGTTTCCGGCGGCGCCGCAGCCGCAACTGCCGCTGGTGCATATCTGGCCCGACCCCAATGAGGTCGGCCGCGTCTGGCGCGCCGACCTCGGGATGCCCTGCGATCCTTATGAGGTGGTGAAGGCCCTGCTCGCCCTCGGCACTCCGGCAAACGCGTCGAAGCGGCGCGGCTGGGTGGACGGGTTGCACAAGATCCATTTGTCACTGCTGGAAAAGACCTGGGAGCCGACCACCGACGGCATCAACTTCGCCGCCATCGTCTGCGAGGTGGACAAACACCTTGCAGACGACGCCGTCATCACCTCCGACGCCGGCAATTTCGGCTCCTTCATCCACCGCTATATCGGCTTCAAGCCCGGCCAGGAGTTTCTATCGTCTGTCGTCGGCGCGATGGGGTCCGGCATGCCGATGGCCGTCGCCGGTTGCCTGCGCCGCCCCGGCAAGCAGGTCGTCGCCTTCATGGGCGACGGCGGCGCCCTGATGATGGGCAACGAGATCGCCACCGCCTGTCAGTACGGCGGGTGCCCGATCATCATCATCTCCGACAATTCGATGTACGGCACGATCGGGATGCATTCATATGTGCGCTATCCCGATCGCAAGTTCATGGACGCAACGCGCCTGACCAACCCCGACTTCGCCGCCTGGGGCCGCTCCTTCGGCGCCGAGGGCATCACCATCCGGGAAGAGTCCGAAGTCGGCGAGGGCATTGCCCGAGCCTTCGCGGTGAAGACCAAGCCGGTGGTGGTCCACTGCCTGACCTCCGCGCTGCAAATGAGCGCCTGGCGGCGCTACCAGAACGGCCCAACGCTGGTATAAGCGGCGGGCAATATGAGCGGTTCGAATGAGCACGTCGGGCACAATGGGACGCCGTCGCAAGCAAAAGCCTTTCATTAAACCAAAATATCTTGTTGGCGCGGTGGTCGGCCTCGTGGCCGCGTGGTTCTTTGTGCATGCGTCGCAAGCGCTTCCGCGTGGCTCCGGTAATGTCATGATCGCGGCCATCCTGTTCGCCGGAGCAGGGGCCGTGGCTTGCATAATTTTGCGGTTCGGCTGGCGTGCCTATGTAAGGCAAGCATTATTCCGTATAGCGCGGACGGTCACTGAAGAGAATTTGTCTTCGTTGACGAGAAGGCGAGCGCAACTGGTTAGGCCCGATGCATACGGTAAGCCATTATTCGACCGGTGGGAAAGGGAGATCGATTACTTTGTTCAGAATCACATTGAGCCGTTGCTAACCTCACCTGAGATCAAGGCGCTGCCGTGCAATTACGATCAGATTGTGAGGATTATTTGGGACCGTGTCGAAGTGTCAGTACGTAACGAGCCGGCATTGCGGACATTTTCGAACAATATGTCGCCTACAGAGTTCGAAGCCTTTTGTGCAGAGCAGCTTAGACAAGTTGGATGGCATGCGCGCGTGACGATGCAAAGCCGCGACCAAGGCGTTGACATCATTGCCGAGAAAAAAAGCCGCCGAGTTGTGTTCCAATGCAAACTCTATTCACGCGGCGTCGGCAATAAGTGCGTACAGGAAATAACAGCCGGCAGGGTCCATGAACAGGCCGATTACGGAGTCGTCGTTTCCAACAGCAGATACACGGACGCTGCCGAGCAGCTTGCCGCCACAAATGGTATCCTTTTACTGCACTATCGAGACCTTGGAAATATAGATGAAATTCTCGACGGCCTGCGCAAAATATCTTCGTCGTCGCGTCGTTGAGGAGCCTAGATGGATCGGTTCAGCCCGCGAGTGGCGGCGCGGTTAGCGGCTGCCCTGGTTGACGCCGGTAACAGTCCTGAGCATTTCCCAGATCGTCGCCGGTCGGTTCCTGTAACGGGCAGACGTGCGGTGGTAACGGAATATCCGAACATCATTCGCTATCGTATCGCCGGCAACACGGTTGGCATCCTGTGTATCCGCGATAGCGTGCGCCGTCAGACGATGTCCTTGAGCGTTTCCACCATGACTGGAAACGTTCCAGCTTATTTTCGCGAGCGATTTCATCAGCCCGAGGATCGCGCCGCGATTTTTGTCAGGCTGATACAGCGCTCACGGAGAAAACCGTTTCATCGCCGCGTCGGTTGGCAATGGCTAAAAATCCACCCTGCGGGCTGCGTTACATAAGCGTTACCAATTCATGCCAGCCAGCGCGTTCTCCACGGGCCAACTGGAGATGCGCATGACGCCGTCGAGCGGGCGGTCCATCTCCAGGATCAGAAAGATGGAGCCGCCGATCGCCAGTGCGCAGATGAGGAAGGCCACCACCACCGTGCCGTTGCGCGGGGCGTTCAGGCCAAAGCTGGCAAAGATCACCGTTACCCAGGATACCAGAACGGCCAGCACGATGCGCTGCACGTTCGGCCCCTGCTGCTCGATCAGCAGCCAGCGCTGGCGCAACAGGTTCACGTTGATCTGGATCGCCTCGTCCTGCAGCGAGGCCTGACCCTTGTCGACCGGCTTCAGAGCGCGGATTGCCTCACGGACGTGTTCCAGCAACAGGCGGGTCTTAGCGTCGTCGGCGATCACCGCGGCGCGGCCGTCCGGAGGCCAGCCCTCCTGCAGGAAGCCGTGCGTGTAGTCGCGCAGCAGGTCGCGCGGCACCGTGGCGGGACCGCCGTAATCACGCAAAGTCTCGTTCAGCAGGGCCAGTTCGGCGGCATAGTTGCGGATCGCCTGATCGGTCGAGTCGTAGGACGACTTGGCAGTGGCGATCAGCAGTCCGAGGACGAGGGATGCCAGCACCGACAGCATGCCGGCGCCGAGCCGGATGACGTCCTGGGTTTCGCGCGACAGATCGGGTTCGGGCAGCAGCCGGTGCAGGTAAAGGCCGCCGATGCCACCGGCGAAGATGCAGGCGGAGACCAGCAGGCTGACGGCGACGATACTCATGGTCTGGCTCTCCGGATCGCTGCGCCTTAACCTGGACGATCGGCGGTCACAAGCCAGCGCATCGCGGCCTGGCTGGGCCGGTCAGTCCAGGGAGCGGCCGATTGGTTCGGGCATGGTGCGGAAGACCATCGCCCGCAGCCTACGATGTCGGCGGCGAGGACGCTGCCGTCGCTCAGCAGCGAAAACAGAGGTCGGGCGAGAACCGCCGGCGGGCTTATTAGGCCGCGACGAGGACGCCGGGCTGTATTTTGGCCATGTTGCCGCCGAAACGGTCCCTGAAGGCGGCGGCGTCGATTTCCTCGAGGTCGATTTCGCGGTTCAATACCTGCTGCTTCCATTTCATCAGGTCGGGATTGGCGTGATCGTAACCGAGTTGGTCGGCGAGTTCGATTTGGGAGACGGCGTTCTGGTAGAGCTTATGCGCGTCGCCGGGGTACCTGGGCGCGGCAACTGCGGTTCATAGAAAATGCCAAATTTCATTGGTCCGCTCCTGGTGTTTCGCGTGCCGGCTTTTGGACACTGTGCCGCAGGTTGGGGGTGTGTCCATCGTCAGGATGTGCGGCGGTAGAACGGCGGGCGGGTTCGGACCGGGTCGAGCAACGACCAGTCGCCTGGCTCGACGTCGAAGCCTTTTGGGAAGGGCCCTCGGAGTTCCATGCCGAGGGACTGCATGACGCGGTCGTCGCGGTAATAGCACTGGGCGGTGGTTCGGGTCACCGCATGCACAGCCGTGCCGCCGGTTCGTCGAAAGTGTTCGGCGACTGCGTGCTGGCGGGCCGGGGGAAGGTCGGCGAACACGCCGCCGGCGAGGGTGTTCAGTTGTTGCACGGCCTGTTTGACCGCGGCGGCATCGCGGCCGAGGCTGGCGACGATGTCGGCAAAGATGGTGTCGTCGTCGGCTCCGGGGACGCGGTATTCGGGGCTGGCGGGGATCATCAGCCCGACCAGGCAGCGCAGCGACCGGCGTTCGTCCATCGATAGGGCGTCGGCGAGATCATCATTTGTTGGCATGACCGTCTCAATCGAACAGGGTTGCGAGGCGTTGCTTGATGCTGTTGGCGACATACAGCGCCAGCGCCTGGATGGTGCAGGTGGGGTTCACGCCGGCGGAGGTGACGAAGATGCTGCCGTCGACGATGAACAGGTTTTTCACGTCGTGGCTGCGGCCCCACTCATTGACCACCGATCGTTTCGGATCTGTGCCCATGCGCGCGGTGCCCATCAGATGCCAGCCGCCGACCTGCAGCGGCGCCTCGGAGCCGATGTCGTTGGCGCCGGCAGCACGGAGGATTTCGGTGGCGCGGGCGACGGCGTGGTCGAGCATGCGGCGGCTGTTCCGGCTGAGGGTGTAGTCGATGCGGGGCGCGGGAATACCGCTGGAATCCCTCAGTTCGGGGTCGAGGGTGACAGTGTTGTGTTCCTCCGGCAGATCCTCGCAGATCGCCACCATGCCGGTGCGATGGCCGAACAGCCGGCGGTAGGCTTTGTGGTGGTCCTGGCCCCAGGGGATGCGGCCGGTCGTCATGCCGGTCAGTGCGGTCTGCACGGCGCCCTGGCCGCGGGCAAATTCGAAGGTGTAGCCGCGGAGAAAGTCGCGCGTGGGGTCGGTTTCGTAGAATTCCTGGCTCCAGATGCAGTTGCCGGGGCCGCGGTAGCCATCCAGCGGTTGGTCGAAATACCCATAAATCTGCGCGTACGGATGGAACATCAGGTTCTTGCCGACCAGGCCGCTGGAATTGGCAATGCCGTCGGGAAAATGTTTCGATTTCGAGTTCAGCAGGATGCGTGGCGTGCCGATCCCGTTGCAGGCGACGATCACCACTTCGGCGGCCTGGAACTGCTCGATCCCGTCGGCGTCGTAATAGATGACGCCTGAAGCCATGCCCTGCTCATTGGTGGTGATTTCCCGCACCCGGCAATGGGTTCGCAACTCAACGCCGGCGCGGATCGCCTGCGGCCAGTAGGTGATGTCGGTGCTGGCCTTGGCACCCTGCGCGCAGCCGCCGGTGCAATGGCCCAGATTGATGCATTTCGCCCGGCCCTCGTAGTCGGTGGAGGCGATGGCGCTGTCGGACGGCCACCAGTGCCAGCCAAGCTTGTTGAGGCCGCGGCCGAGAGTTGATCCGGCGCGGCCGAGGGGCAGCGGCGGCATCACCGGCTGGTGCGGCGGGTAGGCAGGATCGCCGGCGAGGCCGGAAACGCCGGTCATGCGGTCGTTCTCGGCGTAGTACGGTTCGAGTGTTTCGTAAGTGATCGGCCAGTCATCGCCGACGCCGTCCAACGAGCGGACGCGGAAATCCGACGGGTGAAAGCGCGGGAAATGCCCGGCATAGAGAATGGTTCCGCCGCCGACGCCGTTGAAGTTGGCGATCTTGATCGGCGAGTTGTCCTCGTTGATCGGATAGTCCTCGGCGCGGGCGCGGCGGTTGGGGTTGTAGTTGAAATCGCCAAGCTGTCGCGCTTCCCAGTCGCGGCCGTTGCTGGGGTAGTCGGTCGGTTTCGTCCACCCCCCCTGTTCCAGGCAGACGATGCGCATTTTCGTTTCGGCGAGGCTCCAGGCCACGGCGGCGCCGGAGGCCCCGGCGCCGATGATCAGTACGTCAACCGGTGTCGTCATGGTTGGGTGTCCTTAATTGCCGCGCTCGAAGCCGGGGCGGGGAACCAGGCTCATGAGCATGTGCTCGAAGCCGCCATCGACGATGATTTCCTGGCCGTTGACGAAGCCGGCGCGGTCGCTGGCGAGGAACATGATGACCTGCGCCATGTCCTCGGGCGTGCCGATGCGCCCCAATGGAATGGCGGCGGATCGGCGCTGGGTGACACTGGGGTCCTGGTAGAACATTTCGCTCATGGGGGTGCGGACGAGACCGGGACTCATGACGTTGCTGCGCACGCCGTGCGGGCCCCATTCGACGGCGAGTTGTTTCGACAGCATCAGGACGCCGGCCTTGCTGACGCTGTAGGCGCCGGAAAACCCCTGTGCCTGGCTGCCGGCGATCGAAGCGGTATGGACGATGGCGCCGCGTCCCCGCTCGATCATGGCTTTGCCGAAGGCCTGGGCGCAGAGCAGGTAGCCGGTGAGGTTGACGGCGAGCAGGCGGTTCCAGTCCGGAATCGAAACGGTGGCGAGCGATCCGGCGAGCAGCATGCCGGCGTTGTTGACCAGGATGTCGCAGGGTCCGATGGCCTGGGAGGCGCGTTCGGCGGCGGCGACGCTGTCGGGGTCGGCAATGTCGCATGTAAGCGCAAGGGTCCTGGCGCCCGTCGGGCGGAGTGCTTCCTCGGTGGCGCGGCAGTTTGCTTCGTTGTTGTCGAGAAGAACGACGGCGGCGCCGGCCTGGGCCATGCCGAGGGCGACGGCGCGGCCGATGCCGCCTCCGGCACCGGTCACCACGCAGACACGGTCCTGTAGTCCCAGCCACTCGGCACTTTGTTGCGCCATTGCGTTGCCTCCCTTGGTTGGGAGGGAGCGTAGCGCGATGGGTGGCCGGATGGTAGCCAGGGCGTCAGGCTTCCTCGAGATCGGTGCTGAGAGCGCGCAGTTCCGTCGTGTGGGGGTGTCGCGTGCGGCAAGCGCGCAGGTCTTCGGTAGTCAGGGTTTCGACGATCTCGCCGGCCTGCATGACGGCGATCATCGGGCAGAGATGGGCGATCACGGCGAGGTTGTGGCTGACCATCACGGTGGTCAGGCTGCGGCGGGCCTGCAAGTCGGCCAGCAAGTTCAGCACCTCGGCCTGGACCGAGACGTCCAGCGCGCTGGTAGGCTCATCCAGCAACAGCACCGCCGGTTCGGTCATCAGCGCTCGGGCGATGGCGACGCGCTGGCGCTGGCCACCGGACAGTTGATGCGGGTAGCGAAAGCGGACGGCCGGGGGCAGCGCGACTTCGGCCAACGCGCGGATGATCCGCGCCTCCCCGTCCGCCATCCCGTGCACCAGCAACGGTTCGGCGAGCGCGCGGTCCACCGTCTGGCGCGGATGCAAGGAGCCGTACGGGTCCTGGAACACCATCTGCACGCGGCGGAAGAAACCCCGCCCGCGCCGCGGTGCGAGCCGAACCCCGTCGATGCTCATGCGGCCGGTCCAGTCGTCGTTCAGGCCGGACAAAGCGCGCAGGATGGTGGATTTGCCGGAACCGCTCTCGCCAACGATGCCCAGGCTGGCGCCGCGCGGGACAGTGAAGCAAACGTTCCTGACGGCTTCGACGGCGCCGAAACGAACGGTCAGGTTTTCCACATTTATCACGTGAGCCAGGCCGGGTCGCGGACCATGACGGGCAGGCGCGGTTTGGCGTGCGACAGGGTGGGCAGGCAGTCGAGCAGCCCACGCGTATAGGCGTGCGTGGCGCGGGCGATGTCGGCGGCGGGCAGTTGCTCGACGATGCGGCCGGCATACATCACGGCGACGTCGTCGCAGAAATGCGAGACCAGCGGCAGGTCGTGGCTGATCAGCACCAGGGCCATGCCGCGGCGCGCGACAAGATCCTCCATCAGCCGGAGGATTTCGGCCTGCACGGTGGAATCCAGCGCGCTGGTGGGTTCGTCGGCGATCAGCATCTCGGGGTCGGGGGCCAGCATCATGGCGATCATGACGCGTTGGCCCATGCCGCCGGAGAGTTCGTGCGGGTAGGCGCCGGCGACCCGGGCAGGGTCGCGGATGCGGACCTGATCCAGCAGGTCGATGGCTCGTTCCGCCGCCTCCCGCCGGGTGCCTTTCTTGTGGGCGCGCCAGGCCTCGGCGATCTGCTGGCCGGCGGTCATGACCGGGTTGAGGGAATATTTCGGGTCCTGCAGGATCAGCCCGGCGCGGCGCCCGCGGATGTCGCGCATGGTGCGTTCAGAGGCGCGCAGGATGTCGATTCCGTCGAAGGTCAGGCGGTCGGCGGTGAGCCGGGCGTTGGCGGGCAGCAGGCGGAGGATCGCTCGGGCGGTGAGGGACTTGCCGGAGCCGGATTCGCCGACGATGCCTAGTTTCTGCGCGCCGATGCGAAGTGAGACGCCGCGCACGGCGTGGGAGAGGCCGGTTGGGGAGGGGAAGGCGATGGAGAGGTTGTCGATTTGGACGAGCATTCGCGGGACCCGGAATCGTCCCTTAGTTTGATGGCGATTGGCTGTGTCCGCCAGATGCTTGCCCGAACCGCAACGACGCCATTTCAGCCGTTGCGGCGCCGCGGGCAGAATGTCGCAGCGCGATGACCGCGTCTCAGTGGCAGCCTGGCGCCGCTGGGCTCGTGCCGCATCCACCCGCGGTTGCGTTGACATGCTTGTGAGACTCGGGCGGTGAGACTGTGCCACCCTCGGTGGTGCCGTGGGATGTACACTCACAGTATCCCTCGACTGGCATCGAAGTGGGACAGGTCAGTTTTTCCGTTCGGCAGGTGTTCGCGAGGGCCTGGCCGCCCGTGAACGCCATGGTGGTGACGAATGCGGCGGCTAGATAGCTGGAGACTTTCATGCTCGTGGGCCTTTCAGGTGCGTAGAGCGGGTCGCTCGATATTTAGCGCTCGGGTGAGCCTGCTGCTCTGACAAGTGCGAGATGCGCCATCAACTTGCCGAGTCGATTCTGCGGTGGTGCGGTGCGCCCGATCCCATCGTTCACCGCTGCTTCGGATCCAGCACGTCGCGCACGCCGTCGCCCAGCAGGTTGAACGCCAGCGACGCCAGGAAAATCGCCACCCCTGGGATCATCGGCACCCACCATTGCTCCAGGATGAAGCGCCGCGCCGTGGCGATCATGGCACCCCACTCCGGCGACGGCGGTTGCACGCCCATGCCGAGAAAACCCAGCGCGGCGGCGGTCAGGATGATGGAACTCATGTCCAGCGTCACCCGAACGATCAGGCTGCCCAGGCACAGCGGCGCCACATGGCGCAGGATGATGCGGAACGATGAGGCGCCCGTCAGCCGCACCGCCGCAATGAAATCGGTGCCGCGGATCGTCAGCGTCTCCGCCCGAGCCAGCCGGGCGTAAGGCGGCCACGCGGTCAGCGCGATCGCCGCAATCGTGCTCGGCACCCCCGGCCTGATCGCCGCGACGAAGGCCAGCGCCAGAATCAGCCGGGGAAACGCCAGGAACACATCGGTGACGCGCATCAGCACGCGGTCCGCCCAGCCGCCGATGTAGCCGGCGATGCAGCCCACGCCCAGCCCGATCGGCGCCACCACCAGAACGACCGCGACGACCATGCCCAGCGTGATGCGGCCACCGAACAGCACCCGGCTGTAAACGTCACGGCCGAGTTCGTCAGTGCCGAACCAGTGCGCGGCGGACGGTTTGGCAAGGCGATTGGCAAGATCCTGGGCGCTTGGGTCGTGGGTGGCGAGCAGCGGCGCGGCCATCACGGCGGCGAACAAAAAGATCGCCAGCATCAGCCCGGCCAGGGCCACGGGATTGCCGGCAAACTGCCGTCCCATGCGGTAGCGCCGGCCCCAGGCGGCCTGACGGCGTGACGCCGGCGTTTCGCTCAGCAGCCAGTCGCGCCAACCGATACCGGCACCCCGCCTCATCGCGCCCGCGGGTCCAGCAGCCGATACAGCACATCGGCCAACAGGTTCAGCGCCAGATACGACACGCCGATCACCAGCGTGGCGCCAAGTACCGCGTTCATGTCGGCACTCAGCAGAGAGACGGTCAGGTACTGGCCCAGGCCGGGCCAGGAGAACACCGTCTCGGTGACGACGGCGCCCTCCAGCAGGCCGGCATAGGTCAGCGCCAGCACGGTAATCAGCCGGACGGCGATATTGCCGAAGGCGTGGCGCCAGACGACGCGCATGGCGGACAGGCCTTTGGCGCGCGCCGTGATGATATACTCGCCGGCCAGCGCATCCAGCATGAAGGCGCGGGTCATGCGGGTGATGTAGGCCATGCTGAACCACGCCAGCACGCCGGCGGGCAACAGCAGATGCGCCAGAGCGTCGTGGAACGCCTCCCAGTTGCCGGCAAGTAATGAATCGACGGTCAGGAAGCCGGTAACGACCGGGACATCGCCCTCGAACATCACGTCCTGGCGCCCGGTGCCGGGCGCCCAGCCCAGGGTGGCGTAAAAGATCAGCAACGCGAGCAGGCCGAGCAGGAAGATCGGCACGGACTGGCCGGTGAGGCAGACGATGCGCACGATGTGATCGGTGCGGGTGCCCTGGCGCACCGCGGCCCACACGCCAAGCGGGACGCCGGTCAGGGTGGCGACAATGATGGCGACCGTCGCCAGCTCGATCGTTGCAGGGAAGAAATGCGCGATGTCGGCGACCACGGTGTTCGACGTCATCACCGAACGGCCGAGATCGCCATGCAGCAGATTGCGAAAATAGATCCAGAACTGGACCAGCAGCGGGCGGTCGAGCCCGAGTTGGTTGCGCACCTGCTCGATCACATCGGCCGGGGCATGGTCGCCGACGATGGCGATGACGGGATCGATCGGCATGACACGGCCGATCAGGAAGGTGACGAGCACGAGGCCGAACAGGGTGATCAGCACGCTCGATCCGGTGGCGGCGAGCGCGCGGGCACGCCGGCGGAGGTTCATGCCGTCTTCGTGATGGCGTTGTATTTGGTGTAGTCGGGCAGCGGGCCGATGACGAAGCCGGACACGCCTTTGCCCAGCACGGCGCTGGAGATCGCCTGCAGCATCATCACGAAGGGTGCGCGTTCCTGCGACATTCGCTGCATCTGCTGGTACATCGCGACGCGCTTTGCCGAATCCAGTTCCCGGGCGGCGGCCTCCACCATCCCGGTCAGTTCCGGATCGACGAAATGACTGCGCCAGGCAAGGATTTTCAGCTTCGACGTGTCGCTGTCATCGGGATTGGCACAGAACGCCTGAGCGTTTGAATTTGGGTCGAAATAATCGGTGCCCCAGTACAGCATCGCCATCTGATGCTGCCGCGCTCGGGTCTTGGTGATCACCTGCTTGGTGTCGCCGACGATCAGATTGACCTTGATGCCGACCGCGCCGAGGTCGGCCTGCACCGCCTGGGCGATGTCGGCGTAAGGCTGAATGGAAGGGCAGTCCATGCTGACGGAAAAACCGTCCGCCAGCCCGGCTTCCGCCAGCAGGGCCTTGGCCTTCGCCACATCCTTGTGGAACGGCTTGTCGGTCAGCGCGCCGGGCAGCCCGACCGGCAGGAAGCTTTGCGACACGACGTAGCTGTTCGGGGTGATGTTTTTGGCGATCGCGTCGTAGTCGATCGCCCATTTCACCGCCTGGCGCACCTGCGGTTTGGCAAGGTCCGGCACATTCTGGTTCAGCGCAATGTAGATCTGCGAGCTCTGCGGCGAGGACGTCACATGGAAGCCAGGGTTGCTGCCGATCGTCTGCAACTGATCCGGCGTCAGGTTGCGCACGATGTCGGCGTCGCCCTTCTGCAGCATCAGCAACTGGGCCGAGGGATCGGCAACGTGGCGGATGATGACGCGCCGGCTGGCGGCCTTGATACCGGATTGCGGGTTAACGTCGATGGTAACGTGGTCGCTGGCGGCGTAGGAGGTGAGCTGATAGCTGCCGGCGCCCGCGCTGTGGGTCTTCATCCAGGCGTTGCCGAGATCGCCGTTCGCGTCGTTCGCCAGCACGATGGCTTTCTCGACGATGGATCCCACATTGGCGGACAGGCAGAACAGCACGAAGCTGGTGGACTGCGCCGTGGGCAGCTCGAAGTGCAGGGTTTGCCGGTCAACCGACTTGATCAGGCTCTCGACGTTGTCCTTGGTGAAGCCGAACTGGGTCAGGATGAAACCCGGCGTCTTGTTCAGCTTGACCACGCGCTGGAGGGAAAATGCGGCGTCCTCGGCGGTGGCGGGCTTGCCGGACGGGAAGATGACATCGGGCTTGAGGGTGAATGTGAAGACCTTGCCGTCGGGACTGACGGTCCACGATTCGGCGGCGTCGCCGATCACTTTGGTGTTGTCGGCATGATTCGGCGCAACCAGCCGGCGATAGACGTTGCCATCGACCTCATTGTTGCTGAATTCGTACGATTCGGCGGGGTCGAAACTGATGATGTCGTCGATCTGCTTCGCCATCACCACGATATCGGGCGGCGTGGCGGCTCGGGCCGCGGCGGCTGTCGCGAAAGGGCTGCCGGCGGCGGCGGCCATAAGCGAACGGCGTGTCAGCATGGTCTATCTCCCCGATTGTCGGCGGCCAGCATAGCGATGCGGCCGTTCGGGTGGGAAGGCTGGGGGCCTCGCCGTCAGGCCATCAGCTTCTGCGGCGCCGGCATCGTGCCCACGGATGCCGCACCCTCGACGAGTAATGTGACAGCGAGGCGGGCATACTCGGTGCGGCTCATCGGACCATCTTCGCGGAACCAGAGATGGTGCCAGTTGAGCATGCCGAACAACGACATGGTCAATGGCTTCAGCATCGCCTCGCCGCGCGCCGAGGGCGGCACGCAGGGCGCGATTGCCGCCGCAAAACGAGCCACCAGGGCCCGTTCCATCTGCTTCAGCGTGTCCTGTTGCGCCGGCGGCAGCAGATGCATCTGACCAATCTGGATGTGATGGCGGTTGTCGGCCGTGCGGTAGGCATCCAGCACCGCCTCGGCCAGCCGGAGCAGGTGACCCCTGGGGTCCGGCGACGACTGCCGTTCCACCGCCTCGGTCACCGCCAGCAGGTGTTCGAGGTGGGAGCGGATGATGTCGAACAGCAGTTCCGACTTGTCGGTGTAGTAGTGATACAGCAGCGCCTTGGACATGCCGCAGGCCTGCGCCAGCATGACCAGCGAGGTCCGGTCGTAGCCATATTCCGCGAACAGGGCGGCGGCCCGCTCCAGAATGTCGGACCGTTTGGACTCGTGATCGGATGCCCTGGGACGAGCCATCGTCGTTCTGTGCCTTGAAAAACGGAGCCGGGAAAAAAGCGCTTGCATTAACTGACCGGACGGTTAATTAACGGCGGGCGGCACATAAGTCAACGTCATTGCCGCAGCGCCTATCTGTCCCGGTGGGGCCGAACAGGGAGAAACAATATGGGCTGGAACGGAACCAGACTCGGGTATGACGCCATCGAAACGGCCAGTCTGGATGAACTGCGGGGCACCCAACTGGCGCGGCTGCAGTGGTCGATCCGGCACGCCTACGACAATGTCGCGCCGTTCCGCACCAAGTGTGAAGCGCGCGGCCTGCATCCCGATGACCTGAAACGGCTGGAGGATCTGGCGCAATTCCCGTTCACGACCAAACAGGACCTGCGCGATCATTATCCGTTCGGCCTGCTCGCGGTGCCCCCCGAACGGCTGGCGCGCATCCATGCCTCCAGCGGCACGACGGGGAAGCCGACCGTCGTGGCCTATACCCGGCAGGACATCGACACCTGGGCCGGTCTGGTGGCGCGTTCGATCTACGCGGCGGGCGGGCGGCCGGGCGACCGGCTGCACAACGCTTACGGGTACGGATTGTTCACCGGCGGCCTCGGCGCGCATTACGGCGCGGAACGGCTTGGCTGCTGCGTCATCCCCATGAGCGGCGGGCAGACCGAAAAGCAGGTCCAGTTGATCGAGGACTTCCGGCCGCGCATCATCATGGTGACGCCGTCCTATGCGCTGAACATCGTCGAGGAGATGCAGCGCAGCGGCCTGGACCCGCAGAAATGCAGTCTGGAGATCGGCATCTTCGGCGCCGAACCCTGGACCGACCTGATGCGCTTCGAACTCGAACACCGGCTGGGGATCGACGCCGTCGATATCTACGGCCTGTCGGAGGTGATGGGACCCGGCGTCGCCAGCGAATGCGTCGAAACCAAGGACGGCCCGACGATCTGGGAAGACCATTTCTATCCGGAGATCATCGATCCGGACACCGGCGCGGTGCTGCCGGACGGCGAACCGGGCGAACTGGTGTTCACCACACTCAGCAAGGAAGCGCTGCCGATGATCCGCTACCGGACCCGGGATCTGTCCCGGCTGCTGCCGCCGTCCTCGCGCAGCATGCGGCGGTTCGCCAAGATCACCGGCCGGTCGGACGATATGCTGATCATCCGCGGCGTGAACATGTTCCCCAGCCAGGTCGAGGAACTGGTTCTGCGAATCCCCACTCTCGCGCCCACTTATCAGATCGTCGTCAGCCGCGAGGGGCACATGGACAACCTGGAGGTCAACGTGGAAATGCGGCCGGCGGATGAGGCGTGGCTGGCTTCGGCGCCTGCGCATTTGTCGAAAGAACTGCAGCACAGCATCAAGACCTACGTTGGTCTTTCGGCGCGGGTGAACGTGCTGCTGCCGAACAGCCTGGAACGGTCGCAGGTCGGCAAGGTCCGGCGGGTGATCGACCGCCGGCCGCACGCGGCTTAAGCCCCGCAGCGGGAAAGGAAAGCACGATGTACGCACAGATGGTGAAAACCGGCGTCGACGAGGTGAAAAGCCGCGATCAGCTCAGCCCGCAGGAGCAAGAGTTCCAGGATCGTATCGATGCCGACGGCAAGATCGAGCCGAAGGAGTGGATGCCCGAGGCGTATCGCCGGACGCTGATCCGCCAGATTTCCCAGCACGCCCATTCCGAGATCATCGGCATGCAGCCCGAGGCCAACTGGCTGACCCGCGCGCCGACGCTGGAACGCAAGGCGATCCTGCTGGCCAAGGTGCAGGATGAGGCCGGGCACGGGCTGTATCTGTATTGCGCGGCCGAAACACTTGGGGTGAGCCGCGATGAACTGATGCAGCAACTGAACAGCGGTAAGGCGAAGTATTCCTCCATCTTCAACTATCCGACGCTGACCTGGGCCGATGTCGGCACCATCGGCTGGCTGGTGGACGGCGCGGCGATCATGAACCAGGTGCCGCTGCAGCGCTGCTCGTTTGGGCCCTACGCGCGGGCGATGGTGCGGATCTGCAAGGAGGAGAGTTTCCACCAGCGCCAGGGCTTCGATGCGGTGACCCGGCTCGCCAGGGGATCGGCGGCGCAGCAGCAGATGGCGCAGGATGCCCTGAACCGCTGGTGGTGGCCGGCGCTGATGATGTTCGGCCCGCCGGATGCGGCCTCGGTGCACAGCGCGCAGTCGATGGCATGGAAGATCAAGCTGAACAGCAACGATGAGCTGCGGCAGAAATTCGTCGATCAGACGGTGCCTCAGGCGACCTATCTGGGGCTGACCATTCCGGACCCCGATCTGGCCTGGAACGCGGAGCGCGGACATTACGATTACGGCGCGATCGACTGGGACGAATTCTTCCAGGTCGTCGGCGGCAACGGTCCGTGCAACCGCCAGCGGCTGCGCACGCGAGTGGAAGCGTATGAGGGCGGACAATGGGTGCGCGACGCGGCCGACGCCTACGCCAAGAAACGGGCTGCGCGCAAGGCGGCATGACGGGAGGGCTGCGAGCATGAACGAATGGCCTCTTTGGGAAGTCTTCATCAGAAGTCAGAGCGGACTGTCCCACCGCCACGTGGGCAGCCTGCACGCCGCGGACGGCGAAATGGCGATGCTGAATGCGCGTGATGTTTACACGCGGCGCAACGAAGGGGTCAGCATCTGGGTGGTCCGCTCATCCGATATCGTCGCCAGCGCGCCGGACAAGAAAGGACCGCTGTTCGAACCGTCCAACAGCAAGGTTTACCGGCACCCGACCTTCTATGAAATCCCTGATGAACTGGGGAATATGTGATGGCAGCCGACGCATCGCTGTTCGAATACCTGCTGCGCCTGGGCGACAACTGCCTGGTCCTGGGGCACCGCCTGTCGGAACTGTGTGGGCTGGGTCCGGCCATCGAGGAAGACCTGGCGATCGCCAATGTCGGACTCGATCTGATCGGCCAGACCCAGTTCTGGCTGGGCTACGCCGCCGAGGTCGAAGCAAACGGGCGCAACGCGGACACGCTCGCCTACCTGCGGGACAGCGGCGATTTCCACAACCTGCTTCTGGTGGAGCAGCCAAACGGTGACTTTGCCGTAACAATGGCGCGACAGTTCCTGTTCGACACCTGGCATTATCTGCTGCTGGTCCAGCTTGGCCGGTCAACCGACCCGCGGATCGCGGCGATTGCCGAAAAGGCAGTGAAAGAGGTCAGCTACCATCTGGAACGCAGCCAGCAATGGATCCTGCGGCTGGGCGACGGAACCGACGAGAGTCATCGTCGGATGCAGACCGCCATCGACGATTTGTGGATGTACACCGGTGAACTGTTCGAGGCCGACGCCATCGATCGCGCGATCGCCGACCGCGGTGTCGGCCCCGATCCGGCGTCGTTGCAGGAGCCATGGAAGCGGCATGTTCACGCGACGCTGGAGGAGGCGACGCTGAAACCGCCGAAATCGGTCTGGATGCAGCGTGGCGGCAAGCGCGGCACCCACAGCGAGCATCTGGGCTACATCCTGGCCGAGATGCAGTTCCTGCAGCGGGCCTATCCCGGCGCGACGTGGTGAGCGGCGCAATGAACGCCCCGCATCCGGCCGCGACGCGCCCTTCCGTTGCCCAGGTGTGGGCATGGCTGGGCGAAGTACCGGATCCGGAAATCCCGGCGGTCTCGGTCGTCGATCTGGGCATGATCCGGGACGTGCGCTGGGACGACAGCGCGGGCGAAACGCTGGTCGTTGCGGTCACGCCGACCTATTCAGGCTGCCCGGCGACCAGTGTCATCGTGCTGTCGATCGAGGCCGCACTGCGCGATCATGGCATCGCCCTCCTGCGGCTGGAACGGCGGTTGTCGCCGCCCTGGACCACCGACTGGATCACCGCGGCTGGCCGAGGCAAGCTGGAAGCCTACGGCATCGCGCCGACCGCGGAACAAGCGGGCGGGTTCTCCCCGCTCGATCGTGTCTCGCGCAGCCCGGCGGTGGTGCGGTGCCCGCGTTGCCAGTCTACCGAGACGACGCGGGTCAGCGAATTCGGCTCCACGCCCTGCAAGGCGCAATACCAGTGCCGAACCTGTCATGAGCCGTTCGACTATTTCAAATGCGTCTGACCGGGAGCCCGTCGATGTCCCGCTTCTATCCGCTGACGGTGTCCAGGGTGCACCAGGAAACACGCGATTCGGTCGTCCTGACATTCGATGTGCCGGCAGAACACGAAGCGGTGTTCCGGTTCCTGCAAGGGCAGTATCTGACGCTGCGCGCCTCGATCGACGGCGAGGAAGTCAGGCGGTCCTATTCGATCTGTGCGGCGACCTATGAGGCGCAGCCGCGCGTCGGTATCAAGAAGGTCGCCGGCGGGGTGTTTTCCACCTGGGCGAACGAGCAGGTCGTCGCCGGCCAGGTGATCGACGCCATGCCGCCGGCCGGCAACTTCCACGTTCCTTTGGACGAAAGTAATGAAAAGCACTATATCGGCTTTGCCACCGGCAGCGGCATCACGCCGCTGCTGAGCATCCTGAAATCCACTTTGGCGATCGAGAAGCGGTCCCGCTTCACGCTGGTCTGCGGCAACCGAGCGTCCAGCACGATCATGTTCCGTGAGGAACTGGAGGACCTGAAAAGCAAATTCCTCCAGCGTTTCAACCTGATCCATCTGTTGAGCCGCGAGCAGCAGGATATCGACCTGTTCAACGGCCGGATCGACCGGGACAAATGCGACCAGTTGCTGACGCACTGGATCGATCCGAAAGAACTCGATGCGGCGTTCATCTGCGGGCCGCAGTCGATGATGCTGCAGGTATCGGACAGTCTGCAGGCACACGGCGTTGACCGCCAGCGGATCAAATTCGAACTGTTCGCCGGGGCCGAACCGGCGCGGCGGAATCGCCGGCAACCGGCGGCCGAGGTCGCCCGACAGTCGGATCTGTGCGAGGCGACCGTGATCATCGATGGCCGGTCCCGGACGTTCCGGTTCGAGAAGAACAGCGTCACGGTGCTGGAGGCCGCGATGCGGGAAGGGATCGAACTGCCCTATGCCTGCAAAGCGGGCGTCTGCTCGACCTGCCGGGCGATGCTGGTGGAAGGGCAGGTGGATATGGATTCGAATCAGTCGCTCGAGGATTACGAAGTCGCGCGCGGCTACGTCCTGACCTGCCAGAGTTACCCGGCGACCGACAGGATCGTCGTCAGTTTCGACACGTGATGATGGGGTAGGTCACATGGTTGGGGAAGCAGAGCTGGTCCGGTTCCTGGCTGGCGGCGGCAAGCTGGATGCGCCGGAGAATGCCAGCCCGCGCTATCGCGGCGAACTGCTGCGGCTGATGGCGATTTTTGTCGATTCCGAAATGGCCGGGGCCGCCGGTTTTGCCGACTGCATCAATCTCGGCCCCGGCCTGCGGGAACGCCGCAACGCCGCCCGAATCGTCCACGAAAAGCTCGGTCACGCCGCAAAAGTCCTGCAACTGATGGAGCGGTTCGGCGCCAATTCCGCACGCTACGAGCGCGCCCATTCCTGGGCGTACCGCCTGGCGCGGGAGACGGATCTGGGCACGCGCCGGATCGAAGGCGACATGCGCCTGAATGTGTTTCACTATCCGATCATCGGATGGGTCGATGCGGTGGTGATGAACGTGCTGATGGGGCGAGCGACGGCGGTGCAACTGGATGAGCTCACAAGGTGCTCCTACCAGCCGCTGGCGGCCTGCATCCAGGACATCCTGCCCGAAGAAATCCGCCACGCGGACATGGGAGAGGTCGGGCTGCGGGAGGCTCTGGCCAGGGGGGCAGACGCGTCGGAAGTACAGCGACTGGTGGATTACTGGTTCCCCCGCGTTGCCGACACGTTTGGCAGCCTGTCGTCGCGCAGCATCGAGGTGTTTCGCAAATATGGCCTGCGCCAGCGCGGCAATCAGGAGCTTCTCGAAGCGTGGCACAGCGTTGTTTCGGGTTCATTGCGCACACTGGGACTGCACGTGCCGGCGCGAACACCCGAGTAAATATTACCCGAACGTCGCGCTGAACAGCGCCACACCAGGTGTCTCGAACGCCACGCTCAGGGTATGCTCGCCTGACACGTCGCTGTCATAGATCGTGTAAAGAGTCGGCCGGCTTATCTCGATGGTGACCGGCTCCGACGAGTCGACCGCCGCTGTCACGCGCGCGGCACGCGGGGCCGAGGCGACCAGATGCACCTTCGCCGCCGAAAAGTGCAGCCGCAGACCGCCCCGGTCCGATCGCAGCACAAGCGGCTCCGTATCCCGCTCCCAGCGACCATCCAACGCATATTGATTGAGCCGCGGGTTGGGCGCCTGCGAGAACGAATACACCGCCTCGCCGGGGCGGGGGGATTGCGCGGTCGCCTGTGGAGTGGGATGCAGCGCGCCGAAATAGATCTCCGGCGTGCCGATGCGGGAAAGGTCGGGATCGTCTTCCGGATGCGCCTCCGCCGGGCTGCCGGTCAGACCCAGCAGCCCGCGGATCGCGCCCTCCATCTCATGCGCGTGGCCTTCGCCTTCGCGCTTCATCACCAGACGGCCGTCCTGATCCAGCAGATAGAAAGTTGGCCAGGCCTCGTTGTGCCACGCCTCCCAGGTCTGGAAATCATTGTCCTGAGCCACCGGATAGTGGATTCCCAGCGCCGCCACGTCCGCCGCGACGTTGCGATGGGTGTGCTCGAAACGAAATTCCGGTGTGTGAATGCCGATGATCTGCAGACCCTGCGGCCCGTACGTGGCCTGCCACCGGTTGAGGTACGGTATCGTGCGCCGGCAGTTGATGCAGGAATAGGTCCAGAAATCCACCAGCACGACCTTGCCGCGCAGGCCAGCGACCGAAAGTGGCGCGTCGGTGTTCAGCCAGCCGTCAAGCCCGGCAAACGCCTCTGCCTCACCACCCGCGTCGGCTCGGGCGCCCCTGCCGACGAAATTAATTGCGGCACCAGCCGCACAGAGCGCCGCCGCAATGACATCTCGTCGTTGCATGGAAATCCGGCCTTTCCAGGAATCATGTGGCGATGTGTCACGGCCGCCCGTCAGTTCGTTGCAAAATG
>Ga0182012_10001578_pt1 | contig 24817 bp, 24 predicted proteins | sample 612S2SmetaG_FD_120486 | JGI IMG/M metagenome (GOLD analysis project Ga0182012, IMG submission 120486) | Permafrost microbial communities from Stordalen Mire, Sweden - 612S2S metaG | ecosystem: Environmental > Terrestrial > Soil > Wetlands > Permafrost | place: Sweden: Stordalen | collected... | reverse complement strand
GAAAACCGTTCCCTGCCTCTCATCTCTCAAACCAATTCACCCTTGCCGCCTCAATACGGTGAATACGCTTTTCCCAACATCAATTTAATTTTTCACAGGCCAGTTTTACCCTTTGACGCCAATCCTTTTTTAAGCCGTTACAACACCCTTTTGTCCCAGTTGGGTTGGTTTGCCTGGGTTTATAAAGATCGGGACCTTCTGGGATTTATTCATCATCCCCATCTTTTATCGGTGCTGGGCGTGGATCAAATCGTTTCGGATACGCCTTTCACTCTTCCGCATATCTTTAAAACTCTTCAGAATCATTCACCCTATGTTTATGGCTCCCCCAACACCTTGCCCCGAGCCTATCTGGTCAACCAGTACGAAATCGCACAATGGCCACAATCCATTGACCAACTCGAAACGCTCAGCTTTAATCCCCAAAAAGAAGTTTTATTGGAATCTGATCCGGGCTTCGCCTCTTCACCTAAAACGCTTGCTATGGATCAACCCGAAGTCCGCCTATGGGGCGAAACTCATTTAAGTTTCACGGCTCAGACCCAGGGCCCCGCGCTTCTAGTCCTGCAAAAAACCTTTCTGCCCGGCTGGCAGGCGACAGTCAACGGGGTTCCTGTTCAACCCCTGATTTGCAATTTAGTCTTAACCGCCGTGCCTCTCCAAGCGGGAGTCAATCAGATTGAACTAACTTTTTCACCGGTCAGTCTTCGCCTGGGTTTCTTCCTGTTTTTCCTCTTTTTAGCCATTTTCGCTACCTCAATAGGTTTCTTCCTCATCGCTTGAGTCGGTCCCTCAAAGTGACTAAAATGCCCATCTGTTTCAAATGCTTTTCCATCTCCCAGAAGAGGTCGCTATGCCCGAGAAAATGAATCCCCTGAAAAAGAAATCTTCCCTGATGACCGAAGGAGATAAACGCGCTCCCAACCGCGCCATGCTGCGTGCCGTCGGTTTTAAGGACGAGGATTTCAAGAAACCCATCGTGGGTGTATCCTCTGCTTGGAGCGAAATTACCCCCTGCAATATGCACCTGAACGAATTGGCTGAACGGGTAAAGTCCGGTATCCAAAGCGCCAACGGTATGGCCCAGATCTTTGGGACCATCACTGTTTCTGACGGTATTGCCATGGGTCACGTTGGCATGAAGTTTTCTCTGGTTTCCCGCGAAGTCATCGCCGACTCCATTGAAGTGGTGTCTTCTGCCCAGCGTTTTGACGGCATCGTGGCTGTCGGCGGCTGCGACAAAAATATGCCCGGGGCTTTAATGGGTATCGGCCGTTTGAATATTCCCGCTGTCTTCGTTTACGGCGGAGCCATCATGCCGGGCATCTGCCACGGCGAACCTTTGGACATCGTCTCGGTTTTCGAGGCGGTCGGCCAATATGACGCGGGCAAAATCAACCATGCCCGTTTGGAAGAAGTCGAAAAAAATGCCATTCCGGGCCCCGGTTCCTGCGGCGGCATGTACACCGCCAACACCATGGCCTCGGCTATTGAGGCTCTCGGCATGGCTTTGCCTCACGATTCCTGCCAGCCCGCTATCGGCGAACCTAAACGTCTCTTGTGCGACCGCGCCGGCCAGGCGGTGGTGGAACTGATCAAGAAAAACATTCTTCCTAAAGACATCATGACCAAGAAAGCTTTTGAGAACGCCATCACCGTGGTGATGGCCCTGGGCGGCTCAACCAACGCGGTCTTGCACCTGATCGCCATCGCGAAATCCATCGGCGTGAAACTAACGATTGATGATTTCGACCGCATCAGCGACAAAGTGCCTCACCTGGCGGACTTGAAACCCAGCGGTAAATACGCCGCTGTGGATTTAGACCGCATTGGCGGTATTCCGGCAGTCATGAAACTGCTCTTGGACGCCAAATTGCTGCACGGCGATTGTTTAACCGTAACCGGCAAAACCGTTCGTGAAAACCTAAACTTGGCCCAGCCCCTATCCAAAAATCAGCCCATTATTCGCCCTTTGAATAATCCTCTGCATCCCACCGGCCCCATGGTTATTTTGCGCGGCAATCTGGCGCCCGAAGGCGCGGTGGCTAAAATTTCGGGGCTCAAGGTAATCAAAATCACCGGTCCCGCCAAAGTGTTTAACGGGGAAGAAGCCGCCTATGAAGCCATTCAAAAACGAAAAATTAAAGCGGGAGATGTGGTTGTCATCCGTTACGAAGGTCCCAAAGGAGGCCCCGGCATGAGAGAAATGCTGGCTATCACCGGCGCTTTGGTGGGTCAGGGTCTGGGCGAAAGCGTTGGACTCCTGACGGATGGTCGTTTTAGCGGGGGAACCCACGGTTTAGTCGTGGGTCATATCTCTCCCGAAGCCCAAGTGGGCGGACCTATCGGTTTGATAAAGAACGGTGATCTCATTACGATCGACGCGGAAAAGAAAAAATTGGAAATCAAAATAAGCGCTTCGGAGCTTAAAAAACGAAAATCCCAATGGAAGCCTATTGTTAACCCCTATCCTAAAGGGGTTTTGGCCAAATACGCTTATTTGGTTTCTTCCGCGAGTGAAGGGGCTGTTACGGATGAATTTAAGAAATAGCTTTTGAAATAGCTCATTTCAACCGCATGAGCGGTATTAACCGGTTGGTTTTAAACAAAAAAGCCGTCTTCCTCAAGGAAGGCGGCTTTTTATTTGGGCAAAAAAAATCGGGTGAACCTCGAAAGGCCCACCCGATGCATTGAGTTTCAGGCGCGAGCCCGAAACCGTCTCAAGCTTAAACCAATATTACTTGGCAGCAGGAGTAGTAGCAGCGGCAGCCGGAGCAGCAGCCATAGCCTTCTTATGCTTCTTGTGCTTCTTAGCTTTGGCAACCGGGGTGGTCGCAGCAGCCGGAGCAGCAGCAGCCGGAGCAGCGGTCGTAGCATCTTGCGCCATAGAAACACCAGTTCCAACAAACAACACAGCCAACACAGCGACGATAAAACGCTTCATTACACAGCCTCCTTAAAATTTAACAATAGCGGTACCGCTATTCTTAATAAAACAACCGGCTTCATACCCAAGTATTAGCCGATTAAGTCGCACATTCTAAGGAGTGATTATGGGGAATTCAACTGTTTTTATGGTAAAAACGCCTAAAAAGCCCATATTTTGCGGTATTTTCGGGAATAGAGGGGCTTTAAACAGGCCTGTTTTAAACTGATTTCTCATTTTGACAAAATCAGACAATTTGCCCTTGACGAAACAGCTGCCCAAGAGATGTTGGCCTATCGAGGGTCTTTTTTGAATGTTTGATAATCCATTTTTCGAAAAAGATTGTCCCGTTCTTCCAAATCAGACAAATAGGCTTCCGAAACACGGTTCGTGCGGATGGAATCGGCCAGTTGATAAAAGCGGTTTAAGTGAATTTTGATTCTTTGTTCGGCATAAGGGGCATAACGGCCGGCTTTCATCATAAAAGCCCAATCACTGGATTGAGCCAGCAAGAGTTCGCGCGACGCCTGATTTAAAGCCCGAAGAACCAGTTTTCCGGAAGTGTGCTTTAAATCCGCCAAGCGAATCATCTCCGCGCAGGCGCTATTAAGAGGGGGATAAATCCAATCATTCGTCTCATTGAGCCAAAATTCCGAGTAGCCGCCTACTCCCCATGTGGAAAAAACCGGCTGAGTGATTTGATTTTCAGAGAATATTTTCAAATAGTCGGACGGAGTAATAAATCTTAAAGACTCTTGTCTTCCCGCGTTTTGCTCAAATAACTCCTGAAGAAAAGACGGCCCCTCATACCACCAGTGCCCAAAAAGCTCGGCGTCATAAAGACAGGTCATCAAAGGCGGCCGGTCCATCCACCGATGGGCTTCTTCCGCTTGATGGCGGCGGCGGCTTAAAAAATCACCCGCGTGCACCCGGACTTTGGCCTGGGCTAACTGAGGGTTATAGGGTTCCTTTTGATCCGTGCCGCCAGTAATCCGATAGTATTTGAGTCCCGTAAAACGGCGGAAATTTTCGGGTTGAAGATAAGGGTGTAATTCCTCGGTTGTCAGGTCGTAACCAATATCCCGATAAAACTCACGGTAAACAGGGTCGCCGGGATAACCTTCTTTGGCGCTCCAGACTTGTTTCGAGCTTTCCAAATCCCTTCCAAAAACCGTCACGCCCGAGGGACAAACGATCGGAGCGAAAGTCCCAAATGAGGGATGGGGTGTAGCCTGAAGAACTCCGTGGGTTTCTAAAAAGGTAAACTGGATTCCGTATTCTTTGAGAATTTTATCCATTCCCGGCTCGTAGGCACACTCCGGAAGCCAAAAACCCACGGGGTTCTTTCCAAAAAAATCACGGTGAAGCTGGAGCGCTGTCTCGATTTGAGCCCGAACCGCCGGTTCGTAAACCCGCAGCAGGGGTAAAAAACCATGTGTTGCCGCGCAGGTGATCAGTTCCAAATGCCCCGAGTCTTGAAAGCGCTTAAATCCCTCCGCCACATTGCCGTGATACTTCATAAAAAGATCCCGGTAGCGCGAAAGTTTTTCCTCGTACATTTGAACAACCGGACCGAAGGAATCGTCCTGTCCCACCCTCTTTTTTTCCCGTTTTAACAGGGCTAACAGCTGATCCACATAGCGGAGCGCTCTTTTTTGCAATAACGGATCCAGGCACATCGAAAGCAGGGTGGGCGAAACCGAAAGGGTCAGCGAGAAGGGGATTTTTTTATTTTCTAAACTCTCAAACACTTCCAACAGGGGCAGATAAGTCTCAAATACCGCTTCGTAATACCAGTTTTCCTCAAGAAAGTACTCATGCTCAGGGTGTCGAACAAAGGGAAGGTGGCAATGAAGGACCAGCGAAACAAAACCCGACGGGGGATGAGGCAAAGGTTTCTCCTGAGGCGTCAAAAAAACGAAGCTTTATAATGCTCTCTTTTTCGCTTGAGGCGTTTTTCATTCTCAGCGGAAGAAATAAATTCCGTTAACGCCGGAGAATCCGGGTCATAACCCTGATCATAAAAATAATCCAGCATTTCCTGGGAAACTTCCGCGGCCGAAATCGGGTCCTGCACATCCAAGCTGGACACGCTATAAGTCTGAACAGCGGTGACGATGGTGTTGGATTTGGCATAGACCGTGTATCGGCCCTTCCCTGTCTTTTGGGCGATCTCCAGAACATAGGAACCGCCGGTTTGGGACAACTCCACATAACGGTTGATCTGTCCCGGCTCAATCCTGATTTCATCGGACAGAATTCTTTCCCCATTGGGCCCGACGGTAAAGAGGCGCAAAACCATGTGGCTGTCTTTAAACTCTTCTTTTAATTCCTTTTTAACCTCCTCAAAACGTTCGGGCGTCACTTCCCAATAGGTAAAAACACAATGGGGGTCCCGTACAAAAGCCACGATTTGAGTTTCACCGTGGCGTGGAAGAGACCTAAACTCATTGGTCGCCGGCGTTGCCGAGGCCGCAATCTTAACTGTTTTAGCGGAGGACGCTTTTTTAACCGAACCGGACTTGGATGGCTTTTTGACCTTGGCCGAAGTTTTTTTAACCGAGGCTTTAGCGGCCTTCTTGGCGGTCTTTTTAACCGGTTTACCGGCCGAGGTTTTTCGAACCGGCTTAGAAGCGGGAGAATTCTCTTCTTTTTTCTTACGGGGCATAGCTTCCTCGATTCAAAATAGGACGTCTTTATATTCTATTTTTTATCCTCAAATGGCAAGCAAGGGATGAAATCTATCCTTAAAAAACATAAAAAATCCCATGATTTTTATCTTTTTCAGGCCTTTGGCGCTACTTTTTGCGTAAAGGCTTTAGCCGCTTCTACCAAATCCATCGGAACGGCAAAAACGACCGTATTGGATTGGGTTGGCCCCAGTCCATCGATGGTTTGAAGCGTTCTTAACTGCATCGCTCCGGGACTTTGCGCCATCGTTAAAGCCGCGGCGGCTAAGTTAATCGCCGCTTCTTTATCACCCTCGGCTTTGGTAATCGTCGCCCGTTTTTCTCTTTCCGCCGAAGCCTGGCGGGACATCATCTTCTTCAACTCTTCGGGCATATCCACATCTTGAATATTAATGCCGGTGACTTCCAAACCCCAGCCCACCGTGTCTTTTTCCACAGCCGTTTCGATCATCTTGGCGATTTGTTCCCTCTCGCTGAGCAATTGATCCAGCGACATCTGTCCGATTACATCCCGCAAAGCGGTCTGCGCGTACTGGGAAATGGCGTAGCGGTAATCCTGAACTTTAATGAGAGCGTCCGCGGGTTGATCCACTTTAAAGAAAATAACCCCGTTGATTTTGACCGGCACGTTATCTTTGGTAATCATTTGCTGGGCCGGAATATCCATGGCCCGAATGCGGGTATCGACCAGCTTGACCTGATCGACGAGAGGAACAATAAAAAAAAGTCCGGGCCCTTTAATCGACTCAAACCGCCCCAGACGAAAAACGACGCCCTTTTCCCACTGGGCGGCTAGTTGGACGCCTGAGGACAAAATAATGTCGCCCAACAGCCAAAAGAAAGCGACTACCACGCTCGCCACGATACTGGACGAACTGATCGAATAAGTCACCGCTCCGCCGATCACCAGCAAAACCACAAAAATTAAACCCGAAATATAATTAATCATCTTTCACCTCCGCTCAAATTCAAAAACGACTTATTTCAATTTCTCGTCCATCTCAAGTACTAACCGGCTGATTTTTTTAAACTCAGGCGTTCCCGCCTTTTCTGCCCACTCAAACAAAGCCGCTTCCGCGGTGGTTAAAATCACCCCAGCGGTTTCCAATCGCCTCAACGCCCATTCCCTGTCCTGCTCGTGGCGGCTTCCCGCCGCGTCGACCGCCAGATAAATGTCAAACCCTTGCTCCAATAAATCCATCGCGGTTTGAAGAACACAAACATGGGTTTCTATCCCCGCCAGCAATATCTTTTTGACTGACTTCGATTTAAAAAATCGAATCACCGCGGGCAAAACACCAGCGCTAAAGGAAACCTTTTCCAATTTATTCGGTAATCGGTCTGCCAGCTCGGCCACCGTGGGCCCCAACCCCTGGGGGTATTGTTCGGTCGCAAAAACCGGAACCCCTAATATTCCAGCCCCCTCTACCAATTGAACCGTCCTGGCAATTATCTTGTCTTTAGGGGGGATCTTGTCCACGAGCTTGATTTGAAGATCAATCACCAGCAGACCCGTATCATTTCGGTTCATGAGGCGAAAACTGCGCATTTCTTTCTCCGGAACAAACGGAAGACCCTAGTTGGTATTCCCAGACGTCGAAAGTATCATAAGGGAAGAAGCAAAACTACCGTGGAATCGGTTGAATTGATTGGAAATTAACGTGAAAAACGCCTCTTTTTGTCTTTTTACCTGCGCCTTGGTCTTTTTCGGGCTCATCAGCTGCGGCGGTCCCAAAGAAATCTCCGGCACTTATGAAGTGACCGGATCAGCCGGCGTTGTGGCCAATATCACCTACGCCGTCAGTGGGATCGGCAGCAATTCTACCGCGGTCAGTCAAACCCTTCCCTGGCAAACTAAATTTACCGGCTACGAGACCGAAGGAAGCTATCAGGGAACTTATGTTTTTTTGTCCGCTATTAATGACGCGCCGACAACGACCAGCAGTTCCATTACCATCACTGTTTTGGAAGATAACTCGGTTTTCCAGCAGCCCGATTATCAAATAGGTGGTCAAGTCCCGATCACGATCCTGGGGTATTTTTAACTAACTACTCAAAGCCGGTGGTCCATGGAGTGATCCAAACCAAAGCGATTTTTTCAATTAACACTCCGTCTTTGCTTAAAAGAGCCTGATAGTTTCCATAACCCATCCGCTGGCCCTGATCATTCGTTCCATCCCAGATAATCCAGGTATCCTTTTCAAGCACCACCTGTTCATTGTAAAGCGTATTGATGTGAGCTCCCCTGGCATCCACAATTTCCAATCGATAAACTCCCGGACCATCGGCAAAACTGGCGTTGATATTGACAGGCGGTTTGGCGAAAACAATTGTCGCGGCCATACTCGAGTCCTGCGGAACGCCGGCTGTAACAACAGCGGTGGCGGTGAAAACCGGAACCAAAGACAAAGCAGTTTGAGTCGGCGTATGGGTGGGAAGCGTAAGGGTTGGCGTCATCGTAACCACAGGTTTATGTTTCTTCGGCTTATGGTGAATCAGGGGACGCGGTGTAGCGGTAGGTAAAGGCGTATTAGTCCAAACCGGTGTTGGCGTTGCGGTCGCGAGTGCGGTAGCTATCCAAACTGATCTAGATGTCGCTGTTGACATCTGCGGCATTGGCGTCGCGGTGGGCGCCGGTGTAAAAATCGGCTGAGGAGTAAAGGTCGATGTCGGCGGAATGACCCCCGTCCAAAGTGGTTTCGGCATCGGTTGAACTTTCAGCGGCGCCAATTGACTGGGTTCACCGCAATCGGGCGGCGCGGTGACATCCCTCAGGTATTTTCTTCGGAAATACATTTTTTCGCCCAGCGTGGAATAAACACGGGCGTTATCTTGAAATGTGGGGAAATACTTGGCCATCAAGCCCGTTTGGGGATTGATCAGAGTCACTCCGAGGGAGGGGGGAGCGAAAGGTTTGGCCAGCGCCCAGACATGGTCGTCAAAACCCGAAATAGTCCAACCCGCGGGTTCCCGTCCGTTCTTTTTAACGAAATGCTGGCGCGTCTTGCCCTGGTCGCTGGTAATCCAATCGATGGTGTGATCCGAATAAATCACTTTTAAAACATAAGCCAGTCCAATGGCGGCGTTAGTGCCGGTGGTGCTTCCCAAAGTTTGCGGCACCTCAATGGCGAGGCAATTAACGCTGGAAAAGTAGCAAAGCTGTTCTTTTGAAAAAAGCTGGTCAATGTTGCTGGTTCGGTCAAAAACATGTTCCTGCGAGTCAACAATTTGATGCCCGTTGAGGAACACATCGGGCCACAAAGGATGGGTCATCGAAATATGGAGTTCGGCCGAAACGACATACTTTTGCGATTGGGCCCAGAGCGGCGCGGCACCGGCGAAGAGGAGAATAAGAATGGAAATTTTAAAAAGTATCTTCATCTTCCCCGTTTTCAGCTTATTTTCCTTTGGGACGGTGGTAACGGATCACGTTAATATCCTGCAAAGTCACCAGACAATGGACCGGCAATAAAGCCTCCACCGCCTTGAGGGCCTTGGCCACCTGGGTCGCGATATCAATGGTTTCAATCACCACCGGAAGATTTTCGCTGATCTCCAAAATACCAGCGTCACGGATATGCGCCGAAGATCCGAAACCCTCAACCGCTTTATAAACAGTGGCGCCTTTTAATTTCATCGCCAGCCACTTTTTAACAATCGCCCGGTAAAGCAATTCGTTTTCCACTTTGATATTTTCATCCACATAGATCCGTAAAACTTTCGACTTTCCAAATGGCTGCATGTCCGGCTCCTTTATTTAAGAATCAAACAAAATCAAAAAGATGATTGAACCACCAAGACACCAAAGGCACTAAGAAAAGCAAAACTTTGATTTAAACCATTCCCAAAAAATTATCGTCTTTCGTCGTTCTTGATGCCCTTGGTGTCTTGGTGGTTAATGGTTTTTATTAAATATTATAAAAGTTTCGCCAGCATGATTCCGAACCAGCTGCCCAAAAGGCATCCGGCTACGTTAAAGGTGATGTTCATCGCGAAATATTTAAAATTTCCCTCCGAAAGATAGCGAAGGGTGTCCCAGCTAAAGGTGGAGAAGGTGGTAAAAGTGGCGCAAAAACCCACCGTGAGAAAAAGCCGGATATTCGGCGAAAAAACTCCCCGGGAGGCGTTCAAATACAAAACCCAGGCCATCACAAAAGAACCAATGATGTTGATCATCAAGGTCCCCACCGCGAAATCACTGCCCCATTTCTCCACCGCCCACAGCCCCATAAAATAGCGGCTCCATGCGCCTAAAACGCCTCCCAGGGCGATCCAAATCAGTTTGTCCATCGCTCTCTCCTTCGCGTCAAATGGGCTTGGCCGGTAAAACAAAAAACTCCTACCAGCCTGGCCGGTAGGAGTCATTAGCTCCCTCAGGGGGAACGGTTCTGGCGAACTCCATCACCAATAAATAGTAATCGACCTCAAAATCTTACGGCATTACCCGCTTTGTTTCAAGAAAACCCCAACCGGGGTTTCCCCTCTCTCCAAACCCATAAAAATTGGATAAACCAAAGCATTTTTTGCGGTCAGCCGATAAAATACGGCGAAGTTTCCAGCAACCATGGCGAGGGTCTTATGTCCAAAATAACCTGTTTTCAACATATCGACTGTGAAGGTCCCGGCACACTTCTCAACGTCCTCAAATCCGAAAACATCCAGGTCGAAATCATAAAAACCTACAAGGGCGATCCGATTCCCGAAAATTTAGGGGACGGGCTGGTCGTCCTGGGCGGTCCTATGGGTGTTTACGAAGAGAAAAAATTTCCCTGGATGACTTTAGAACTGAACGCCATCCGTGAATTCTTAAAAAAAGAAAAACCCATTCTGGGGATTTGTCTGGGGTCACAAATGCTGGCCCATGCCGCCGGGGCCCAGGTTTTTCGAGGCGCCATTCCGGAAGTCGGCTGGTATCCCATTCAGTTGACTCCCGAAGGCCATTACAACTCCCTTTTTCTCGGTCTGCCGGGGGAATTAAATGTCTTTCATTGGCACGGTGATACTTTCACCCTGCCCCCGAACGCGGTGCGTCTGGCAGGCAGTCATTATTATCCCCAGCAGGTTTATCAAATCGGCCAAAACGCTTTTGGCTTTCAATGCCATTTGGAAGTGACGGAGGAGATGGTCAAAAGCTGGGCGGCTTTGTACGCGAAAGAATTAACCCCGCAGGGCGGCCCCGTCCGGCCCGAGCGGATTGAAGACCATCTGTCCGAAAACAGCCGTCAGTTGGAAGGCATTTCTGAAAAAGTTTTCTCTCGCTTCGCCGCGCTTCTATAAAAAAATTACGGTTGTGTCGGGAAGTTCTTGAGACGTTCTTCAAAACCCGCGATCCATTGCTGGTCTTCCGCGCTCCCCGTGGGTTGAGAAACTCCCGGAACCCCTTTTAAAGTCTCAAGGGAATGCCGAATGTCTTCCGCGTCCGCATCCGACTTTTTTAAAGGAACCGAAAGCTTTTCGACGTTTTTAGTCACGGTAAGAATTAATAAACGGATCATCGGATAGTTTCGATCTACCCCCGGTTTTCTCATACGCGTTAACAAGTGCGCATAAGTTTCATAAAGTTTTTCAAACTGGTTTTTTCGCTCAAAATTGCCGGCTCGCACCATATCCAGTGAAACCGTAAAGATGGTCAGCTGAGTTTTAATTTTTCCCATGATTAAGATCTACTTTAAATCCTGGGAGCGGTCGGACAGGATTTTAAACGTTTGATTAATTTCATCGGTGGCCTGTTTGACCTTATTCGCGTCAATCACGATCGTCGAGCCAAACCAGTCGTGATCGTCGATATCCATCACATCAAACCCGTCCAGCGGATGGTCAAACGCCTCCAAAACATCCTTCATTTCCGTAATGGGCCTGCCGTTGATCTTCGTCACCATCACATTGGTCAGCTTGTCATAGCCCTTGTTGATTTCGTGAGGCAAAACATGGCTGATGAGAATAATCTGTTTTTGCTGGTCCGAGCGCAGACCGTGGAAAAAAATGTCCTGTAATTCGGGTTTGAAGGAATCCCAACTCGCGGTGGAAAAATAATTCACGGTCAGCGGAACAAAAACAAATCCCGCCGTCACGAAATAGGTGGGGTGCCGGGCGTCCTGCCGGTCCGTCAGAAGCTGTGAAACGGGTTTGAGCGGCATTTGAATTTTAAGGGGCTTGCCGTCCCGCAGAATATCCAGGCTCATTTTCTCGCCCATTAAATAAAAGGTAGCGAGATAACATTCCGGAACCCGGCCTATCTTGGGAAGGTTAATATAACCCTCGTCATCGACCGGATGGCCGTCAATGGCGGTCAAAACATCGCCCTCGTTCAAAATTCCGTCCGCCGATCCGTCCTTAAATATCTTGGTGATGATTTCCCCGGACTGTTTGGGCGAAATTTTGAAGTAGCCGCGAAGGGTGGGGTTTTCCAAATCCTGGGTGTAGAAACCCAGGTCCGGCAAGCCGTCGTAAGAACGTCCTCCCTGAATCGCCTTAAAAAAACGCTGGATCACGTTGATGGGAATAATCGATCCGGTTTTATCCGGTTTTCCGATACAGTCAAAAGGAATGCCGACAAACTTGCCGCCGCTAAACACCGGACAGCCGTTGTTCGAACCGTCAATCGGCCCGTCGGTCAGAATGGCCGGCATCAAGCGGCCTCCCTCATTGCCCAGAACCATTTCCATGTTGGAAACCGAGTCCTCTTTAATCGACAGCTCGTCTCCGCCCTGAATTAAAAGTTTGTCGCCGTGGTTGGGCAAATCGCCGAACACGACCGGCTGGGTGCCGGTAAAAAAGTCCGGGTCGTCCACGCTCAAGAGGGCCAGGTCCAGGTCATAGCCCACTTGCTCCACTTTGGCCACATAGCGTTTCGCCTCGCCGAATTTTTGAACCTCGATGTAATTGCCTTTGTTCACCAAATGAGCGGTGGTGAGGATGAAGTGGCCGGGAATGATAGTGCCGCATCCCTGCAGTGGAATTTGCGCTCCGGGCTTCCAGGGTTCGTAATAATCGATATTTTGCGTGGTCGTAAATACCTTGACCACCGACTTCCTCAAAATCTCGTCATCGCCCCAAACCCGGGTGGATAAAAAGAGTGTGAAACACAAACCAAGAATGACTTTTAAGTTTTTATTTTTGAATAATCTCATTTCAGGTCATCCGATCGGTCGCTGGGAATATCGTATTGTTCCAATATTTCCAGTGAAGCCAGTTTGGATTTCACCGCGTCCAGAACGATGGTAGTCCCCACTTCTTTCGGTTTATCAATCCCGATCACGTGGCGGCCATCCTGCGGATCGTCAAAGGCCGCGATTAAATCTTTCATGTCTGAAATCGAATGTCCGTTCACCCTGGTCACCACCAGATTGTTGAATTTCGAATCGTATCCCCGGTTGATCGGGCTGGAAAGAATGTGGTTGATCAAAATAATCTGCTTATGGTCCGGGGAGGGCATGTCGTGGAAATAGAGGGCTTTCAAATCCACCGGCGTATCCTTCGTGATCCCGGGATAGTTGGAATTGAAGGGCGTGAAAATCAAACCGTCATAAATGAAATAGGTCGGCTGCTTGTCGTATTGAATCAGAGGCACTAAACGGGCGTCTTCCTTCAGGGTCACCATCACCGTCATCGGCTTCTTGTCCCGCAAAATTTTAAAGGGGATTTGATCCCCCAAAAAGTGAACTCCCAGCGGGTACTGCGATCCAATCCGCTCGCCCTTCCGGAAAGAAATGGTTCCGTCATTGGCGATCGGATAACCGTCGATCGACATCAACACGTCATTCACTTTCAGCGCGTTCCAGGCCGAGGATTGATAAAGCACCTCGGTAACCAAAACCCCCGTCTGGTCCGGCCTCAATCCGTAATAAGCCCTGAGCGAATCGTTCTCCATGGTCTCTTGCCATATGCCCAAAGTGGGAATGCCCCGATAAACACCCGTTTTGATTTCCTTCAGGAACCGCTTCACGATGGGAATGGGAACAAAAAAACCGACATTCTGGGCCACCGCCCCGTTGTATCCCTGAAAAGCCACCCCGATCATTTTCTTGTCTTTAAAAACCGGTCCGCCGCTGTTACCCGGGTTAATCGCCGCGTCCGTCTGCACATCCATCAGGGTCCGCATCGAATGGGCGTAAGTGGAAAGTTCAATACGGGAAACCACCCCTTCGGTGATGGACATTTCTTCCCCGCCCACCGGAAACCCGTAAACCGCCACCTTGTCCCGCTTGAACGGCAAGTCGCCGAAGGTCACAGGGGCAGTCCCCTCGAAAAACTTGGGGTCATCCACCTTCAGAATGGCCAGGTCGCAGTCATGGGCCACAAATTCCTTTTTAGCGATGTATTTTTGGCTGTCGCCTTCCTTGAGAACTTCGATGAAAATCGCATTGGAAACCACATGGGCGTTGGTCAAAATCCGGTTTCCCGGCAGCACGCAGCCGCTGCCGCTGACATATTCCTGGGTGCCGGTTCTCCAGGGTTCATAGTAGTTTGGCTCTTCCATAGTCGTGAAAATTTTGACCACGGATTTTTGCAGAGGGTCGTCACCCGCCCGGCTTTGGGTGGAACAAAGTAAAAACAGGATCAAAAGAAAAAAACAGCGGGGGAAGCAGGTTTTGAGTTGGGGATGCATGGATTCGCCGTTCGTCAAATTAATGGACTTTACTGGGTTGCTTCAGAAAACGACTCACCTAGAGCGGATATGATAATGGATTTCCCCAACTTGAGGATTCTTTCCAATGAAATGCTCTGCCCAAATACCTGCCAATTCATCGAAAACCTGCCTCTCGGGAACCTTTTCGCGGGCGCTGTGTCCAATAAACAAGTGGCTGTATAAAGCTTTCAAACAAGGAGAATTATCATGAGATTCAGCAAAATATTAGTGCTGGGGCTTTTCGCCTTAGCGGTCTCAACCGTTCAGGCCGCCGAGCAAAATTTTAACGTCAAATACCGTCTCGCCGTCATGCAGGACGACCAATTGCGGCACCAAATTCAACATCAATCCTACGGCTTCCAAATGGAAATTGTGAATGATACGGAAGGAACTAAACCCGAGATTTTTAAAAACGGACATCCATTCGTTACGGCTTCCAAAGGAGAGCGGTACTCCGTGCGGCTTTATAATCCGCTGCCGGTAAGAGTCGCTGTCAATCTAACGGTAGATGGGCTCAATTCCATCACCGGCAAACCCAGCGGCATCACGGACGGTCAAAAATGGATGATCGATCCCTATAGTTCCATCACCATCCCCGGCTGGCAGGTGAGCGAAGGGGAAGCCCGGCGTTTCTTCTTTACGGAAAAACCCAAATCCTACGCCCAGTGGCAGGGTGACGTGATGGAAAAAGATTTATCAGCCAACTGCGGCGTGATCGGCGCGGCTTACTTTTGGAATCAGGCGGAATTGGACCAGTATTACGACAATCACCCCATCTATCGCTATAGCCAGAGCTTTTCAACGCTTTCCCCTTCACGCGCCAAAAAAGAATGCGTACCGATGATTTCAAATGGATCCGCCTGCGCACCAAGTGCCGCAGTGGACAGCAACTTCAATTTGTCCGCACCTCAACCTCAAGAGAAAGCCGGTACGGGAATGGGAGAACAGGAATCCAACCCTACCATTCAGGTGGCCTTTAACTACGACACCGGGATGTACTCTGTGGATCAAGCCCTGGTTGTTTATTATGACTTTGCCAATATCTCCAGCCCCAACCCTTTTCCGGCTGAAGAATTCGCGCCGGAGATGCCGTCACGCTGAAGCTATATGCCCCGGAAGAACCCGGCTTGTTTCCAAGTCGGGTTCATTTTATTCCTATGTTAAAATGCGGCATGTTTGACTTCTCTCCAACCTTTCCATTTTTTCTCGCCGGTAATAATCTTTTTCCACAATTGGTTTTTTATTTAAGAGAACAAATCCTTCTACTCTTTTCCCGCATCGCGTCGCCCGGATCAGAACGCGAAACTGACCAGCGAATAATTCAGGAAGCCCTTTCGGGCGACCCCGGTTTTGAGAAACTGGTAAAGACTTACGAGCAGATGGTTTATCGGGTAGCTTACCGTTTCCTCAACAACGAAACCGATGCCGCCGATGTGGCCCAGGAAGTTTTTATCCGAGTCCACAAATCTCTGTCCCAATTCCGGGGCGACAGCGCGCTTTCCACCTGGATTTACACCATCACCGCCAACCTTTCCCGCAATGCCATCCGGTCAAAAAAGAATCGGGCGAAAGTACAAGTCCTGGCTCCCCAGATGGGAGAGGATGACCGCCGGAGTTTTTGGGATAAGGTGACGGATAAAAAAGCGGTTAGCTCTTCTCGAAAAATCGAAAGCGGTGACATGCGCGAAGCCATTCAAGCGGCTCTGGCCGAACTACCGCCAGACTTCCGGGAGGCGGTCATCTTGAGGGATTTGGAAGATTTGGATTATGAGGAAATCGCCAAAGTGTTGAAAGCCGGGGTGGGCACCATCAAATCCCGTATCTCCCGAGGCCGGTCGCTCTTGCGTGAACAATTAAAGGATTGGTTATGAAAGACTGTCAAAAAACACATCCCCTCCTGCCTCTTTATCAGGAAAACCAGCTCTCGGCCCGTGAAAAAGCGGCGGTGGAAAAACACATTAAAGGCTGTCCCGATGCCCGTGAGGAATTAAAACAATTAGAGCGTCTGGGCAAAACTTTGAAATCCATTCCCGAACCCAAAATGCCTAACGACCTTCACGACAAAATCATGGGCCGGCTTCACGGCAAACCCCCTGACGTAAAACCCTTTTGGCCCCGTGCTTCCTGGGGTTTGGCCGCTGCGGCTAGTTTGGCCTTTGTTTTCTTTGTTCAAAATTCTGAATCGCCGGGAAATAAAAATTTCGAAATCGTCCTGAAACCTACCAGCCCGGCTTCATCAACCGGAGTCTCTTCCCCGGTCCCCCCTGAATTGGATATGACCAAGCCGCAAACAAATCGCTCGGCGAACCAGCAGATCGCTTTATATGCGCCGATGCAGGAAATCACCGCGAAGGCCAATCAAACTCAAGTGAGTTCGTCCGATAATGCCGTCTTGGCCCAACAAGCCGTTCCCGTTACCGCACCTCCCGTGGTTTTGGCCATGGGATCCATAGAGCGGAGCAAAAAAAAGGCTATGGTAGAGAATAGAAACTTTGACGCTAACGCCAGCGCAGCCTCTTCCGCGCCTCCAGTTTCTTTAAATACAGAACAGAATGATTCAAGCAATAATCCCGATCTGGCTTATAACACGCGTTCTGTTGAAGGTGTCCCGCCAGATGTCCAAAACACAAAACCAATTTTCAATCAGTTTGAAACAATTAAAATAGGCCCTGATAAATACCAGTTGAACTGGGAAACCAACTTAGTGACTAAAGGTCAGATTTTAATTTTGGATTCCACCGGCAATACCTTGCAGGCGATCACCGAAAATACACCATTCGCTTATGACCACCAGATGATGATTGATACTTCTAATGTTAATGCGGACTTTTCCATAAAAGTGTTAGTGAACGACCTAAATGGTAATGCTGCGGTGACTTTCAGTAATATTCTGAAGCATCAGTAAACCCGATGATTTTTACAAAAGATGAACAATAATATTTTGGTTTCCCGCTGACCGCAAATGGAGCTTCAGCCTTTGCGGGTTTTGTTGCCGAACCAGACGACCGCGGTCACGCCGATTAAAACAAAAATAAACGAGACTTTTTAAATTTTAATAGGAAGTCCACTGGATGTTATCCACCGTAAAGGCCGGTCCCGCGTTGGGCTGAGCCGGAACGCCCGAAGGGCCAAAAATGTAAAAGGGCTCGATCACATTGGCGGAATTGGGAGTAAAAGTCGAAAGAGCGATCGATATATGAGTAAAGGTAGTCATGCTCAATGAAGTCGCCGGAAGGGGATAGAACGACGTATTAGTGGTAGTAGGCGTTGGAGGATTCGCTTGATAACCAAATCCCACTGAAAAGTTACCCGTCACCGCCTGATTCAATTTGATGTCGAATTGTAAATGGCCCGAAGCGTAATAGATTCCGGGATTTTCAGGCGCGGCTATTAAAAATTCTCCTGTCACCGGAGTAGAAACAGCAGGCGCTGAAAATTGCAGGGTGGTGTTGTCACCCGAAATCGTATCAGGAGCACTTACATTTGTGACGGCTCCGACATAGGGGACCAGGGCCACGTTTTGGCTAAAAAACACGCCAGAGTTTCCATTAGCCCAAATCGTTTGCGCGTTAACCGGTGTGGGCGTCGGTGTGCCGCCCGACCCCGCGGGATTGTTGCCGGAACTGCAGGCAGTGCTCAGCCAGGTAATGACCCCGAGCACTGAAAACAAAACGAAGAAAATTTTAAATTCATCTTTTTTCATATCACCCTTTGAGACCATTAAACATTCACCGCCCGCGATATCGCCGGGCTGTTTATTGTTTTATTATAGCCCATCCGATTCGATTCAACCTTTAGCCAAAGGAACGGGTTTTGGCTTCCCGCAAAACAGAAAGCCAAAATCCCAAAACCGGCGGTTAGTTACCTGCGCCTGTTTTCGTCTTCGAAAAGCCGGCCAAAATTTCGGCGGTCAAGTCGTTGGGGGTTTTCATGTAGTGAACGCTGTTTCTTTCCACCACCATATCCACGTTATCTTTGATCGCGGCGTTGGAGATGATGTCATTCACTTCGGTAATCAGCTCGCGCATCATTTCCTGCTTCCGGGTGGCGATCTCATCCTGCAAAACATTCTTTTCGTCCAACAGTTTCTGTTCTTTGGTTTTAATTTCTTTTTCCTTCATCTTCTTATCCGCCGGGGACAAGGGAGCCGCCGGATGTTTCAGTTCTTTTTGAAGAGCGACGACAACCTTCTGCGAGTCGTTCAGGTCATCCTGCTTTTCCTGGATCAGATCGGTTAACTTTTTCTGGGCCTTCACCGTGCCGGGATAGGTGTTAAAAACCTGCTGAAAGTCGATTGTCGCGATCGTAAAATCCTTCGCCATCGCCGCCGTGGTGGCCATCAAAACCAAACCCAAAATCATTAAACGCATAATTTCTCCCTTAATTTTTGAATCAAATACCCAAGCCCTGTTCAGGCCCGCACTGGGGATAAAAATATAAGGCTTATCCCGTTGATCGCCTAGGGTAATTTAGCCTCGCACCCCAGCAGGTACGAATAATCTGTAATTGGTTAGTGTTTTTAGAAGGAAATCGGGCTTGTTTAAAGGGCCATAGGCATCCGTTTCCGGAAACCGACACATCAAACCCGGGGTAAGGCAAGGCACGGTCAGAAATCGATGAACTCCCCTAACTGGCCAAACTTTTACTCAAAAGATTTTCTTTTTTAGAATTTTTAACCCGGCAGAAGTGCTTTTGACGAAAAACTCGTTGGGGAGTGGCCTTTACCGGAGGGTTCGGTATAACCCCCGTAGTCTTAAGCGGCCCTCCGGGAATGACCGGTTCCTGCCATTGAACGACCAATTCCTGAACCCAGGCATAGGAACTGAGGTGTTTTAAAAACGGCCTCGTACAGGTGATGATGACCATCAGAGAATAAAACAGAATGATGAGGGTTATTTCTTCTTTGCTCATGTTCATGGGGGTCTCCTTTCAAGAGAAAAAACTCAGCGAAACAACGGAACGGAGGTTTTCAGATTCTGAGGATGGGCGACCGGAATGAAAATGAATCCACACCGGCAGTGCGGTTGGTTTCAAATGAATGCATTTCCAACATCACGAGAGTTTTATAAACGCCCTGGGGTAAACGGGCGGTTTCCGATTCCTCTCTTCCTAAAAAAGCCGAAGATTTTTGATGCGGACTGGAAACATGCCGGATAAAGGCCGTCGGCGAGCCGGAGGAAGTTTCGGAAGCGAAAAGAATCGGATTATTCGGGCCGTTTTTCACATAGAAAGACGTGATGGGCCGAACCACCGGTGCCAGCAAAAACAGAAAAACAAAGATAAGTTTTAACAGTGTGACGGGTTTTCGCATAAACCGAACTTCCTGACCTTCTTTGCGTCTATGTACGCTCTTATGGTTTTAGACGGAGTTGCAACCGGAAGGTGTCGGCATCTTTATGGATTTTTTGCGGCCCATACCCTTTCGAATAAATCGACAACCCGAAAAGATATTCTCATTTTGATCGCGGGTAAAAGTCGTGTCAGAAAAAAAGACTCTCATTCGCCCCAAGTGTCGTCTAAAATTAAGAGGACTAAATATTACCGAAAAATCGGACATTCGGTCTCGGAGGCTTTTTTCATGGATAGGGTTTGCGTTTTTGTGGATGGAAGTAATTTTTATTTCGGCCTCAAGCGGAATAATCAAAATACCCGGGTGGACTATTACGAGTTTTCCAAAGCCATCACCGGGCCTGACCGCCGCTTGGTCAGAACTTACTATTACAACTCCGCCTACGATTCGGTTTTATCCCCCGACCAGCACAAAAGCCAGCAGCCCTTTTTGGATTCCCTATCCAAAACACCCTATTTGGAATTGCGAATGGGGCGCCTCGTTCCCAACCATGACGGAGGCTATAAAGAAAGAGGCGCCGGCATCAAACTCGCTTCGGACATCGTTTATTACGCCGCCAGGGATTTTTATGACACTGCCATCGTGATTACAGACGACACGGATTTGGCCGTGGCCCTGTCCCACGTGAAGGAAATGGGACGGCAAGTGGAATTGGGTTTGTTTCATGATTCCCAGCCGAGGGAGTTGATGATCGCCGCCGACCGGACCGTTCCTCTGGAAGAGGTTCTGGAAAAATTCGCGTCAAAAATATTTCCCGAAGTCCCGGAAGAAAACATCGGCAATCGGATTGAGGACAAACCCGTAAAAACAAGAAGAACCACGGTTTTGAAATAAATTTTAGGGTCCTTCCTAAATATGGCTCCCCGAGTTGGACTCGAACCGATCAACTATCGCCTTTAATATAACCCGCCCAATTCTAACCCTGTTACCGGCAACTCGTTTTTATCCACTGGCATAAGGCATTTCCACCGAAATAGGTCGCTTTCTCATTGGCATCAACCGGTTTCCCTAGCGAAATTAACTCGGTTTTCTGGAAACATTGACCGATGTCATATCAATAAAACAGCCGGCTCCTTAGACTCAAAGACAGAAAACCGCTCCCTGAGGTGAAAATGTCCCTATTTGAAAAAACATCCGTTGTGGAAGCGCCGGTAGAAGAGCTTTTTGCCTGGCATCAATGCCCTCATGCTTTTGAACGCCTGACCCCTCCCTGGGAGAAGATTGAGGTTTTGGAAAAACAGGGCGGTATCACGGATGGAAGCCGCCTGGTTCTGCGAATGAAACAGTGGTTTTGGCCTATCCGCTGGGTGGTCGTACACAGCGGCTTTATTGAAGGAAAACTATTTCGCGACACCCAGGTCGAAGGCCCTTTCGCCAAGTGGATTCATAGCCATCAGTTTCAACCCATCACGGAAAAAACCAGTCAACTAACCGATCAGGTGGAATACCAGGCGCCCCTGGGCGCATTTGGCGACATTGTGGCCGGAGGCTTTATCGCCTCGAAACTCAAAAGAACTTTTAATTTCCGCCACACCAGAACCCAGCATGATTTGAAGCGCCTTTTGCCCCTTGCCTCAAAAGGTCCGTTGAAAATTATCATCAGCGGCGCTTCGGGAATGATCGGCACCGCCCTGACGCGGTTTTTAACCGGCGGCTGTCACGAAGTGCGCGCGCTGGTACGGCGCCAGCCGAAAGGCAGTGATATATTCTGGAACCCGGACAAGGGCGAAATTGATCCCAACTCCCTGGAAAACGCCGACGTGGTCATTCATCTGGCCGGCGAGAACATCGGGGCGGGCCGCTGGACTCCCGGGCGCAAGAAGCGGATTAGGGAAAGCCGGATTGCCGGAACAAAGTTTTTGGCTGAAACTCTGGCCTCGCTTAAAAATCCGCCCAAGGTTTTTATCACCTCCTCGGCGATTGGGTTTTATGGCGACCGGGAGGATGAAATTTTGACCGAGGACAGCCCGGCAGGAAAGGGCTTTTTGACTGAAGTCTGCCAGGCCTGGGAAGAGGCATCTGAACCGGCGAAAAAGGCGGGTATTCGAGTGGTCCATCTGCGCACCGGCATTGTGCTTTCAGCCAACGGCGGGGCTTTGCCCAAAATGGTTTTGCCCACCCTGATGGGCGCCGGCGGCGTTATCGGCACAGGCCGGCAGTGGATGAGCTGGATAACGCTGGAAGACCTGGTCGGCATTTTCAACTACGCCATCCACAGCCCTGCCTTGTCAGGCCCGGTCAACGCCACCGCGCCGGGATCGGTGACCAACCGGGACTTTACCAAGATTTTGGGCAAGGTTTTAAAAAGACCGACTTTTTTCCCTCTTCCGGGTTTCATGGTAAAGCTTTTATTCGGCGAAATGGGCGAGGCGCTTTTACTGGAAGGCCAGAGGGTCACCCCGGCCTGCTTGACCCGGGAAGGCTTTGAGTTTCTTTACCCCGACCTGGGGTCGGCCTTGCGCTGGGAATTGGGCCGGTTTTAAGGGTTAAGGGATAGGTTCAATCGGCATGACCGGTCCTACTCCCGGAATAGTCAATTTTCGGTGAAGACGACCGGTTCCTCGATAGCATTGGGGAATTTCTCGGTATCATTAGCCCGGTTCTTCGGTATCATTTCGGAAATTCTCGGTATCATTGGATCAATTCCTCGGTAGCATTGACCCGATTACCTAGTAGCATCTCGGGTTTTCTCGGTATCATTCATCCGGTTCTTCGGTATCATTTCGCGAATTCTCGGTATCATTTGCCGGTTTCCTACTGAAATATGCCCGATTTATTACTGACATGGCCGAATAGGCTACTGCATAGTTTGGTTTAAGCGCCCCTTAGGGTGCGGTTTTGTAGCTTTCCACCTATCCTGGATACCCTAGGCATAGGGGAGATGGCGGTTATGTCGAACTACTGGGTGTCCACTAAATCAGGGGAAGTCCAGCGTAACCCCATTTTCACTTAATTGATGCCCGCGAACTCTTTCTGACCCCTTGTAGAAACTGCCTCTATTTCAGGCCTGGTCTTCCACCGGCGGTGCATCCACATCCATTGATTGGGATAGGTTTTCACATAAGTTTCGATTACCCGGGTGTAGCGGTTCACCGTTTCCAGCACATCCGCTTCGGGGTCATGGGTAACCGGAATTTGGATTTCCTTTTCCACCTGAATTTTAAACTGGTGATCTTCACCCCGAACCGCGAACGCCGGCACAATGGCCGCCCCGCGCCTTTGGGCAATGCGGGCCACGCCCGATTGGGTCCAGGCCAGCTTTTCAAAAAACGGCACAAAAACCCCATCCTTACCCGTGTCCTGGTCGCATAGCATCAGGATGACGTGGTTCTGACGCAGCGCCTCAATAATGCCCCGAAGCGCCATGCCCCGCTTGATCATAGTGGCCTTGAGCTTTTCCGTGCGAAGCGAAGTGATCAGCGTATCAAAGCGGGGATCATAAACAGCTTTGGCCACAGCCGAAGTGGGATGCCGCGAGGCCAGATAGGCCCCCAGCAATTCCCAGTTTCCCAGATGCCCGGTCACCAAAAAAACGCCCTTGCCCCGGTTGATCGCGTTTTCCAGATGTTCCCAGCCTTCCACTTGCGCGATTTGGGAGACGACCGTTTGGCGGGGCATGTTCATCCACCGGACCACCTCAAACAGGTTTCGCCCCAGCCCTTCCCAAACCCGCATTCCCAATTGCTCTACTTCTTCATCGCTTAAACCTGACGGATAGGCGGTTCGAATGCTGTGAAGCGTATTGCGGCGCTCACCACCGGCCAAATTGAAAATGGCAACTCCAAATATCCGGCCCAACCGCCCTGCCTGCTCGTACGACAAAAACCCGATTAAAAAAATAAGGGTTCTGGAACCGTAATAGATGAGATCGTTTTTAATTTTCCGAAGAGGTCTCTTCATTTCAATGTCTCTCACTTTTTTTGAACGTCGCCGAGTTTTTTTTAAAAAACCGGCTCGCTCAAAATGAAAGCAAGAAACATTCCCTCATCACTACAATCCCAACTACGGAAAATGGCTTTTTAATTGGCCTTAAAACGGGTTGAAAAATTTATTTAGTGACAGTCATATCAAATCGAGAATTTTCATATCAATTTGATATGACTGGTTTACGCACATTTTCAGATCTTGGAAATGAAGGGAATAATATATTTAACTCCCAGTCACTCCGTTGTTTCCGCGAAAATATTTAAATCATTCACGGAGAACGCCGGGTTTTAAGGAGTTTACGGATTTCTTCATAAAATCACCGATAAGTCTTACCGGTTAAAGTTTAATCTGTCGGGCAATTGGTGAGTAAGCCAAGCCTATCCAATCACAGACCCTGTTTATTTAATGCCGGTAACTTTTCGCCGTATCCCGGATACCCTCGGCATAGGGGGTGGGCATTATCTTGAATTCCTTTTCAAAGGCGGCCGACGAGAAAAGATAGTCCCTGTCGTACTGGTAAAGCATCTCCCCCAGTTCTTTAATCTCCCGTTTAAACAGCCCCGCTACCCTGATCATCCAGGGTGGTAACAGCTGGAGGGACTTGGGGGTTACCCCCATCGCCTGGGCCGATGCCAGCGCCAGGTCTTCAGCGGTCAGCGGGTCCGGGGCGGTGGGCAGGTGCCATACCCTCTGGCCTCCCGGCAGGTCGTCCCTCAGGCCCAGCTCGGCGGTGGCCCTTGCCGCGTCCAGCGTATAGGTCAGTGAATGGCGGTACTTGCCGCTGGCCATCCATTGGGGGCTTTTGCCTGCGGCCAGGTTGGCGAAAATCATCATATTGGGAATGCCGTTTTTGGCGCCAGGCCCGTAAAAATCCGCCGACCGGGCGATGCGGGCATCCAGGTTGCCCTTCTGGGATTCCTGCAGAAGCGTGTGCTGAAGTTCGGCGCGGATTTTTCCTTTTTCGGACAGAGGTTTCGCGGGAGTCTGTTCCGTCATCCAGCCCTCCACGGGGCCGTAGAGGTAGAGATTGTCAAAAAACACCAGCCGCGCGCCATGTTCCCGGCAGGCGGCAATGGTGTTCTGGATAATTTTCGGCCACTGCACTTTCCACACTCGGGAATCGTAAAGCAGACCCGCCGTCAGGTAGACCACCTGCGAACCGCTCACCGCCCGTCTGACCGCGTCCGCGTCCAGAAGGTCCGCCGCCACATGCTCTCCGCCCAGTTCAAGGTTTTGCGGTTTGCGGCTGACCAGCCGAAGCGGTTTTCCCCTTTTATTGAGTTCTTTCGCCAGCT
>Ga0182012_10001577_pt1 | contig 24823 bp, 18 predicted proteins | sample 612S2SmetaG_FD_120486 | JGI IMG/M metagenome (GOLD analysis project Ga0182012, IMG submission 120486) | Permafrost microbial communities from Stordalen Mire, Sweden - 612S2S metaG | ecosystem: Environmental > Terrestrial > Soil > Wetlands > Permafrost | place: Sweden: Stordalen | collected... | reverse complement strand
GGTGACAATCCCGCTAAGTCACTGAAAAATCTTAAATGGCATGGAAGAGGTCAAGGGTTCGAATCCCTTCAGGTCCACCAAAACAAAGCCCAACAAAACAGGAAGTTAGAAAAATTCTGCGCGCTTCCACATCGCGCAAGTGGTCACGCGGAGTCCATTTGGAGTCCGACTGTCGGACTCCAGGCTCGGTTAGCGGTGATTTCGCTCGTGGGCCGTCGGGACGGTCAGCGGGTCTTTGGGAAACGTCTGAGCGAAAAGCTCATCTATGTTGACAACAGCATCGACTCCGATTCTAACGAACTCGGATCTGGAAATGCTCTCGCATGGGCTTGTCAGAGGGCCGGCACAGATCTCCCCGAGGGACCGCGAGCGGGCTTCGCCGGCCGCATTGCCAGCAGGGGTTCGTCTCGTACTGCCCGTCAGTTATAACCCCAGAATTATATTAGCCTTGGATTATAATATGTGGGTGGCGTGGGATGTCGAGGTTACCGATGACTCTAAAGCCTGGTGGAGCGAACTCGCTGATGCCGAACGAATCTCGGTCGGGAGGGCGGTATTGCTGCTGGAGGAGCGCGGGCCGCACCTCCCTTTTCCGTACAGCAGCGGGTTAAAGGGCTCACGTTATTCCGCAATGCGTGAACTCCGCGTGCAACATCAGGACCAGCCCTACCGGGTGCTTTACATTTTCGCTCCTCGCCGGGTGGCGCTTTTGCTGTTGGGTGGCGACAAAACCGGCGACGACCGCTGGTACGAGAAGAACATACCGCTCGCCGATCTGATTTACGATAACTACCTTGCCGAGATGGAGGACGAAAACAATGCCAAAGACGACAAAGTTCAGTGAACTTCGGGCGAAGATGTCGCCGGAGGCGCGCGCCGAAGCTCGACGGCTCGCCGACGAGGATCTCAAAGAAATGCCGCTGCACGAACTGCGTGCCGCCCGTCATCTGACACAGCAACAACTGGCGAAGTCTCTCGACATGACGCAGGCGGCGGTCTCGCAACTGGAGCAACGCACGGATGTCTACCTCAGCACGCTTGAGAACTTCGTTGAAGCGATGGGCGGACGGCTGGAAATGTACGCCGTGTTTCCAGATGGGAAAGTGAAACTGGGTCTGGAGCGCGAGGCGTCGTAGGCATTCAGCCGAGCAATTCCAGTTTTGGGCGAGGCATCGTCCTTATCAGGAGAGCAAGCGGATGGCGTCTTTCAGTTCTTTTATGTCACGGAGGCAGCTTCTCAGTCAGCGCGAAGCGCTTGCATCGTGTCGATTCGCGCAGCGCGCGCGGCCGGTACTAACGACGCCAATACTGCTGACACAACGACGGCCGCCGCCGCTCCAATCAACGGAATTGGGCCCGGAAGCTGCAGTTCCGGAACGTAATTGCCGGCCAGTCGCGACAATCCCCAGCCCAGGAGGCCGCCTGCGGCAACGCCAATCGCGGCCGTAGTTGCTCCGTCGAGCACGACGTTTGAGAGAATCCCGAGCGGCTGCGCGCCCACTGCGAGCCGGATTGCGAACTCGCGCGTACGCCAGCTCACCGAAAATGCCAGCACGCCCGCGATTCCGACCGCAGAAATCGCTAACGCCAGCGCGGCGAACCCTCCAAACACGATGGCATTCACGCGGTTGTTCGCCAGGACCTCGGTGCGGACATCCTCCAGAGTGCTGGCGTGCTCCACGGGTTGCGTCGCGGCCACGCCGCGGATGGTTTTCGTGATCGATGGGACCATGGCGAGTGGATCTTTGCTCGCGCGCACCAGCAGACACGCTCCGAACAACGGCCCCTGAGCGAAGGGTTGATAGATGGTCAAATTGTGCTGGGGGAGGATGTTGGCGTCGTCTACGTCGGCCAGGATACCAACGATCCGCCGGGCATTCGGGCTGATGCCGGCGACCTTAGTCAGCGGATCCGTCCACATAATGTGGCGATTGATTGCGCCTTGTCCGGGGAACAACTGCTGCGCGACGCTCTTACTGACCACGACTACCATTTCGGATTCCTTCCGATCGGCTTCTGTGAAGTCACGCCCCTCGATCAGCGGAATGCCCAGCGTGGCGAAGTAGCCTGGCGAAACAAACCGGAAGCGGGCACGCAGGTCGTCCGTGCCGCTTTGCCCTTTTCGACCCTCGACTGCGAATTGCAAAGTGAAGCTCAGATAACGCCTCTCGAGCCACGGGGCCCACATGGCGGTTGAGGCGCTCTCCACTCCCGGCAACGCACTTACTTTACGCTGGGCTTCCTGGTAGAACTGGGCCACCTGTTGCGGTGTCCGGCCATCGGAAATCAAAGGCAGATTGGCAATCAGAACGTGACCGGTCTCAAAGCCCGGCTGTGCGGTCTGCATGGAGCGCAAAGTAGTCAGCAACACACCCGCACCGGCCAACAACAAGAATGACGCGGCGACCTGGACAACCGTGAAAATGCGGATGCGGCGGCGGCTGCTGCCGGTGACCCGGCTGCCGCCACTGGTGAGCGCCGGTCCGTGCGAACCATTGTCGGAAGGCAGGCGGGGCGCGAAGGCAAGAAACACCGCCGCCGCCAACGCCAGAGCCAAACCCATCCATAGCAAGCTGAAATCGACAGTCAGATCCGCTGCCCTTACGGAGAATCGAAACGCGTAACGCGCAAGTATGCTCACCATGGGGATGGCTACCAGTACGCCGGCGAGGCCCCCGCTGCCACAGAGAACCAGGCCCTCGGCCAACAGCGACCTGCGAATGTCGGCAACGCTCGCCCCCAGCGCGGCGCGAACCGCCAGCTCCGATTCGCGACGGAGCGTGCGAGCAAGAATCAGGTTTGCAACGTTCGAGCAGGCAACGACGAACAGCAGGCCGGAGGCGCCAAACAACAGCCAGAGGACGGTGGTCGCTTCCGAATTGATCTGGTCCCGCAACAGCCGGGCGCCGATCTGGTAGTGATTCTGAGGCTTGTAGACCTCAGGATGGGCCGCCGTCATGTTTGCGTACACGCCACGAAGTTCGGCGCGCGCGGAACTCAGGCTCGCCCCGGGCGCCAGGCGGCCGAATATGTCGGTCATGCGATGCTCGCGGCCCTGCACCATGGTTGCTGACAGATGGTGCGGGCTGGTGACTATGTTGGCGATGATCTCCGTTTCCGCCGGATATGGCACGGACGGCTCCAACACTCCGACGACAGTTGCCGAACGGACTTCCATCATGCTACCCAGCCGTATCGACCTTCCAATCACGTTCGGATCGGAATGCAGCACGGTGGCCCAGAACTTGGACGTCAGCACCACTGCGCCGGGAGCGCCCGGCCCATCGTCGCGTTCGTCGAGCAGGCGCCCCAGAACGGGCTTCAGCCCCATTACGTCAAAATAGCCGCCGTCGACCACTCCGGCATGGATTTCGCGCGCCGCGCCAAATCCCTCCGCGGAAAAGTCGACGGTGGAAAACGTGCCAAGCTTGCTGATGGTCTTCAGGTGCGCGCCTATGTCGGTGACCTCAGGAATTGAGAATGTGGCGTTGCTCACTTGCAGGCCGGGCGCGCTTTGTTGGAGGTAAATCAGCCGGTCTTCATCCCGATTCATCAGCGGACGCAATAGCACGCCGCGCACAACGCTGAAAATGGCGGTGTTCATGCCAATGCCCAGTGCGAGCGTGAAGGCGACTGTCGCCCACAACGAAGGCGCCCGCCGCAGTGAGCGGATTGCCACCCTGAGGTCACCGAACAACCCGCCCGCGTAGGCGAGCGCGCGAGTGATGCTTGCCGCTCGCTCTGAACCGTTAATCATAGAGGTGCTCACCTTGTCCGCATCGCAGAAGCTGAATTTGACCACACGTACCACTGTCTATCCCGCAAACTGCTGGCCACCGCTACGCGCTGGCAAACCGTTGTCGATTGAAGAAGATGGCGCATGTCTGATCGATTCGCGCCGCAACTGCCTGTCCGGTTGCGACATCAACTTTCCCGAAAGCGAACAAGTGGCCTTCCGGCTACGCCGGTGCAGCGCCGGCTGCCTCGATGGTTTCGACGTTGCGGCAGGCGGCCATACGAATGGTGAAGAGGGGATCATGCGATACACTCTTGCGATAGGAACGGGATGACTGGTCCTCTGGATTTCGAGGCCGCGCTGGCTGGCTTGCGCGTCGGCGACAAGGCTGCGATAGACGCGGTATTGCCGACGCTCTATGCCGAACTGCATCGCATCGCGTCGGCTTGCCTGGTGGGCGAACGACCGGATCACGCGCTGCAGCCCACAGCGCTGGTGCACGAGGCATATCTGCGCTTGCTGGGACAGCACCACGTGGATTGGTCCTGCCGCCCGCAGATTTTAGGTCTCGCGGACCGGATGATGCGCCGCATTCTCGTCACTCACGCGGAGGCTCGTCATGCACAGAAACGCGACGGCGGCTTCCGAGTACCACTCGACGACCAGTTGGAACAGGACCTGGCGGCCCGCGAGCCTGACAACGTTCGGATCGGAACCGTGCTTCAGCTTGCGCCAGGGATACTCCGGGAAACACGGAACTGACCCTTCCGATGAACCGCACTACCGATATGACTGAACGCTGTATTCCGCTATTGACTTTTCAACTGATCGAGCGCGTCCTGGACAAAGGTCGCCGAGCCACGCGGATCGTTTGAATTGACCTTCTCGAGGTGCGCGATGCCGGTTTTATCCACGAGCCACGTGCGCGGGATGCTGAGAGGCGGCTGGATTTGTGCGAAATAGCTTTCCGCCATCAGGACCGGGAATGTGTAGTGCTGCTTCTTGATGAGCAGATCCGACAATCCCGGATTCTCATCGACACTGAACGTAATGAGCTGAACATCGTCGCGGCCCTTGATTTTTTCATAGAGTTCCTGAATGTGCGGAAGCTCCGCCGTGCACGGCCCGCACCAGCTTGCCCACACGTTGACCAGAGTCACTTTACCTTTGAGATCTGAGACGGTCCACATTTTACCGTTGAGATCGGAGAGGTTCAGATCCCCGAGCGAGCGATCGATCTTGGTCCACCCGGAGTTGACATTCATGGGGGCCGTGGCTCGTTGGATTGGTGTCCCTTCGGCAGGCTTCGGCTCAATCGGCTTCGGCTCAACCGGCTTCGACCACGCAATCCAGCCTTCCCCGGTTCCCCCCAGTTCCTTCCAAAGAGACTGAGCGCGGGCAAGAACCTGGTTGCCGGGGTATTGCCTAGCTGGTCCGATCAGCACTCGCTGGTAGTAGGCGAGGGCATCGGCTTTGCGCCCCTGTGCTTCGGCCACTTTCCCTTGAGCCACGCTGAGGAAGCCTTCCCACCTGGGATAAAAGCCCGCGATATTGCGCGGTGTGTCGGGCTCAACCGGGTGTGCCATTAACCAGGCTTCCATGTCCCTGGCAACGCGGCTGGCGCGCTCGGTCTCTCCTATGCGGAGCAAAGAGTTCAGCAACGTTTCCCAGATTTCGAACCGCCCCAGTGTGCGAAAAAGGTCGACCTCAAGCAGACGCTGGCTTTTGATCGGCACAGGTCCATCGGCTGCTACGGTCCGGTCGAGGTCGCGTAGCGCCTGCTCAGCAATCCCCGGCACGTCTTGCAGGCGGATATCGTAGCGGAGCCAGGGTGCCGCGATCTTGTCGTAGGCGCCCCAGCGCTGGTCGGGGTTGCGCTCGTGGGTGGCCAGCTCCATGACTTGTTCCCCAGCCTGCCGCGCCTGGTCCGCAGTGGAGGCAGTTTGCAGCATCTGCATCCAACTGAGGAAGCTGTTGGGCCAATTCGCGGCCAGTTCTTCGGCTTCCTTGCGCTCTAACTCGCGATAGGAACGCCTATCCTCGGGGGTGCCGTTGGACTGCGAGTAAGGGTGCTGTTCATTCCACTTCCGCCAATGCGCACGCACTGGATCGTCCGGAACGAGGAGCTCTTTCGCGGCTCGATCGGCGGCTTCGGCCTGGCCGGTGAGGTCGTAGCCTTCGCGAAGAACTGTCAATAGCGTGTGGTCGGGTTTTTCGAAAGTCTCGAGGCGCTTCAGGTCCTGGCGAATGCACGCACGAAGCTTCTCGAAATCGGCAGGCGGCGTAGAGCGAAACTCGGCCGCCCAGAGATCCGTATATCTCGCCAGCACCTGAGGATCGGTGTTGCCTTCGATTGCCTCGCGGAACTGTCGCACCAGGGTGCGGGCCGCATCGCGATCCGTGATTCGCGAGAGATAGCGGAAGGCGTCAACGTTCGCTGGACAAAGGTCGTGGTACGCGCGGATGTTTATCGCGAGCTTGGCCGGATCGGGCCGCGGAATGGCGTACACCTCAATCAATTCGACGTAAGGCCACGGGTAGCGAGGGTCTTTCGCGATCGCCTGGTCGAAATCGCGAACCGCTTCCGAAGCGTCTTTCGGGAGCGATGAGACGCCCACCAGAAACAACGTCGCGGGATCGTCCGGCGACTGATGCAGTTTGACGCGATATCCCGCCGCCAAAGTGCCCGCCCAATCCGTTGCAAGCGCGCGAGCCTCGTCTGGATATTGGCAGGTAACCTCCGCGGATTGGCTGGCTAAGGCTCCCAAGAAACCAACTACAAGAAGGCTCAACGGTAATCGGATCATTCGCGTACCTTTGGGGTGAAACCTATTCTTTCTTAATGACGAGAATCAATTGATCCGCGTTGAGTGGTTTGTTAGTCCCTGGAAAAGCACGCCAAGGCCCGCTTTTTACACGATCTGATCGCCGGCGACGGGATTCGACTTTTCCGCTGGCCGTCCCATGATTCGTCAAGTTGGCTAAATACCCGTTACCTGTCAGTGCCGATATGTCTCCAGCACTATCCTCTTCTCCGTTGGCCAAGTAAGTGCTGTAACCGCTGGGAGGTGAGATTATATTTATGCGCGGATTTCGATATCTGGCGTTAGCAATTGTGGGAATCGGGTTGACGACCCCCGCTCGCGATGCTCAGGCCCAGATTGGCGTTAACATAGGCGTAGCCCCTAACTGTCCTTACGGTTATTACGACTACGCCCCCTACAGCTGTTCTCCTTATGGCTACTATGGACCGGATTGGTTCAATGGCGGATTTTTTATCGGAGCTGGCCCCTGGTTTCACGGCGGTCACGGCTTTTACGGCCACGTTGACAATCGCTATGATCCTCGTCGCGGTTACAATGGACCTTTGCCAGAGCGTGGCGAACGGTCGTTCAATCACTTCCACGCGAACGAGGCGCGAGACGGGCAGGGTCACGTCGGGAATGCTGGCCATGACGGAGCCGGTGAACACAGCGCGGGAGCTCAGGGGGGCCGTGGCGGTGGTGGCCATGGTGGCGGCGGTCGCCGCTAGAGTTTGAATCGGAAGCCAGAGCGTCGAGGGAGGACGATATCCGTCCTCCGTGGCGTGCTGCGCAGCGCCGACCGCCCCAATCGCGGAACCGACAGGTTAGTGTAAACCGGCCGGCCGCGTCCACGTAGTTGCCCATCAGCACCCCGTTATCGTTGATCGAGACCAACGCCACGGCGTCCTCACCTGGGAGCGCAAAGGTGGTGTAAACCCCTTTCCTCAATACAAATCCTTGCTCGCCGCCAGCGTCGTTGATGCCGCTGCTGGCGCAGGCCCTCGACGACCTTCTGAAGCCTTTCAAGCGTTCGCGATTTTGCGAAGTGTTGGCCACGGCCAAGCTTCATATCGTGCGAAATACGGAATACCTGCGGGCTGCGCCCGACGGGCCCGCCGATCTCCTGCTCATCAAAGCGGCTGGCCGCCTTACGTCCGCATGCATCTAGAAAAGGGCAGCCACTTCGTCCGCGATACGATGAACAACTTGGAGCGGCGGCTGGAAAAGAACGGCTTCATCCGCATCCATCGTTCCACCATTGTGAACGTCAACGAAATCTGTGAGATTTTGCCTCTGCTCGGGGGCGATTACACCGTGGTGCTGCGCGACAAAACCAGGTTGACTCTTAGCCGGAGATACCGTGCGGCTAGAGCTGCATCCGAACCCGTCTCCTCGTCAGGAGGAACGACAGACCCAGGATGAAACCTGTGAATACAAGCGAGCGCAGCGCTCCCGGCCAGCCCCTCCGCCAGGGAACTGTGATAGCCAGCGACACGGTTGCAAAGTAATAGAGATCCGGCAGCAGATAAGTGAGTAGCGTGTTCGCGCCCGCCGGCCTGACGATCGCCGCCCACGCGCGCCAACCACGCACATCGGCCAGCCAGTAGGTGACAAGGAATAGCAGCACCGCGATTCCCGAACTGTAGAGGCACCAGGTGGGAGTGGCGGCGTTCTTCGAGATTCCGAGAAATGCGAACGCCCAGCCGGCGGTGAACAGAATCGCCGCGTAGCCCAGCGCCCACACGGCCTTGTCCCGGAAAGTCCTGGCGAAACGATTGTCCGCGAAGATCAGCGAAGTCACGATGCCCGCCATCACGACGGACGGCAGCGCACCCGAATCGAACGGCCACAGCCAGTGTGGGAAGAATCGCTCGGGGTTCGGCATCCCCAACCGGGTTGCAATGTTCCACCCGCTGAGAATCACCAGCCATACCGCCGGAGCCCAGGCCTTCTTACGGAACGGCACGTACAGGATGCACGCCGCCAGGTAAGCCTTGCCGATCAAGCCGAGAATCTCCCAGTATCCAAAGTCCAACCAGGCTTCTCCGGTTGGCGTCCTTCTTCTAAAAGTAGCCAGCATGGCGATCAATAGCGCGAGTCCTGCATATTTCAAAATCCGGTACGCTGTCTGTCTCCGCGGCGGTGTTGGCGGATAGACGAGCCAAAAGAGAATGGCGCCGATCAGCGCGAGCAGCGGCCATACGCCAGGCGGCATTCCCGTCGCGGCCGGATCCGCGCCATCCGCGTTCGCCAGAACAATGCCGATCACGACCAGGCTCAGTGAGCGCATCAAAATATGGCGCCACAGCCGCGGCATCGAATCGCCATGCTCCAGTCGGTTCCGGATCGCCAGAGGAATGGACAATCCGACGATGAAGAGAAAAACGGGGAACACCACATCCACATAGGTCATGCCGTTCTTCCCCGGAGCCATGTGATAGGTCCACCAGGGCAAGCCCTTCACGCCGGCGACCTCGTTGACGAAAATCATCACCATCATGGTCAGACCGCGAAAGATGTCGATCGATCGAATTCTGTAGGATTCTTTGCCGGCTGCGGCGCTCATTTTTGAAGAGTCTATAACATGAAGTGGAGCTACGCGCACTGGTCCTATGAGAAGAAAACTGAACACCCTCGCCTTTATGACTCTCTTCGGCATCGCGCCTCTGCCGGCGTTTTCGGCCCAGAAGGCGGTCATTGGTTACGTCTTCGCGCGAGGCAAGCCGCTGGCTGGTGGCGATATCGCCGCAGAGAAACTGACCCACATCAACTATGCCTTTGCCAACATCCGGGATGGCCAGATGGTGGAAGGATCCGCGGACGACGCTGCGAACTTCCGCGTTCTCAATGGACTGAAGGCGCGTAATCCGCATCTGAAGGTGCTGGTCTCCGTGGGCGGCTGGACATGGTCCGGGAACTTCTCGGATATGGCGTTGACCCCTGAATCGCGGAAGCGATTCATCCAGAGCGCGGTCGCGTTCCTGAGGCGTTACCAACTTGACGGGCTGGATATCGATTGGGAGTATCCCGGCCAGCAGGGCTTGAACAACACGTACCGGCCGGAAGATCGCGAAAACAGCACCGCACTGCTGGCCGAGCTGCGCAAGGCTCTCGACCGTGCAGGCAAGACGCGCGGCAGGCAGCGGTATCTGCTCACCATGGCCACGGAAGCGTCGGATGAATGGCTGGAGCATACGGAGATGGGCAAAGCGCAGGCATCCCTCGACTTCGTGAATTTGATGGCCTATGACCAGTTCGGCGCCGATTCGGACGCCATCACCGGGCACCACGCGCCCTTGTTCACCAGCCCCGCCAATCCCAAGCACAATTCCGCGGCGACATCGATCGATCACTTCATCGCCGCCGGAGTGCCGCCGCGAAAGCTGGTGCTCGGCGTGCCCTTCTACGGGAAGGCCTGGGGCAATGTACCTGCCACGGAACACGGCCTTTACCAGCGCGGAGGTCCCACGGAAGCAAAGCTCGAGACCTCCTTTGGCGCTATCAGCCGGGACCTGGAGAATAAGAATGGCTTTGTCCGCCAATGGGACGATGCCTCGAAGGCTGCGTACCTTTACAACGCGGACCGGAAGATCTTCATCACCTACGAAGATGAGCAATCGGTCCACGAGAAAGCCCGCTTCGTGATGGATCGGGGACTCGGTGGAATCATGTTTTGGGAGTATTCCGAAGACCCGGATAACAAGCTGTTGGACGCGATCGATGGTGTTTTAGCCCACCGGTAGCCGCTACAATAGCCAGATTCCTATGCGATCACTCGTTGCCTGTCTCTGCCTCCTGGCGCTGACCCTCCATGCCGCGGATTCCACCGCGCCTCTGCGCGGCTACACGTCACAGGAAGCGCAGGTGGAGCGCGATTGGGAAAAGAAACTCCGCGCCATCCCGTCCGCGGAAAACGAGCGCGAGTATATGCGGCGGCTTTCCGCGCGGCCTCATCACGTCGGCTCGCCTTACGATAAGGACAACGCCGAGTGGCTGGCCGCAACGCTGAAGTCATGGGGCCTCGATGCCCGGATCGAGACGTTCGACGTCCTGTTCCCTACACCGAAGGAGCGCGTCGTGGAACTGCTGGAGCCGGTGAAGTTCACCGCGAAACTGGAGGAGCCCACTCTCAGTATCGATCCCACCTCCGGCCAGAAATCCGAACAGCTACCCACTTACAACGCTTACTCGCGGGACGGCGACGTTACCGCGCCACTGGTCTATGTCAACTATGGAGTGACGGCGGATTACGAGCAACTGGAACGGCTCGGCGTCTCGGTAAAAGGCGCCATCGTGATCGTGCGCTACGGCATGTCATGGCGCGGCATCAAGCCCAAACTAGCCGCGGAACACGGCGCGGTGGGGTGCATCATCTACTCCGACCCACAACAGGATGGCTACTTTGAAGCCGACTCCTACCCGGACGGTCCGGCGCGTCCCAGCTTCGGAGCGCAGCGCGGCAGCGTCATGGATATGCCGGTGTATCCGGGCGACCCCCTGACGCCTGGAGTCGGCGCCACTCCCGATGCAAAACGTCTGCCGCTCGAGGAGGTCAAGACTATCACCAAGATTCCCGTTCTTCCGATTTCCTACGCGGACGCCGAGCCGTTGTTAAAAGCCATCGCGGGGCAGATTGCGCCTCCAGCCTGGCGCGGCGGACTGCCGTTTGCGTATCACGTGGGCCCGGGGCCAGCCAAAGTGCACCTGAAGCTGCTGTTCAATTGGGACCGCAAGCCGCTTTACGACGTCATCGTGCGCATCCCCGGCTCGAAGTATCCGGACGAGTGGATCCTGCGCGGGAATCATCATGACGCATGGGTGAATGGGGCGGAGGATCCGATTTCAGGCGCGGTCGCGCTGCTGGAAGAAGCGCGTGGCTTTTCAGAGTTGATGAAGCAGGGATGGAAGCCCAAGCGGACGCTCATCTACTGCCTTTGGGATGGAGAGGAGCCCGGATTGCTGGGCTCGACAGAGTGGGCTGAGACGCACGCGGACGAACTGCGCGCGCATGCGGTCGCTTACCTCAACACGGATTCGAACGGCCGCGGATTCTTCGGTGCGGAAGGATCGCATACGCTCGAAAATTTCGTCAATAACGTGGCGCGAGAGATCGACGACCCCGAGACTAAGATGTCGGTCTGGAAGAGATCGCAGCTTCAGCGACTTTCGACAGCGACACCGGAGCGGCGGACAGAACTGAGGTCGCGGCCGGACATGCGCATCGGCGCGCTCGGTTCCGGCTCCGACTTCAGCGTGTTTCTGGATCATCTGGGCATCGCCAGTGTCGACGCGGGGTTCGGCGGCGAGGACTTCGGGGGACTTCAGTATCACTCCATCTACGATGATTTCTACTGGTTCACCCACTACTCGGACACCGATTTTTCTTATGGCCTCGCCCTGGCGCAGACCATGGGAACCATGGCGATGCGGCTCGGGGACGCGGAAGTGCTGCCATTTGAATTCGGTGATTTCGGCGACACCATCCGCACATATCTGACGGAATTGAAGAAGCTGTCCGCCGACCAGCGGGCGGAAATCGAAGAGCGCAACCGGGAAATCGAGGAAGGGGTGTATCAAGCCACTGCCGATCCCCGCAAGAAGTCGGTTCCACAAACAAAGGAAGCTTTGCCGCCCTATCTGAACTTCGCGCCGCTTGAGAACGCCGTGGATGCGCTATCCCGTAGCGTTGACGTTTATGAGAAAGCGCTCACGGCGGCGGGCGACCACGCTCCGGCGTCCGTGAACGCCAATCTGATTCTGACGGAGCGGGTTCTCACGAACAACGCGGGCCTGCCCGATCGCGAATGGTTCCGGCACCTGGTTTACGCTCCCGGACTTTACACGGGCTACGGAGTGAAGACCATTCCCGGAGTGCGCGAGGCGATCGAACAAAAGCACTGGGACGAGGCGAATACGCAGATGGTTCGCGCGGCGAAAGCGCTGGACGACGAAGCCCGGCTGTTGACTGAGGCCGCAGCGCTGCTCGCGGCGGCCCCGAAATAGCTCACCGTCCTTGCGGCAACTGAATCGCGATGGTGGCGCTTTGACTGCTGGAATCGGCTCCGCTGATCGACAAGACGATCGGCACGGCCGAACCCGCCGCTAGCCCGTTCGGCAGAGTCGCGTTGATCTGCAACACGCCTGCAAAACCGGGCGCCAATCCCGCAAAATCGATGGTCGCAGGCTGGCCGCCAACCGTCAGCGTGGTATTCGCGACGTTGATCAGAGTTGTAGGAAGTTCGCCGTCCGTCACCGGCGCCGATAGCGAACCGCCGCCGGTGGCATACACGACGATGACGCTGCCGGCAGCCGCCGGATTCCCTGGTCCGTTCACCGACAGATCCTGATTGAGGACCGCGGCCTGTTGCGGCGAACCCGTTCCCCCGATGATAAAGATTCCGGGGACCGCCTGCGCAACCGGGATGCTTACGGGCGGAGAACTCTGACCGTTATTGTTGATGGTCAGGTTCACGTCCTGCCCCGGCGTCACCTCGAACGGCACCACAACGTTCACCTGGCCCGAGCCCGCATAGAGAATCGGCGCGGGGTACTCTCCAAAAAGAACCTGGGTGCTCGCGGCAGTCGAGGAAACCAGGCCGTTCGTGAGCGTCGCCGCGGCAGGCTTGTCCGGCCCCACCCCGGTTCCGAAAATCGCCACGATTTCTCCCGGCGCCACGGACCCTGCCTGATAACTCGCCGAGTTCACCACCCCACTCGCCGTCAGCGCGGGCACCGGCGTCCGCATCGCCGCCAGCAGAGCGTTGAAAGCAGGCGTGGGGTTGTAGTTGAAATCCAACGGCAGCGCAGCGCCGTAGCCGGGGAAGAAGCTGGGTATCCACGAATCCCCGTACGAGACACCCCACATTTGAAACGCCGTGCAGTTGGGCTGCTGCAGGCATACCGTCATGATGCTCTGGTAGATCTGCGCCTGGGTCGCGAGATCGGCCGCCGAAGCCAGCCCATTTGAACCGACCGGTAGCCGGACATCCATTTCCGTGATGTGCACCTGGATGCCCAGAGCCGCCAGTTGCTGCATGTTCTGCGCAAGTCCGGCGGCGCTGGGATAGCCGCTCGTCGTAATGTGCATTTCGAAACCGACCCCGTTGATGGGCACGCCGCGCTGCACAAAATCCTGAACCATGTTGTAGACCGCGGTGAATTTGGAGCCGGGGCCTTCGATGTTGTAGTCGTTATAGAACAGGAGCGCATTGGGATCGGCCGCGTGCGCCCACTGGAACGCCTGCTCGATATAGCCGGTACCGGTCTGCCCGATGCCGGGCTGGTCATACCAGATGGAATCCCGGAGGCCCGGCACGGCCGACCCGCTGGGGTCGTTGAAAGCTTCGTTCACCACATCCCACGCGAATACCGCTCCTTTGAAATGGGTGACCTCGGCGTTGATGTGATTCTGGAGCAGGGTGGACATCTCCGCCGGGGTCGCACTGGCGGCGTAGGGGGCGAGCCATGCGGGGAACTGCTGGTACCAGCAAAGATTATGGCCGCGCACGCGCATGTTGTTGGCTTCGGCAAACGTCACCAGTTCGTCGCCGGGCTGGAAGTTGTAGGTGGTTTGAGTGGGCTGCGTTACATCCCATTTCATTGCGTTGGCGGGTTCGAGCTCGCTGTATTGGGTGGAGAGCGCGCCCGCATAGCTGGGATTCATCAGCAGATCGGGCGGCCCGTACTCATCAGCCGATGCCGCCGCCCCGATGTGAAGACCCTGCGCGGCCGCGGCATCACGCAGGGTGGTCTGACCACTGAGCGCCGCGGTTTCCGCAAGCACAAGGAGGGCTGTAGCGACTACATGCCGAGCCTGGTTTCGTTTTCCGGTGAGGCTTTTCACAGTCGGCATTATATCGACAAATCTCCGTAGTACGTTTCACGGCTGCAGGTTGTATACCCCCGAAGAAACGGGCTATATTCGGTGATACCCTAAGGTCTGTTCCAGCACCTTAATCCGGAAGCATCCAAAAGAAGGACTCTCTTTCTATGTTTCGCAGATTCGTTCCACCCTCACTCACCATTCCTGCTTTTGTTCTGGCGCTCAGCTGTACAGCGTCCGCGCAAACGCCTGCTCTCATCACTTCACCGATTAACGAGGCCAACCTCGTAACCCTCGCCGGCAACACCCGTCCGGAGGCCAACGCAGCGAACGACCTTGGCCGCGTCAGCGACGATTTGGCCATGCCGCACATGCTTCTGCAGTTGCAGCGATCGCCCCAGCAGGATGCGGCGCTCGATGACTTCATACAGCAGTTGAACAACCCGAAATCATCCAACTATCATCAATGGCTTACCGCCTCGCAGTTCGGCGCCCGGTTCGGACTGGCGCAGAACGACCTGATTGCGATCTCCGGCTGGCTGCAATCCCATGGATTCACCGTGGACACGGTCTACACGGGCGGCATGTCGATCGACTTCTCGGGCACCGCCGGCCAGGTACGGAACGCTTTCCATACGGAGATTCATAACCTCTCCGTGGGCGGGCAGGCGCACATCGCGAACATGAGCGACCCAAAGATTCCCGCGGCACTCGCGCCCGCGGTTGCGGGCGTGGTCTCGCTGCACAATTTCATGCCGCATCCGATGTATGTCAGGAAGCCTGAATACACGGTGGCGGGCACCTCAACATCCTATTTAGTGACGCCCCAGGACGTTGCCACCATCTACAATTTCAATCCGGAATTCGCGGCGAAGATCACGGGAACCGGCCAGACCATCGTGGTGGTCGAGGACACCAACCTCTACAGCACGGCGGACTGGACCACGTTCCGGACCACGTTCGGCCTGACGCGCTTCACGGGCGCGACGTTGACGCAGGTTCACCCGGCTTCCACAGGGACCAACAATTGCTCCAACCCCGGCACGAACGGAGACAGCTTCGAAGCCGCCGTCGATGTGGAATACGCCACGGCGGCTGCGCCCAGCGCGGCCATCGAACTCGCATCGTGCTCAGACACCAGCACGTTCGGTGGGTTGATCGCACTGAACAATCTCGTGAATGCCAGCACCACGCCTCCGGCGATCGTCAGCGTGAGCTACGGCGAATGCGAAGCCGTTACGGGAGCTTCCGCCAACGCCGCGTTCAAGTCGGTTTACTCGCATGCGGCAACCGAAGGCGTCTCGGTATACGTGGCGTCCGGTGACACGGCTGCGGACTCCTGCGCGCAAGCCCTGGGAGAATCGGTGGCCACAACGGGAACGAGTGTGACCGGTTGGGGGTCGACCCCCTACAACGTGGCCGTCGGGGGAACGGATTTCCAGGACCTCTATCTGAACGACTTCAGCACGTACTGGAACTCGACGAACACGACCTACTATGGTTCGGCCAAGTCGTACATGCCGGAGATCCCCTGGAACGACACCTGCGGGAGTAACTTGCTGGCCACGTATGAAGGCTTCACGACCACGTATGGATCCACCGGGCTCTGCAACACGGATGGGTTCATCGGCACGAACGGCGGTGGCGGCGGTCAAAGCGCTTGCGCCACAGGCGCCCCGGCGGTGTCGGGCGTTACCGGCGGAACCTGCAAGGGCTACGCGAAGCCCTCGTGGCAGTCCGTCTACGGAAACAAAGCAGACGGCGTACGCGACGTTCCGGACGTTTCTTTGTTCGCGTCCAACGGCTGGCTCAGCTCCTATTACGTTGTGTGCTATTCGGATAAGGCCGAGGGCGGAACGGCTTGTACGGGGGCTCCCAGCGGATGGTCCGGCGCGGGCGGAACTTCCTTCGCAACGCCCATTATGGCTGGCGTGCAGGCGCTGATCAACCAGAAGACCGGGGCGCGACAGGGGTTGCCAAATACAGCGCTCTACGCGCTCGCGGCGGCCGAGTATGGAACGACGGGCGCCACGTCCTGCAACTCTGAACTGGGCAACGGCGTCGCCTCTACCTGCACCTTCCATGACGTGACCGAGGGCAGCATCGACCTGCCGTGCACGGGCACGTACACCTGCTACGATCCTTCGGGCACCTACGGGGTGCTCTCCGCCAGCGACTCGACTTACAAGCCGACCTTCCAGGCAGCTCCGGGTTGGGACTTCGCCAGCGGCATCGGATCTGTGAACGTCGCGAACCTGGTGAACAACTGGAGCACAGTCGCTCCGTAAGCTCACACCAAAGTCATTAAATTAGCGGGGCAGGCGGAAGCGCCTGCCCCGCTTCGTTTTTGTAGGCTGCTAATGCCGCGCGAAGGGTGTCGAAGATGCGGTTCGCGCCCAACGCCTCGGTGAGGTGATGCCGGTCGAGATCGGGCCTGAGGTCCGACTGCACGTGCGCGAAAACCAGCGTAACGCCTTTGGCGGCGAGGTCTTTGCGCAGATCCCGAACCACGCGAGCGGCAGTGTAATCCACGTGCGAAATGGGCCCGGCGTCGACCACCACCCATTGCACGCCTGGCACGACGAGACGGCGGATCTGATCCGAAAACATTCCGGCATTGGCGTAGAAGAGCGCCGCGCCAAAGCGATAGATGACCAAGCCGGGCTCGGTGAGGGCCCCTGGAACGGCCGGAGTCAACTGCCAGAGGCCCTCCGCACCTTTCACCAGCACGGCGGTGTGAGGCCGATAGCTGTGGCGCACGATGCGGAGCAGCGACATCACCATGGCTAAAAGGATGCCCTGCTCGACGCCCACCAGCACCACAACGAGGGCTGTGGCGGCGGCGAGGAAGTATTCGGCGGGGCTTTCCTGCCGAATGGCTCGCAGGCCGCGGATGTCGCAGAGGCGGATGGCCACCAGAAATACGATGGCGCCGAGCACGCACCGGGGCAGGTACTGAAACAGGCCGGTCAGAAAAACGAGGACCAGGGAAACGACCACCGCGACAGCGACATGGGTCACCTGGCTCTGGCCTCCGGAGCGCTCGGCCATGGCCGTCTGGGTGGGGCTTCCGTTGACTACGAAAGCTCCGGTGAGCGCGGCGGCGGCATTGGCGGCGGCGAGGCCGGCCAAGTCGGCATTCTCATCCTCATGCTGCTGGTGGCGCAGGGCGTATACGCGAGCGGTGGCCGCGCTTTGCGCGACGATCATCACCACGCACGAACCGGCAATGGGGATCAGCGACTCAATGTCGCGCCAGCCCAGACCAGGCCAGACAAGATGCGGGAGCCCACCCGTGACGGGTCCGATGACGGCGATGCCACGGCCGGCAAAATTCCACGCGGCGCTGGCTGCTATTGCGCCTGCGACGGCGATGAGAGGAGCGGGGATTCTGGGGGCCACCCGATCGAGCGTGAGAACAACGGCGAGGACTAAGGCAGAGAGCCCCAGCGATGGCCAGTTCACCTGGGGCAGACCGCGGGCGATCTCAGCCAGTTGCAGAACGGTTCGGTGGGTGTGAACGGGCAGCCCCAGCATTGCGCCCAGCACGGCGATGCCGACCTGAAATCCGACGCCGGTGAGGAATCCGACGAGGACGGTTCGGGAAAGGAAGTCGGCCAGGAAACCCAGCTTCAGGATGCGCGCCAGGAGGAGGAAGCCGGCGGTGAGCAAGGCGGTCATGCCCGCCAGGGCGATGTAGCGCGCAGTGCCGGCGGCCGCGAGAGGCGAGATTCCGCCGGCGAGGATGGCGGCAGTCGCCGAATCGGCCGCGACCACAAGGTACCGGGATGCGCCAAACGTGGCGAAGGCGACGAGTGGCAGGCACAGGGTGTAGAGCCCAGTGACCGCGGGCATGCCGGCGATGGCGGCATAGCCCAGCGCCTGGGGAATGCTCATGGCGGCAAGCTCGATTCCCGCGAGAGCGTCACGGAGGTTGCGAGCCTTGCTGAATGGCCGCATTCCAAGAAACAGCTTGAGTTTGATAATCTGCGGATTCCCCATGAAGACGTTGACCCTCATCATACTTTCCCTGAGCCCGGCTTTCGCGGGCGACTGGCTCACGTACGGCCACGACGCGCAGCGCACCGGCTGGGCGATGGAGGAGACGCGGCTTAACGCCGCTAATGTTCCGCAGCTCGGGCTGAAGTGGAAGGTGAAACTACGCAACGAATCCTACCGGCTTTCGGCCCTCACCGCGCCGGTGGTAGCGGGCGGCCTGGTTTATGTCGCGGGCATCACCGGAACGATGTTCGCGCTGGACGTGGAAACGGGGAACCAGGTGTGGGCACATCCATTCAAGACGCGGGCGTTGCCGGGCGGGGGCTTGTATCAGGGAACGTTCCTCTGCCCCAACGGAATTACGGCGACGCCGGTGATCGACAAGGACGCCGGGATTATCTACGCGATCGCGCCGGACGGGGCGCTGTATGGCCTCGATCTCGGCAGCGGAACCGTGCGGTACGGACCGGTTCAACTGGTTGCGCCGTTTTCAAAGAACTGGAGCCTGAACCTGGTGAACGGGATTCTCTACACGGTGCTCACACAAGGCTGCGGCGGCGGGATTTCCGGCTTCTACGCGGTGGATGTGCGCAACCGGCATCACCCCGTGATTCACCAGATGCTGCTCTCGAATACCGATACAGCCGGCATCTGGGGCCGCGGCGGCGCCATCGTGGGAACCAACGGCCGGGTGTATGGAGCGACGGCCGACGGCCACTTCGATACGGCGGCGGGCGATTACTCCAACACCGTGATCGCGGTGTCGGCGGGCGACCTCAATCTGCTGGATTACTTTCTGCCTCCTAACTGGTCCTACCTCAACCGGAAAGATCTCGACTTAGGCGCATCCAGCCCGGTCTACTTCGGATGGCATCACCGCAACCTGATTGCAAGCGGCTCCAAAGAGGGCGTGGTCTATCTGCTGGATGCGGATGCGCTGGGAGGCAGCGACCATCAAAGCGCGCTTTCCACATCGAAGCGGCTGGGGAACGACCGCGGCATCTGCTGCGAGGGCCTCGGCATCTGGGGGGGACTCTCGTCGGCGCGCGATGAAACGGGCCAAACGTGGCTCTATGTTCCGATGGGCGGTCCGCTCTCCCCGGAAGGCGCATCTTTTCCGATTACGAACGGCGAAAACCCTCACGGCAGCATCATGGCATTCAAGGTAGTGGCCGAGGCCAAGACGCAAGAGCCTGTGCTGGAGGCGGCGTGGAGCTCCGGGGATTTTAATGTTCCCGACCCGGTGATCATTGCAAACGGAGTTGTGTTCGCTCTTTCCACGGGAGAAAATCCGGTGCAGCACGGCCCCGAAGAAAACCGGCTGAGGAACACGCGACCGGCAGTTCTGAAAGCGCTGGATGCCTATACCGGAAAGGAACTCTACAACAGTGGAACGGCCATGGAGTCATGGGTGCATTTCAGCGGACTGGCCCTCTCCAATGGTAAAGTCTTCGCCGTGGATCACGATTCTCATGTTTATTGCTTTGGCTTGGGCGCCCAATAACGAGAGTTCGAGATCGTACGCTTGGCCGCGCTTTCGGCAAGCCTCCTGCTCATCGGAATGGCATGTCGAAAATCACTGAAGCGAAGCGCGATCACATCACGGACGAGAATTTTGCCTTTCCGAAGGAACGGAAGGAACCGATCCACGACGCGGCCCATGTACGCAATGCCATTGCCCGCTTCAAACAAGTACAAGGAGTGAGCGATGCGGAACGCGATGCGGCCTGGAAACGGATTCAAAGCGCCGCAAAGAAGCATGATGTGGAACTGCACGAGAACGACTGGCGCGATTTGAGCTGACAAAATTCGACAAAAGTCCGGCCTGCTGATAACAAAGTACCTGTGTGTGGGGCCAGGGAACGCGCGGGCGGGCCTATTGACTCGTGTTCCTCGCGGCTGGTCTAATGGTGCGTACCCCCCTATGCAACAGATCACCCGTGCCGGCGTATGCGCCGCGGTCTTATTCCTTTCTTTATTTTGCAGCCGTTCGGCTTTTGCCGCGGCTTGTGGCGTAACGGCCCCCACCATCACCGGCGCTCAATATAACAGCTATCGAACGAGTTCCAATACGCAGGAAACGAGCTTGACTCCGGCCACGGTGCAGAGCGGATTCGGCTATTTGTTTCAGTTGTCACCCGCGGCAGGTCTGGTATTCGCGCAGCCCCTGATTCTGCATAACTTCACGATCGCGGGGACGTGCCACGCGACGGTGGTTTTTCTGGCCACGATGAAGAACCAGATTTTCGCGTACGATGGCGACGGTCCGGGTTCGACGCCGATCTGGCAGAGCCAGACGTTCGGAACAGCGGTTTCCTCGGGATCGGTGGCCTTCCCGGCGCTCTATTGCCGGACGAATGTGGGGTTCACGAGCGTAGGGATTCTGAGCACTCCGGTGATTGACACGCAGAGCGATTTGATGTACTTCGTCACGCTGAACGACACACAGAAGGCGACGGCATGCACGGCGAGCGGCAGCACGGGATGGGTTTACACTCTGCATGCGATGTCGCTGAAGAACGACACCACTTTCGGCACGGATTACATTCCCGCGCACGACATCAACGAGGATCTTTCGCCTTACGGTTTCGTGGCGGGGCAGGCACTGCAAAGGCCCGCGCTAGCGGATGCGCAGGGTGGAATCTTCATTGGCTTCGGATTCGGAACTTCGACCAATGGCGGCGGAGAAATCGAATCGGCCTACCAGGGATGGATGGCGCAATATAATTCCTGCGCGACCGGCAGCACAAGCTGTCCTTCCACCACTTGCCGGACGAACACCAAATGCAACTTCTTCTATGCCAGCCAGACGAACCCAGGGCCGCTCTCGTCCCATGGCGCCGGCGTGTGGATGTCCGGGGTGGGACCCGCGACGGACGGAACGTTCTTCGCGTTCTCCACGGGAAACGGCTGTTACCCGGACGCCGGGAGCACGCCTGAGAACTGTTCTCCCATTCTTGAAAACGGGTTGGGAGATTCCGTGATCTATCGCCCGGTGAGCACCACGAACACCAACCCCGGTTCGACATTCACGCCGGAGAACACGACCGAATCGCCCGGGTTCATGAACTACTACGTGGATGATTACAACGACCTGGACGTGAGTTCAGGAGGCGTTATGATGATCCCGCCGACCATTCCCAAAGCGACCAGCAGTTTTGTAATCGCGTCGGGGAAGGCGGGCCAGACTTACGTGCTGCCCACTTCGAATCTGGGGGGCTATACCAGCACACCGTATCAAGGCTTTCTTTCCGCGGTGAGTACCGCGCCTTGCTCGGTACCTTTTCCGGTGGCTCCGCAAACACCGCTTTACGGCGGCATTGTTCCTACTGGCGGAGGCTGCTCGGAGATACACAATCCAGCTTTCTGGCCCAGTCTGGCCGCGGGCACTGGATTTTATTTCGTGTGGGGTTTTGGCGATGTGCCGCGGGGTTACTACTTCAACGGATCCACCCTGGAGACGGCGGCGAATTCGCCGGTTCCTCCCATTGTGGGGGGGAATAAGTCGCAAGGCGGCGGAGCGCTGGCTGTGTCGGCAAACGGCACGAACGATTCCACGGCGATTTTGTGGGCCGTTACTTCAAACGGGTTTGGATCAGGTGGGGCTTTTGTTGACGGCGCGCTCTCGGCCCATCAACTCTATAGCAGCGGCGCCACATTTGAAATCGCCAGCCTTTATAACAGCTCCCAGACAGGGATTACTTTCCAGGTTCAGCGGTATGTTGTGCCGCTGGTCAACAACGGCAAAGTCTACGTATCGGCTGTGAAGAGCGGAAACGGCAGCATCTTCGTTTTCGGACCGTGCTCGGAAGGGCCTAGCGGGGCTTGCGCTACTCTGCCGTAGGGGGCGGTTTCGAGGCGGACTGTCCGGGAAATAGCTGCACAGATTTTTGGAAATTGAGCACGCTGGCAGGCTTTTCCAGGAATCTCCGGATTTCATAACCGGCCGCCGATGAACACAGATTAACGCGGCCGGGATTCGACGGTCCAGTGTTTCGAATCGCCGCGGTTGTGGGCCGTTGCTTCAAACGGATTTGGATCAGGTGGGTCTTTCGCTGACGGCGCGCTCTCAGCCCGTCAACTCTATATCAGCGGCGCCACATTCGAATGGGTCAGTTTTTTTCGATGGTCTTGACGAGCGGCAGGTCTTTGGATGAACCGCCGACCATGAAGGTGTAGGCGCCCGGTTCCAGTTTCCACGCGTCGTGGGCCTCATCAAAAATCGAAAGGTATTTTGAATTCACCGGCACACTCACCTGTTTGCTTTCGCCGGGATTCAGATGTACTTTCGACCAGCCCACGAGGCGCTTGGGCGGCTCGTTCGCCGCTGCGGGAAGCGCGGCGTACACTTCGGCAATTTCGGCTCCGGCACGCGTTCCCGTATTTTTGACGGTGAAGTTCACGATGTTATCGTGAACGGCGAGGTTGGAGTAACCAAAGGTGGTGTAGGAAAGACCGAACCCGAATGGGAACAGGACCGGCTTTTTCTCCGCGTCGTACCACTTGTAGCCTACCTTCAAACCTTCGTTATAGGTGATGCTGAACGTGGGTTTGGCTTCGCCGTTGCCGGCAACGGCGGCCCCGCCATGGCTGCCGGGCGGAGGCGGGACGATTTGTGGATGCGGCAAATCCGCTTCACTCAGCGGGAACGTCATGGGCAGCTTCGCGCTGGGGTTCACATCGCCGAACAAAATGTTGGCCACGGCATCCGCGCCCTTGCTACCCGCGAACCATGCTTCTACAACTCCGCTCACTTTGCCAAGCCACGGCATGGTCACCGCTGTCCCGGTCTCGAGCACGACGATGGTGCGCGGATTCGCCGCGGCCACCTGTTCGATGAGGGCATCTTGTTTGTCGGGCAATGAAAGGCTGGGCAGATCCATTCCCTCACTGAGCCATTGATGCGCGAAGACGATGGCCACATCGGCTTGCTTGGCGAGGGCGGCGGCGCGTGCCGGATCGTCACCCGAATCGAACGAGACGGTCTCCGCGGGGACCTTGGCGCTTACGGCCTTGAGAGGCGCGGGCGGGAACCAGACATGCTCCTGCCACCTGGCCGGCGCGCGGCCTGGAGGATCCACCTGAGCGGAGCCACCACCGGAAATCATCCCGGTATCGGCGTGGGAACCGATGACGGCGATGGAGTGGATCTTGCTTCGATCGAGCGGAAGGACACCATTGTCGTTCTTGAGGAGCACGGTGCTTTGTTCGGCCAAGTGGAGCGCCGTTGCAAAGCCGCCTTCCACATCCACGACGCTCTTGCGGAGGGGGTGGTCGACGAGGCCGCTGAGGAATTCCGATCGCAGAATGCGGCGGACATGCTGGTCGAGCTCAGAGAGCGGCACCGTGCCCGAATCGACGGCCACTTTGAGCTTGTCGCCGAAGAAGTCGTCATTCGGCTCTTCATTGTCGAGGCCCGCGGCGGACGCCTTGATGGTGCTGTGCGTGCCGCCCCAGTCGGACAGGACGAAACCCTTGAAGCCCCACGCGGTGCGCAGGATGTCCGTGAGAAGGAACTTATTTTCACAGGCGAAATCGCCGTTGACCGCATTGTACGAGCACATGACCGCCGCGGGATTGCCGGTATCGATGCCCACCTCGAAAGCCAGGAGATCCGTTTCGCGCAGGGCGCGCCGGCCGATGATCACATTGACTTCGTTGCGGCCGCTTTCCTGATCGTTGACGGCGTAGTGCTTGATGTCGCCGATGACATACTGGCCCTGCTCGCAGCGGATGCGGTTGCCGACGAGCGTGCCGGCGAGGATGGGATCTTCCCCGAGGTACTCGAAAGTTCTGCCGTTGCGGGGCTCGCGGGTGATGTTGACACCGCCGCCTAAGGTCATGTTGTAGCCCTGGGCCCGCAGTTCGCGGCCGATGAGCGCCCCATATTCGCAGGCCGCTTCCGGGTCCCAACTTGCAGCGGAGGCGAGGTTGGAAGGCAGAGCGGTGGAGTAGCGGCCGTTTTCCGCGCTGCTTCGAACGCCATAGGCGGCGTCGCTCATTTGAATCATGGGGATGCCCAGACGCGGAATGCCGAGAACGAACCCAGCACCACCATTGCCGAGGTAGGCGTTGGGTCTCGGTTTGCCCCAGCCGGGCATGCCGTTGCCGTGGACGAGATCCATTTTTTCTTCGAGCGTCATCTCCTTGAGCACCATTTCCGCGCGTTCATCGGGCGACAACGCAGTATTCATCCAGGGATGCTTCTGCGACTGGTCGGCAGCGTCGTTATGTAAGCGATGTTGGGGAAATGCGGATAGGGCGAAAGTGGCGAACAGGGCGATGCGCAGAATGGCGGAGTTCATTTGCCCTATATCGTATCCGATCCTCTGTCGCTCGGGGCGCAGTTCGGGTGCTTGCGCGGCTTGCGGCGGAAAGTTCGACGTGTTTTTTCGCTAATTTCGCCAGGCCACCTTCTTTTCGGGGAACAAGGTGAGCTCCATTTCGTCGAGCAGACCCCAT
>Ga0182012_10001576_pt1 | contig 24829 bp, 21 predicted proteins | sample 612S2SmetaG_FD_120486 | JGI IMG/M metagenome (GOLD analysis project Ga0182012, IMG submission 120486) | Permafrost microbial communities from Stordalen Mire, Sweden - 612S2S metaG | ecosystem: Environmental > Terrestrial > Soil > Wetlands > Permafrost | place: Sweden: Stordalen | collected... | reverse complement strand
GGGGTACGAGCGGCAGGGAAAGGCATAGAAGCAGAATTCGGACTGTTTTCATCTTGTCTCCGTTCAAGCGGATTTGTATATGCGCCGTATGGGCAACGGCGGTTACATGGCGATTCCTCGATCTGGCGGGTTCGAATAGAAATTACTGCGGCGGCGGGGGCACATTGTGGTTTCTCAAATTCATGTCAGCATTGGGATCGCAGACGGGGCCCTTCCAGTGGAAGTCGGATGTGGAGTTCATCTGGTTTGTTTTCCCGTTAAACGAAATTGTCATAGAGCCGCTCGATGTCATGTGGGTCATACCATCGAACACCATTTTGAAGTCTCCGGTCATCTGCATGCTCTTCCCACTACAGGCCAGCGAATAGGTGCCGCCCGTGGCGGTCAAGTTGAATTGCTTTAAGGTGCATGTGGGGTTGCCGGACAGCGCTTTTGCCCAGGCCTCGTCGTTCATGCACATGAGCATGGTTATCGGCTTGCCGGCTGGATTGGTGGGGTCGGACGTGCTGGAGGTCCACTCGCCGGAGCGGAGGGGGAAATGCTGTTGTGCGGAAGCTGCTGCGGTTGTCATGAGAGCGAAAATGGCCAGTTTTGTCCATTTGGAGAAAGTCATCGGAGTCCATCCTTTTTGAAAAGGTCTGGGCTTTAGGCTGCTGGTTCGATGGCTTTCCTGTCAACGACAAAATGACAACCGCCGCGGCGGAGCTTGTTTATTGGTAAGGGTCTTATACGCCGATGACGGCGCACAGCTCCTTGACGGCCTCGGCGCTCTTCTTGAGGGCAGCATCTTCGTCCGGTGTTAGCTTGATTTCGATGATTTTTTCGAGTCCCGCCGCACCCAGTTTGCAGGGAACGCCGATGTAGAAGCCATCGATGCCGTACTCGCCCTGCAGATAGGCGGCGCAGGGCAGGATTTTCTTTTTGTCCTTGAGGATCGCTTCCACCATCTCAGTAACGGCTGCGGAGGGTGCGTAATAGGCGCTGCCTGCCTTGAGGTACTTGACGATTTCGGCACCGCCGTCGCGGGTGCGCTGGACGATGGCTTCTAGACGGTCAGGAGCGATGAGCTCGGTGATGGGAATGCCGGCGACTGTGGAGTAACGCGGGAGCGGGACCATGGTGTCGCCGTGGCCGCCCAGCACAAAGGCTGTAACATTCTCCACACTCACATTGAGCTCAGCAGCAATGAATGTCCGGAAGCGGGCTGAGTCGAGGACGCCGGCCATGCCGATGACGCGCTCGCGATTGAAGCCGGCCTGGCGAAAAGCGGCCTGGGCCATGGCGTCGAGCGGGTTGGAGACGATGATGAGGATCGATTCGGGTGACTGCGCGACAACTTTCGCGACCACGTCGGACATGATTTTGAAGTTGGTGTGGAGCAGGTCGTCGCGGCTCATGCCGGGCTTGCGGGGAATGCCCGCGGTGATGACGACAATGTCGGAGTTGGCGGTGGCGGCGTAGTCGTTGGAGCCGATGACGCTGACGTCGCGCTTTTCGATGGGCAGAGCTTCAAGCAGGTCGAGGGCCTTGCCTTGCGGAATTCCTTCGACGACGTCGATCAGGACTACATCGGCCAGTTCCTTGGAAGCGATCCAGTGGGCCGCGGTGGCGCCTACGTTGCCGGCGCCGACGATTGAGACTTTCTTGCGCATGTTGTTTTTCTCCCCAGGACGGTGACATGTCCCGCAGGGGCTAAAGCCCCGTTACCTTATTTAGCCATTGGTGGCACGACTTAAGTCGTGCCCTGATACAAAACATCCGAATTGGTGCGGCACGACTAAAGTCGTGCCCTTTCAAATCTGATCTCTGATCTCTGACCCCTGATCTCTGTCTACATATTGCCGATTATTCTTGTGGCGAACTCGCTGGTGCCGACCTTGGTTGCGCCGGCGGTCTGGCGCTCGAAGTCGTACGTCACGAACTTCTGCTGGATGGTCTTCTCCATGGCCGTCTCAATCAGCTTTGCGGCTTCCTTCCAGCCAATGAAGTCGAGCAGCATGACGCCGGACAAAATCACCGAGCCGGGGTTGATGACGTCCTTGTCGGCGTATTTCGGCGCGGTGCCGTGCGTGGCTTCAAACACCGCAAAGCCGTCGCCGATGTTGGCGCCGGGGGCGATGCCGAGACCGCCGACCTGGGCTGCTGCGGCGTCAGAAATATAGTCGCCATTGAGGTTGGTGGTGGCCAGGATGCTGTAGTCGGCCGGCCGAATGATGATCTGCTGGAAGATGGAGTCGGCGATGCGGTCGTTGATGAGAATCTTCTGCTTCCATGCGCCGTTGCCGTGGGTTTTGCCGATGGAGTCGAGCACGCCCTTAATTTCGGCGTAAAGCTCGTCGCGGAAGGCCTGGTTGCCGAATTCGAGGCCGGGCTCGATGAGAGCGGCGTTCTCTTCGACAGTGATGCTGGGCTTCAAGTCGACGTTGCCGAGGATCCAGCTTTCGCGCTCGGTGACCACATGCTCACGGAACTCCTCGATGGCGACTTCGTAGCCCCACTCGCGGAATGCGCCCTCAGTGAACTTCTGGATGTTGCCTTTGTGGACCAGGGTGACGGTCTTGCGTCCCATCTCCAGCGCGTTCTTGATGGCGTAACGGACTAACCGCTTAGTCCCGAAGATGCTGATGGGCTTGATGCCGACGCCGGAGTCGGAGCGGATTTTCTTCTTGCCGCCCTTGAGCAGGTCTTCGTTAATGAACTCGATGAGGCGGGTGGCGTCGGCCGAACCTTCCTTGAATTCGATGCCGGAGTACACGTCTTCAGTGTTTTCACGGAAGATGACGATGTCGACCTTTTCGGGGTGCTTCACGGGGCTTGGCACGCCCTGGTAATACTTCACGGGGCGCACGCAGGCGTAGAGGTCGAGCAACTGGCGCAAGGCTACATTCAAGGACCGTATGCCGCCGCCAATGGGCGTGGTGAGCGGTCCCTTGATGGAGACGCGAAGGTCGCGGGCGGCGGCAACGGAATCGTCAGGCAGCCAAGTGCTGAACTGGCGGAAGGCCTTCTCGCCGGCGAAGATTTCAAACCACTTGATGGCGCGTTTGCCGCCGTAGGCTTTCTCGACTGCGGCGTCAAAGACGCGCTGCGAGGCCTTCCAGATGTCACGGCCGGTGCCGTCGCCTTCAATGAAGGGGATGATGGGATGGTCGGGAACTTCAAACTGGCCGCTTTTATAATCGATGGCCTGTCCGTCTTTGGGCAATTCAAGCCCGTTATAGGTGGTCTGCATGGCTTTCAGGGTCCTCTTTCCGTGCTTCTTCAACGAGAAGGCTACCACCTGCAAATTGGGGGTGGCAATTCGAGGCTGGATTGCGTCTATTTGTCCTTGGCGTCTTTGAAGTCGCTGCGATTGAAGCTGAGTATGCCGAATTGGTCGCGGAGGTGGAGCAGATCGACGGGGCTCGGATTCCAGCGAGGGTCACAATCGTCAGGCTTCCTGGTGTTTCGGCCAGCACGACAGCGCCGCGGACGTTGACGCCGTCAAGGCCAGCCAGACGTCGGTTGTACCGTTTTGCAGCGGACCCTTGTTGGCGGTGCCGGCGTGACCAGGTGCTTCTAGCCGCGCACATAATATGTCTGGCGAACAGACGTCGTCCGAAGCCTGGGGTTGTGAACGGAAGATGAAATCGACGGGGATGCTGCTTCTACCCATCCAGATGCGATAAACTCATGCGGGAACGTTCTAAAGATTTGACGATTTTGAAACTCATGGAGGATACATAGAAATTGGGAAAAGCGATGGTCCCGAAGAAGATTTTCTTCACCAAGGGCAAGGGAACACACAAGGAACGGTTGACGAGTTTTGAGCTCGCCCTTCGAGATGCGGGGATTGCATCGCAGAACCTGGTGCGCGTGTCTTCCATCTTTCCGCCGCAGTGCAAGGTGATTCCCCGCAAAGAGGGCTTGAAATACCTGCATGACGGCGAAGTGGTTTTTTCGGTGATCGCGGAGAACTCAACGCGCGAGCCGCACCGGCTGATTGTATCGAGCATCGGGGTGGCGATTCCCGCCGACCGCAACACCTATGGTTACCTGAGCGAGCACCACAGCTTTGGCGAGACCGAGGACCAGGCCGGCGAGTATGCCGAGGAGTTGGCCGCGGAGATGCTGGCCACAACGCTGGACGTGGATTTCGATCCGGACACCAGTTGGGACGAGAAGAAGGAGATTTACCGGATCTCGAACAAGATTGTCCGTACCAGCAATATCACGCAGTCAGCGGTAGGCGACAAACGCGGGTTATGGACGACGACCATTGCGGCGGCGGTGCTGATTCTGGACGAGTAGCGCTGCATTGAGAAGAAAGCTGAGGCCAACTTCGCCGTGCGGGGTTGGCCTTGCTGCATGAGTTGAAGACCGCGGAGGACGGGTGGGAAATTGATGAGCGAAACACGCAAATATGTTGTGGGGCTGGTACAGATGCGGATGGGCGCGCATGCGGAGGAGAATTTTGCCTCCGCAGTGCGGCACATTGAAGAGGCGGCGCGGCTGGGAGCGAACGTGGTCTGCCTGCCGGAACTGTTCCGCGCGCAGTACTTCTGCCAGCGGGAAGATATCCGGCTGTTCGATCTTGCTGAGCCGATTCCAGGGCCTTCTACAACGAAGCTGGCCGAAGTGGCGCGCCGGTTGAGGGTGGCCATTGTGGCATCGCTGTTTGAGCGCCGCGCACCCGGGCTTTATCACAACACCGCGGTTACGCTGAACGCCGATGGGGCGATCGTCGGCGTGTATCGCAAGATGCATATCCCCGACGATCCGCTGTATTACGAGAAGTACTATTTTGCGCCGGGAGATCTGGGCTTTCAGGCAGTCGACACGGCATTTGGGCGGGTCGGCACGCTGGTGTGCTGGGATCAGTGGTATCCGGAAGGCGCGCGGTTGACAGCGCTCAAGGGGGCCGAGGTGTTGTTTTATCCGACGGCGATCGGTTGGCATCCGGCGGAGAAAGACGAGTTCGGCGCGGCGCAGTATGACGCGTGGCAGACAATCCAGCGGGCACATGCGATTGCCAACGGCGTGTATGTGGCCGGGGTGAATCGCGTGGGAGTGGAACATGGCGATGTGGAGGGCAATCGCGCCGCCGGACCGGGGCTTGAATTCTGGGGCGGGAGTTTTCTGGCGGACCCGTTTGGGCGCGTGATTGCAAAAGCGTCGCACGACAAGGAAGAGATTCTGATCGGCGAGATCGACCTGGCGTTGATTGAGGATACCCGCCGCAACTGGCCGTTTCTGCGCGACCGGCGGATCGATGCATATGCGCCGATTACGAAGCGGTTTCTCGATCCGGCGAGTGCGTGGGCGGCAGACGGAGAGCTGAAGTAAAGATGGTTGGAAAAACTGAAGCAGTTTCCAGTCGCGGGATGCAGAACGTGGTGCCGTTCGACCTGGGATATCGCATGCCGGCCGAGTGGGAGGCGCACGCGGCGACCTGGCTGGCGTGGCCGCATAACCGCGAAGACTGGCCGGGGAAGTTTGGGCCGATTCCATGGGTGTATGCGGAGATTGTGCGGCTGCTGGCGGAGCGCGAGCGGGTACATCTGCTGGTGGAGGATGCGGCGGCGGAGAAGCGCGCAGCGGGAATACTGAAGCGGGCCGGGGCGGATCTGTCGCAGGTGGATTTTCATCAGTGGCCGACCAATCGCGTGTGGCTGCGTGATACGGGACCGATTTTCGTAAAGGACTCTGCGGGCAAGGTGAATCTCACAGACTGGAAGTTCAACGCGTGGGCCAAATACGATGACTGGCAGCTCGACGATCGGATTCCGGGACGTGCGGCGGAACTGCTGGGGATGCCGGCGTGGCAGCCTGCGATTGAATTAGAGAACGGGATGGAGCGTCGATTGGTGCTGGAAGGCGGCTCGATCGACACAAATGGCACGGGAATACTGCTGACTACAGAGGAGTGCCTTCTGGGCGAGGTGCAGCAGCGCAATCCGGGCGTGAGCCGTGAGCAACTGGAGAAAGCGTTTCACGACTATTTAGGCATTGACCAGGTAATTTGGCTGGGCCGAGGCGTGGCGGGCGACGATACGCATGGACACGTGGACGATATTTCGCGGTTCGTTGGACAGGAAACGATTGTGACCGCCATCGAACCGAACACGAATGACGCGAACCATGAGCCGCTGGCGGAGAATCTGCAGAGGCTGAAGGCTGCGCGAACGCTGGGTGGGAAGCAGTTTACGGTGGTAGAGCTGCCGCTGCCGAAGCCTGTAGTCTTTCGAGGACAAAGGCTGCCGGCCAGCTATGCGAATTTCTATATAGCGAATGGGCTGGTTCTGGTGCCTACGTTTCATGATTCGAATGATCGCGTTGCGCTGAGTATTCTGGAGGAAGTCTTTCCTGAGCGCGAGGTGATCGGGATCCATAGCGTTGACCTGGTGTGGGGGCTGGGGACACTGCATTGCATGACGCAGCAGCAGCCGACAGGACAACTTCCATGATTGATGATCTTGAAGCAATGCAGGAAGCGCTGGCTCAGGCGCGGCTTGCCGCGGCTGCCGGTGAGGTGCCGATTGGCGCGTTGATTGTGCGCGAGGGGGAGATTGTGGCGTGGGGACAAAATCGCGTGCTGCGCGATGTGGATCCAACGGCGCATGCTGAAATTGTCGCACTGCGTGGGGCTGCCGCCGCGGTGGGCAACTACCGGTTGAATGGCTGCACGCTATACGTGACGCTGGAGCCGTGTGCGATGTGCGCGGGGGCCATGATTCATGCGCGGCTGGACAGGCTGGTGTTTGCGGCCAGCGACCCTAAAGCGGGCGCAGCGGGGTCGGTGCTGGGAGTGTTGAATCATCCTCAGCTCAATCATCAAATGGTGGTGGAGTCGGGGATTCTGGCGGATGAATCTGCGGAAGTGTTGCGGACCTTCTTTCGGGAGCGCAGATGAGTCTAGTGACCTGTCTCCAAAATTCGCATCATAAGTTCCGAAGTGCAAAAGCAGGTCCTTCGACTGAGTTTGACGCAAAAAGCGCGTCAAACTCCACTCCTGATGAACCTCTATGTTTTGCTATGAAGTTTTGAGAAAAACAGAAGCAGATCCTTCGACTCACCACCCCCGAACTGAAAAGCGTTCGGGGCCCCTTTCGCTCCCTTTGAACAAGAAACCCGGTCAAGCAAAATCAGCAGTTAGCCGCGGCTTCGCCGCGATAGCAAGTTAGCGAGTCAGCGCAGGACCCGATCTCCAACAACTGTTCATTTCATCCGTAACTCGGCGCGGCGAGTCAGGCTGCTCAGGATGACAGGCTTGTTTTGCTGTGAACCTTCGACGAGCGGTCATTTTGACCGTAACTCGCGTCCGCGAGTCTGTTGCTCCTGATGAACGGGCTTGTTGAGGTTTGTACTTTCCCGCCTTGCGCCAGAAAAAAGGCGCAAAACGGGGCACGGTGCTTTTGTGGTTGGTCCGACGCAGGTTCATTCCGGCGGTAACTTGCCGCGGCGAGTCGTGATGCTCAGGATGACAGCTCTTACCCGATAAGAACTTTTGGGACACCACACTAGCTTCTGGTGAGTGCTGTGATTCGCTCCGCTTGTTCCGGCCATTTTTCGGCTAATTCGGCATAACTGCCACTGCGGTAGTCGGCGAAGTCGAAGCCGGGGGTCACGCTGCAGCCTAAAAGCGCTACCTGGCCGTCGCCGATGAGGCGCGTGCCTTGCCAGACGCCGGCCGGCACGACAAGCTGGACATGCTGATCGTCCATTAAATCCTGGCCTAAGGTAAAAAGCGCGGAACTTCCGTCCCCGTAGAGATGCAGCATTTCCACCGGGTCGCCGAGATAGAAGTGGAAGATTTCGTCGGACGAGAGCATATGCATCTCGGAGAATGTTCCCGGTTCCAGCAGGTAATAGATGGCGGTGCCCATGGGGCGCATGCCGCGCGGCAGGTAAAGAGTGTTTGCCGAGGTATAAGTGCGGCGGAAGTGGCCGCCCTCGATAGGGTGAGGCTCCAGACCAAGCAGGGCTTTGATTTCGTCGGCAGTCATTTTCATCGATGCTAACGATAGCAGCGGGACGCTGTAAAATGGCGCTATGACGGTAGTGGTTTATACGGCCGGGTGGTGCAGGGATTGCCGCGCCGCCAAGCAGTTTCTCGATTCGCACGGAATTTCGTACACGGAAATCAGTGTGGACACCGATCCTGCGGCCTCGGCTGAGGTGTTGCGGCACGTGGGCAAGCGGGCAATTCCGCAGCTGGTCATCGATGGTGAGTGGTTCCAGCCCTACAAACCTGGCAGAGGGCTGCTCTACGATGAACTGCATGCACGTTTGGGGATTCCTCGCGAATAGATATTTTCTCTTCTACAATCAAGTGTTGTGGCAGGGCGCAGAATGCCGCCTTGGCGAGGAGTTCTCCAGTTGATTGAACGCTATACGCGCGCAGCGATGGGCCGGATCTGGACGGAAGGGAACAAGTACAGCAGCTGGCTGAAAGTGGAATCGGCGGCGAGCACGGTGCTGGCCGAGGACGGCGTAATTCCCGTTGCAGCGGCTGAGGCGATTGCCGCCAAGGCCAGCTTTTCCGTGGCGCGCATCCAGGAGATTGAGGCGGAGGTGAAGCACGACGTGATCGCCTTCACCACGGCTGTAGCGGAAACCCTCAAAGATCAAGGCCTGGACGGCGAGTCCCGCTGGTTGCACTACGGACTGACTTCGAACGACATTGTTGATACGGCGCAGGCGCTGCAGATCAAGGACGCGTCGGAGCTGATTCGCGCTGGGCTGGAGGCTTTGCTGGCGGTGCTGAAGCGCCGGGCCATCGAGTTCAAGCACACGCCGACGATTGGGCGCACGCACGGGATTCATGCGGAGCCGACCACGTTTGGCCTGAAGCTGCTGAACTGGTTTGCGGAGATGGAACGCAACTTGGTTCGCTTCGATGCCGCAGCCGAAGATATGCGGGTCGGCAAGCTGTCGGGCGCGGTAGGAACGTTTGGCCATCTGAAGCCCGAGCACGAAGAACGCATTTGCGTCGCGCTTGGGCTCAAGCCGGCTCCAGTGGCCACGCAGGTAATTCAGCGCGACCGGCACGCTGCGTATATTTCCACGCTGGCCATTCTGGGCAGCACGCTGGACAAAATCGCGGTGGAAGTGCGGCACCTGCAGCGGACGGAAGTGCGCGAGGCGCAGGAGTACTTCAGCGAGAAGCAGAAGGGCTCGTCGGCCATGCCGCACAAGAAAAATCCAATTACCAGTGAGCAGATCAGCGGGCTGGCGCGGGTGCTGCGCGCCAATGCACAGGCGGCTTTCGAAAACATACCGCTGTGGCACGAGCGGGACATTTCGCACTCCTCGGTGGAGCGGGTCATCTTTCCCGATTCGACCATCCTGGCGGACTATCTGCTGGCCAAGACCGCCGACCTGATCGACCGGCTGCTGGTGTATCCCGCACGGATGAAGCGGAACCTTGAGAGCACGGGCGGGCTCATCTTCAGCGGGCAACTGCTGCTGGATCTGGCCGAGGCGGGCATGATGCGCGAAGACGCGTACCGGCTGGTGCAGGCGCATGCGATGGAGGCGTGGAAGGAAGATCTTGTGTTTCGCGACGAAGTGGCCAACGATCCGGCGATTACCTCGTTGCTGAGTGCGGAGAAACTGCAAAAGACATTCGATTACACGCGGCAGTTGGGGAATGTGGATGCGATCTTCAAAAGAGTTCTGAGTGAGTAGAAGCCGATGAGCGATTTGACGGAAGGAACGCACCCGCGAGTTTTCGAAACAATCAGCCAGGTGGTTGAGTTGGTAGCGGATAATCGGGTGCCGTTGGCGACGGAACGGCTGGTGGCACTTGTTGCGGAGTTTCCGCGCGAGGGCTTGGCGCACGCATATCTCGCTTGGGTTCTATCAACAAGCGGCCGGCATCGCGACGCGATTGAACATGGCAGAGTCGCCGTGCAGTTGTCGCCCAGGTCGGAGCGGGTTTCGCTTTTGTTCTTTCGCGTGCTTTGGAGTGCGGACGAGCGCCCGCAGGCATTGGATGAGATGCGGCGATTTGTGGCTCTGGAGGACTCGGAAGAGTACGCGCAGATCATTCTGGAGATGGAACGGGCAGGAATGTAGCGGCAGAGCATATCTTGCCGGGGAGCGAGCACGGTGGACGGCATCAATCTTACGGTCGCTTTAACCGGCGCGTCGGGCGCGGTTTTTGGCAGGGAATTGCTTCGCGCCCTCGAAGCAGACGAGCGTGTCGCCCGTGTCCACTTTGTCGCTTCAGAAAACTCGCTTCGTGTGCTGGCCGAGGAACTGGGCGTAAGCGGACGGAATGACTTGTTGGAAAAGCTGCTGGATTCTCCGCCGGCAAAAACCGTGCAGCATACGGATGCGAATATCGGCGCATGCATTGCGAGCGGGAGCTATCCCTCAAACGGGATGATTGTTCTGCCCTGCTCGATGGGAACGCTGGCGGCCATTGCCAATGGGTTGGCCAATTCCCTTGTGGCGCGCGCGGCGGACGTGACGCTGAAAGAGCGTCGACCATTGCTGCTTTGCGTGCGTGAGACCCCCTTCAACCGCATTCATCTGCGGAACATGATGCTGGCATCTGAGGCAGGCGCGGTCATTTTTCCGGTGATTCCAGCGTTCTATAACCGGCCCCAGGATTCAACTGAAATGGCAATGCAGTTTGTTTGCCGGGTGCTGGCGCACATCGGGCTGCCTCAGGCGGACGCCTATGTTTGGAAAGCGGACGAATAGTAAATCCGCATAAAAATTGAACATTTCTTATGTAATAAAGCTTGAGTTTGCGTGTAGAATCGCCGAACTACAGCCATGAGTGCAACCCAGGGAGTTCCTCGGGAAATGCGTGAGCAGAACCTTGCGGCTGAATCGGAGGGAGATCCATGGGAGACAAGAACAAGCAAAAGAAGAAGGAAGCGAACGGGAAGGAAAAAGCTCCTGTAGCGCAGCCGAATGGAGTAACTCTGGCTCCGCCGGTGGATGCCAACGTGAAGAGAATTGGCAAAGACTGCGATTACGAAAAGGAACTGAGCCGGCTGCAAGTTGAACTGGTGAAGCTTCAGGAGTGGGTGAAGCACGAGCACCTGAAAGTTGTGGTTCTGTTCGAGGGGCGCGACGCGGCCGGCAAGGGCGGCGCCATCAAGCGCATCACCGAGTCGCTTAACCCTCGTATTTGCAGGGTTGTGGCGCTGGGCACGCCGACCGAAAGGGAAAAATCTCAGTGGTATTTTCAACGCTATGTTCCTCATTTGCCCGCGGCGGGCGAGATTGTTTTGTTTGATCGCAGTTGGTACAACCGGGCGGGCGTGGAACGGGTGATGGGATTCTGCACGGACGCGCAGTACCAGGAGTTCATGATCACGTGTCCGGAGTTTGAGCGGATGCTGGTGCGGTCGGGTATCGTGTTGATTAAATACTGGTTTTCTGTGAGCGATGCGGAGCAGGAGCGGCGGTTTCAGGAGCGGATGACGAATCCGACGAAGCGGTGGAAGATCAGTCCGATGGACCTTGAATCGCGCAAGCATTGGGCGGATTACTCGCGTGCGAAGGACGAGATGTTCAACGCGACGGACCAGAAACAGGCACCGTGGTTCGTGGTGAACTCGGAAGACAAAAAGTCTGCAAGGCTCAATGTTATGAGGCACTTGCTGTCGAAGGTCCCGTACAAGGATTTGACGCCGGAGGTGCTGGAACTGCCGCCGCTGGTGAAGTCGGAGTACGTGAGGCCGCCTTACCAGGAGCAGCATTTTATCCCGGTGGTTTACAAGTAGCGACAGTTCTCAGTTCTCAGTTCGGAGTTCGCAGTTGTCAGTCTTCAAGGGGTCAAATGACCGCTCGGAGGGGTGCGCTACATAGGGTAAAGGGCTGCCTGCAAGGTTGCAAACAGGGGCAAATGGCCGCTCGGAGGGTTGCGTTTCTTCGAGACAGGAACCTACGGGGCAGCCTTTTGAGATGTTTCGGTTGCTGAGAATTGAACTAATCGAGCATTTGGGTTGCAGAGAATTAGCCACTTTTTTGGAAAATGCTCTTATTGTGCACGAACTATTGGCGTAATGCATTGATAATGCATGGGTTATTTTGATTTTGTTTGCGGTGCAACTGCGCGCGGAATTGCGCATAGCTGCCGCGGATTCCCCAACGCGATGTCTGGAGTGCGCGGTGTTGGATCGCGGCGGCCCTCCGGGGCGCCTTGGCTGTCTGCGGGGGCTGACCCAGGGTTTCGTCCGCCTCAGCGGACTTCGCCCTGGGCTATTTTCGGTTTCTCCTTCAGGGGAGAAAGGGACGACGGAAGGCTTCAATCCGAGGACTGAGGCAGAGGTCAGGGATCAGTGGGTGGGATGGGCTGATGGCTGATTTATTGTTGTAGGCAGCCCATGAAGCAGACACTGACCCGCCTCGCGCTTACGCTTCCGGTTGTCTGGCTGGTCGTATCGCTGGTGTTTCTCCTGATTCACCTGGTGCCGGGCGACCCGATTCTGCAGATCCTGGGCGAGGGCGCGTCACCGGCCGACATGACGGCGCTGCGGCACCAATACGGGCTGGACCAGCCGCTGTGGATGCAGTATCTCCACTACTGGAACGGCGTGTTGCATGGGGATCTTGGCTCGTCGATCCGGATGCACTCGACGGTGGCCAGCCTGATTGCAGCGCGCTACCCGTACACGATTGCCCTGACACTGACGGCGCTGGGGTTGGGAATCGCGCTGGCGCTGCCGGCGGGGATTCTGGCGGCAGTCTGGCGCGGACGCTGGGTGGATCAACTGCTTTCGGTAGTGAGCCTGTTTGGATTGAGTGTGCCGGGGTTGGCGCTGGGGCCGATCCTGATCCTGGTGTTCTCGATCAGACTGGGCTGGCTACCGGTGTCGGGTGCGAACTCAGGCGGAAGCGGGGCGATTGAGTGGCAATACCTGGTGCTGCCGTCGATTGCGATGGGCGCCTCGTTGGCGGCGATTCTGACACGGATGGTGCGAACGGCGATGCTGGAGGAGCTGGGGCAGGACTACATTCGCACGGCGCGGGCCAAGGGGCTTTCAGAGTACGCCGTGGTTTGCCGGCATGCGCTGCCGAACGCGCTGGCGCCGATTGTGACTGTAGTGGGTTTGCAGTTTGGCGCGCTGCTGGCGGGGGCCATTGTGACTGAGACGATCTTCAGTTGGCCGGGGCTCGGACGGCTGACGGTGAGCGCGATTTCGAACCGCGATTATGCACTGGTGCAGGGATGCCTGCTGTCGATCGGGTTGACGTATGTGCTGGTGAACCTGCTGACGGACGTGGTGAACCGGTGGGTGAATCCGAGGAGCAGGGAATAGCCACCCCAGCGACGAAGACCTGTCGCCGGTGACCCCGGCAGGGAATAGAGAGCAGGGAACAGGGAACAGGGAATAGGGAATAGGGATTCGCGCTTCGGCGCTTTGGCGTGAATCCAGGAACTGTTCTTCTGTTGCCTGGACAAGAAACCGAATGAAGGATTGAGGGACCCGATGCGGGCGATTGGCCTTTGTGGCCTCCCACTCATCGAGCAAAAACGCTCGATGAATGGGGCACAGTTTCATCCCCTTGGGTCAGCAACGCCGGTGGGAGACATTATAGAAAGGTTGAGGCGAAATGGCATTTTTCTCAACTGGGGTCCCCGGCAACATGGCTTCGTTGCCGGGGTGTAAGGAAATGCCACTTCCAGCGATCTTCAAATAGCAACAAATGAATCGAAACCGCTCTAGCTGGTGCGCTTCAGGGCGCGCTTTAGGACTATTTCCAAGGCGGCTTTGGTTTCGGCGTAGTCTTCGGGGGTTAGAGTGCCGTTGATTCGCTCGCTTTCGAGGGCGAACATCTCTTCCTTCAGCGCGTTGAGCAGGGCCGCGTTTTTGGACGCGGGCGAGGCGATGGCTGGATAGGCTGCCGAGGCTGCGTACGCTCCTGAGGATGGATAAGCTGCGGCGGAGGCATCGGCCACTGCGCCGGTTGCCGGGAAGCCTGCCGGTTTGCGGAGAAGGAAGGCTGCAGCGGCTACGAGAAGAAGGGCGAGCGCGCCCAGGATCCACCACTTGTATTTAGTGAGGGGCTCGGTGCCGCTGACTGGCGGTCCGATGCCGCCGCCGGGCTTGCCGTTGGCTTCTGTGCCTGCCGCGTCGGGTGCGGTGTTGCCATCTGGCGCTCCCGCTCCCATGCCAGCGCCGCCTGCCGGGCCGCCGGCCGCCGCGCCCTGCTGCTCGCGGGGCATGTTGCCGGTGCCGGCGATGGTGAACTCGATAGGCTTGTTGGCGGGTGCGTTCTTGATGAGCCAGGTTTGCACGCCGGGATCTTCAGGGACGGACTTGAAGGCGGTTCCGGTGCCGGGGGTGAAGGTCATGCTCTTAGGCATGAGCACGGCAACATTGTCGGCAGGCAGGGTGACTTCGGCCTTGAGGGCGACTTTTCCGGCGCTGTAGGGGACGTGATAGGCGAGCTGAAAGAGCGTGTCTTTTTCGCCGTCGTCAGGCTGGATGGGGAAGTTGAAAGCGTAATGACCTTTCGCTCCGAAGGGCTCCATTTTGACGGTGGTGGGCAGGCCGTTGGGACGCTGGCCGCCGACGCCATCTACGGTGGCATCGGGTGGCAGGTTGACCTCAAAGGAATGCGCGCTCCACTGGGTGGTGGGCGGGGTGCTGGTGTTGTGGACGAAGTAGCGCTCGGTGACCTTGAGTTGGCCGTTCTCGGTTTCGACCTCGATGACGTCGGCCTCGATGAAGACGCCCTGGACCTTGGCGGCTACATCGTATACGGACAGATCGCCGGGCGCGCTGCCCTGGGGAGCGGCGATGAAGTATTCGGCGCCCTGGTGCAGGGCGCGAATAAGCGCGGGGCCGTCGCCTTTCTTCTGCAGCGAATAATGGCCGTGGGCATCGGTGGTGGTCTTGGCGACCTCGGCCATGCCGCCCATGGGATCGACCAGCACGACGGGATCGCCTGCGGCGGGCTTACCGGTGGTCTTGTTGGTGACTGTGCCGGTGACGGTGGCGGCGTGGGCAAAGGAGCCTGCGAAGATGAGGCTTAAAGCAAACGTGCGAAAGAGAAATTGGGTCGATTTCATGGTCGTTGTTTGAATCCTATTTCTTTGCTGGTTTGAGGGAGGAGCCGAAAAGCAACCGCAGATCCTTCGACTCACCACCCCCAGGCTGAAAAACGCCTGGGGCCCCGTTCGCTCAGGATGACAGCCTTTTTAGGGTGGTCAGGATGATGGCTACTACTTGGAATCAAGCTTGCTGCAGGTGGTCGATTTCGGCCATTAACTGGGCGGCTTCGTTTTCGAGTTGAGCGCGCTGGACCTGAAAGTCTTCTTCAGGGTATTTGCCAGCGCGGTACTCGAAGTTCAGGTCTCTGAGGTTCTCGTAAAGCTGGTCTTTACGTTCCAAAAGGTAGTCGAGCCGGGTTTTCTGATGTTGGCTGGCAAAGACGTTCTCCGGCCAAAAGGTGTAAACGAGAAGCGCCAGGGTGAGGAAGACGCCTGCGAGTTCTCCTTGGGCTGTGGACATGGGTTAAAAGCCTCCTTCGCCGGTTTCGCGGCGGATTGTTTCTCTGCGCTCGCGGTCGGCGGGATCTTCATTGCCGGGTGAGGGGCCGGCGGCTTGCGCCTTGCCGATGGACAAGTTGGCCCAGCGGCGGACGAGCAGGATGGTTCCCAATAGCGCCGCCGCGAAGACGGCGAAGGGAGCGATCCAGGCTACGAGGTCGAAACCATGCGTGGTGGGAGCAGCCAGAACGACCGCGCCATATTTGCCGACGAAGGTGTCGAGGATTTCCTTGTCGGTGCTGCCGGCGGCGATGCCGGCGCGGAGTTCATTGAGTTCACCGGTGGAGCTGGTGCAGCCGACGTGGTTGCATTCGCCGAGGATCTGCGCGCAACTGCAAGTGCACATGAGGCGGTGGCTGAGGTCGTAGTAGCGTGAGCTGGCGTCGGTTGCGCCGACGGAGAAGCAGACGGCGATGGCGAGGCAAAGTGCCTGGGCGGTCTTGATCCAGAATGTGATTCCGAGGCGGCGCGCGGGGGCTAAAGCCTTCGCTAATTTTGGGGCATTTACGGCACGACTAAAGTCGTGCCCTGACGCTTCTTGCGGCTCCGCGTTGTTTATGCCGCTAGTTCTGGAGTCATGCCCTGATTCAAAGCCGAACAATTTTGCTGGTTTGGTGCGTGGCTGAAAAAATGGCATCAGTGGCCGCCTTTCAGGGCGGGTTCGGTGGGGATGGGGCGAGCGGCCGCAACGCGGAGGGACGCGGTTGCGGGACTGAGGCTGGGAACGAGGGCAAACAAGGTTCCGAAGACGAGGACGGCGAGGCCGGCCCAGATCCAGCCGACCAAGGGATTGAGGAAGGCTTTGATGATGGGCTGGTTGGTGTCGGGGTTGGTGCCTTCGTAGACGACGTAGAGATCCCACTCGAGCGTGGAGTGGATGGCGACCATGGTTTGGGGCTGCTCGCTGGCGAGGTAGACGCGCTTTTCGGGCGTCATCTGGAACAGCTTTTTGCCGCCTTTGGAGACGTCGAGGAGGGCGTATTCGGAGTTGTAATTGAGGTTGGAATCCTGGGTGAACCCGACGCATTCCAGCGTGTAGGGGCCGATGGCCATGGTGTCGTGGAGTGCCAGTTCCTTTTCAAAGTTGCGGTTGAAAGCGGCTCCGGCGAGACCGATTACAACAATGACTACACCGATGTGGATGATGTAGCCGCCATAGCGGCGGGTGTTTCTGCGGCAGAGCAACCAGGTGGAGACGATGAGGTTTTTGCCGGTTTGGCGGGAGATAACGCCGGCGCCGCGAAGGAACTCGCTGGCGATGGCGGTGAAGACACCTATGGAGAGCGAGAAGGCGACGAGGGCGAAGAAGTTGCCGTAGTCGAATGCGCCGTTTTGCCAGGGGCGGACGCCGAGGGCGAGGCAGACGATGACGGTGGCCCAGAGCGCGATGGTGGGGATGACGAAGTTGCGGCGAATGCTTTTGAAGGAGGTTGCGCGCCAGGGGAGCAGCGGGCCGACGCCCGTGAGGAAGAGCAGGAACAGGCCGATGGGGATGGCGACGCGGTTATACCAGGGCGCGCCGACGGTGACCTTGTTGCCGACGACGTATTCAGAAAGGATGGGGAAGAGCGTTCCCCAGAGGATGACGAAGCAGGCGGTGAGGAGGACGAGGTTGTTGAATAGGAAGCTGGATTCGCGGCTGACGAGCGATTCGAGATGATGCTCGGACTTGAGATGGCCGCGCTGCAGGATGTAAACGAAGATGCAGACCGCGAGCACGACTCCCATGAAGACCGTAAACCAGGTGCCGATGGAGGACTGCGCAAAGGCGTGGACGGAGGAGACGAGGCCGGCGCGGGTGAGCAGCGTGCCGAGGAGCGTTAGGAGGAAGGTGGAGAAGATGAGCCAGACGTTCCAGCTCTTCATCATGCCCTTCTTCTCCTGCATCATGACGGAGTGGAGGAAGGCGGTGCCGGTGAGCCAGGGCATGAAGCTCGCGTTCTCGACGGGGTCCCAGCCCCAGTAGCCGCCCCAGCCGAGAACGGCGTAGGCCCAGTGCATGCCGAGGAAGATGCCGGCGGTGAGAAAGAGCCAGGTGACCATGGTCCAGACGCGGGTGACTTTGATCCATTTCTCGCCGGGGTAGCGCATCATGAGCGCGCCGAGGGCGAAGGCGAAGGGGACGGAGAAGCCGACGTATCCGAGGTAGAGCATGGGGGGGTGGATGACCATCTCGGGATACTGGAGGAGGGGATTGAGGCCGTTGCCGTCGTCGGGAATGACGCCTTGGTAGAGGGCGAAGGGCGGCGCGGCGATGTTGAGGACGAGGAGGAAGAAGACCTGGATGCCGGCCAAGATGGTTCCGGCGTAGGCGTAGAGCTTGACGTCGGTTTTGTGGGTGAGGCGGAGGACGAAACCGTAGGCGGCAAGGAGCCAGGCCCAGAGGAGGAGCGAACCTTCCTGGCCGGACCAGAGAGCGGAAAACTTGTAGGCGCCGGGGAGGGCGCGGTTGGAGTGCTCCATGATGTAGGTGATGGAGAAGTCGTTGGTGAAGACGGACCAGATGAGGGCGAATGCGGCCGCGGTGACGGCGAGGAAGCCTGCGATGCCGGCGCGGCGGGCGGTGTCTGCGAGCCGTTCCGGCGAGATGGCGACCGGCTGGCCGGTAGCGATGAGTCGCAGTGCCATGGCTCCGGCGAGCAGATTGTAGGCGGCCAGCGCCAAAGCGATGAGAAGTGCGAAACTACCGAACGCTGCCATTAGGACTCCATGATGATTTTCGCATGCAGAAGCGGAGCGGGAAGCTCTGTATCTACGAGGCTATTCTCAGACCATCATAGGCCTTCGGCTTGTGATTTAGCTCACACTATGGATGGAGAGGGGATCGGCGGAAGTGTGGAGGGGAATTGAAGGGTTCAGGCAGTCAATTCTGCTCGGCTGTAGAGCATCTGACCGGCTACGTGGAGCATTTCGTCGACGGCAAAGGGGCGGGCGAGAAAACGAACCTGACCGGGGGCATAATCGCGGGCGGCGTCTGAGGAGTTTCCGAGCACCAGAATGGGGACTTTGGGGAGGCGTGAGTGAAGTTCGGCGACGAACTCGGGGCCGCCAATTCCGGGCATGTGGAGGCCGGAGATGACGAGGCCGAGATCGCCGGCAAACTGCGGCTGCTCGACCAGGCAGAGCGCTTCCGCCGCATCGGCAACGCGCTGCACATCACGGAACCGCCGTTCGAGGAGGGACTTGCGCAGAAACGCCTGGAGTGGATCGTTGTCCACCAGCAGGATAATCGGCATGGCGTCCTGAAATCTGCGCGTGCACTGGTCAGTGCCAGATCGCGGTTTGGATGGTCTTTCTTGTACATTTCGATGACACGAAAGCGTGGATGGTTGTCTGGAAAGCGTTTTCAGTTAATTGGGCGGAAAAGCAGGGTGGTTGACGGCTGTCAGCCGACGAGGAACTCTTTTTCGCGGAGCTCCTTGATGGCGTCGCGAAGCTTGGCGGCTTTCTCGAATTCGAATTTCTTGGCGGCTTCGCGCATTTCGGCTTCGAGTTTGGCAATGTAGGTGTCGACGTCGGCCTTGGACTTGAATTCTGGCAGGCCTTCGGCTGCTTCGACTTCGACGTCGCCGTACTCGGCCTTGAGGATCTGGGCGAGGCCCATATCCATGGTGTTGATGATGGACTGCGGGATGATGCCGTGCTCTTCGTTGTAGGCGGTCTGGATGGCGCGGCGGCGATCGGTTTCGTCCATGGCGCGGCGCATGGAGTCAGTGATTCTGTCGGCGTAGAGGATGGCTTTTCCCTCGAGATGGCGGGCGGCGCGGCCCATGGTCTGGATGAGGGAACCGGCGGAGCGGAGAAAACCTTCCTTGTCGGCGTCGAGAATGGCGACCAAGGAGACTTCGGGGAGGTCGAGGCCCTCGCGGAGGAGATTGATACCGATGAGGACGTCGTATTCACCCTTGCGGAGGCCGGCGAGAAGCTTGACGCGCTCGAGGGTCTCGATTTCGGAGTGCATGTAGCGGCATTTGACGCCGACCTCGGTGTAGTACCCGGCCAGATCCTCAGCCATGCGTTTGGTGAGGGTGGTGACGAGGACGCGCTCGTTGCGTTTGGCGCGGTCGCGGATTTCGGCGAGAAGGTCGTCGATCTGACCCTTGACTGGGCGGATTTCGACTTCAGGGTCAACGAGGCCGGTGGGGCGAATGACTTGCTCGACGACCACGCCGGCGGAACGCGTGAGCTCATAAGGGCCGGGCGTGGCGGACACGTAGATGGTCTGGTGAATGCGGTTCTCAAACTCTTCGAATTTGAGGGGGCGGTTGTCGCGCGCCGACGGGAGACGGAAGCCATAGTCGACGAGGTTCTGCTTGCGGCTCTGATCGCCGTACCACATGCCGTGAACCTGGGGAATGGTGGCGTGGCTTTCATCAATGAAGAGCAGGAAGTCGCGGGGGAAGTAGTCAAGGAGTGTGGGTGGCGGCTCACCGGGGAGGCGGCCGCTGAAGTGACGGGAGTAATTTTCAATGCCGTGGCAGTAGCCCATGGACTTGATCATTTCGAGATCGAAGCGGGTGCGCTGATGGATGCGCTGCGCCTCGACCATGCGGCCTTCGGACTCAAGCTGCGGGATCCACTCGTTCAGCTCTTTGACGATGGAGTCGATGGCGCCAGCCTTGCGTTCGGGCTGGACGACGTAGTGGCTCTTGGGATAGATGGGCAGGCGGGAGTACTTCTGCTTGACGGTGCCGAAGAGGGGATCGATTTGCGAGAGGGATTCGATCTCGTCACCGAAGAGCTCGATGCGGTAGGCGGTTTCGTCGTAGGTGGGAAAGACTTCGATGACGTCGCCACGAACGCGGAAGGTTCCGCGGCGGAAGTCGGTATCGTTGCGCTCGTAGAGGATTTCGACGAGACGACGGAGGATGTCTTTGCGGCTGATCTTCTGGCCTTTTTCAAGCAGCAGCAACATGCCGTAGTAGGCTTCTGGTGACCCGAGGCCGTAGATGCAGCTTACGGAGCTGACAATGATGGCATCGCGGCGCTCGAAGAGGGAGCGGGTCGCGGAGAGGCGGAGTTTGTCGAGCTCCTCATTGATGGTGGCTTCCTTCTCAATGTAGAGGTCGCCGGCGGGGATGTAGGCTTCGGGCTGGTAATAGTCGTAATAGCTGACGAAGTATTCCACGGCATTGCCGGGGAAGAACTGCTTGAACTCGTGATAAAGCTGCGCGGCGAGGGTCTTGTTATGGGCCAGAATGAGGGCGGGACGATTGGACTGCTCGATGATTTTGGCCATGGTGAAGGTTTTGCCGGAGCCGGTGACACCGAGGAGGACCTGGTGGCGTTCTCCGGCGGAGAGACCTTCCATGAGTTCAGCGATGGCGCGGGGCTGATCACCGCGGGGCTTGTATGTGGTGACGAGCTGAAAGTCCATTGAAATATTCTACATGAAGAGCGAAGAATAGGCGAATATCTAGAGGCAGGGAACAGGGAACAGGGAACAGGGAACAGGGAACAGGGAACAGGGAATAGGAGTCAACGCAACATGATTGGAACGGAGGCGGTCCCAGGTCAGAAACATGTTCACCTAAAGCTGGAATGGCCGCGGATCGGGGGCGGGCTCGGATTGGGCATTGGGCTGTTGTCGTCAACCGGCTATCTCCCACCCGTGGAACGGCGGACTCTGGCATCAGGCTTGCCAATCCCACGTCATTTGCGATGTGCCTGAGAGCTCCTCCACTTTAAACCGAGACCTCACCCAAAATTCAATTGATCTCGTTCCTGCCAACAACCGAGAAAAGTGAAGGAATTCCGATGCAGTATGCGGTAGATTGGGTCAAATGGGTTACCGACGGAGAGGATCGCCTCGAGGGCTGAAGGCGCCTTCATCGTCGCATAGATTCCCCGAAGACGTAGTGCGATTCCGCTGATATGTTGAAGGGTGATGTGAATGCCGGAACAAGCTTCGCCGAAGGTGACAGAAGGGACGTCGCTGGGGCGTTACACGATTTTAGAGTTGCTGGGTATGGGCGCCATGGGGGTGGTATACCGGGCGCGCGACGAGCGCCTTGAGCGGATTGTTGCGATCAAAGTGCTGACGCCGGGCGTGCTGGCGGGCGATGAGTCGCGAAGGCGGTTTCGCAAGGAAGCGCTGGCGCTGGCCAAGCTGAACCACGCGCATATTGCGGCAGTCTATGACGTGGGGGAGCAGGACGGCGTCGACTACCTGGTGATGGAGCTGGTGCAGGGCGAGACGCTCGCGGCACGGATCAAAGCGGGCCCGGTCCCGGCGAAAGAGGCCACATCGATCCTGCTGCAGGTCGCCGAGGCGCTGGAGGAAGCGCATGAGCAGGGCGTGATTCATCGCGACCTGAAACCGGCGAACGTGATGGTGACGCCAAAGGGAAATGCAAAGGTGCTGGACTTTGGGCTGGCAAAGTTGTTTGCTCCGAGCGACTCGGATGCGACGATGACGCTTGCTGAGACCAAAGGGATAGCGGGCACGCCGCTGTACATGTCTCCCGAACAGGTAAATGGGCAGGCGGTGGATGCGCGGACGGATCTTTGGAGCCTGGGGGTTCTGTATTACGAGGCGCTCGCGGGAAAAGCGCCGTTCGAGGGTATGAATACATTCAGCGTGCTGCGGGCGATTGCGGAGTCGCCGGTTGAGCCGGTGAGCAAGCTGAACGCAGCGGTTCCGGCGGAGGCGGCGGAGATAGTGGCGCGCTTACTCGAGAAGGATCCGGCGAAGCGCTACCAGACGGCGGCTGCAGTGGTTGGGGATGCATCGCAGGTGCTTCTGCGGATGAGCGGTTCGTTGCCGGAGATGAAGCAAGGCCGGGCGCACGTGTCGCGCTGGTATCTGATCGCGGCGGTGATTTTTGTCGCGATGCTGGTTGCTTTGGGGGTGTGGCAGTATCGGCGGCTTGCGGAACGGCGATGGGCGCTGGAGGAGGGGATCCCGCAGATTGAGAGCTTGAGAGAACAGAAGAAGCCCCTGGCTGCATTCCTGCTGACGGAGAAGGTTGAGAAGGTTCTGTCCGGCGACAATCGGGTCATGGAGATTGCAGCGGGCCAAATCATCGATGCATCCATCGTCACGGAACCGGCGGGCGCGGATGTCGAGATACAGGATTACCTGACGCCGGGAGCCGTTTGGGTGAAGCTGGGAACGACGCCGCTGAAGCATGTGCGTCTGCCGAAGGGGTACTTTCGATGGAAGATATCGAAGCAAGGTTTTCCGGAGATGTTGCAGGCCTGGGACGCGGACACAGCGATGGACTTTTCGCTGACCGACTGGCAGCAATCGCCTGCGGGCATGGTGCCCACGCCGGGTGGGGATCTGATGACTTACGAGGGCTTTCTGGGATGGATCGGGCCCTATAAGCTTCCGCCGTTTTATGTCGACCGGTTCGAGGTGACCAATCGCGAGTACCAGCAATTTGTGGACAGAGGCGGTTATGCAAAGAAGCAATACTGGCCCGCCGCGTTCACCGACGACGGGCGCAAGCTGTCCTGGGAAGAGGCGATGGTGCGGTTCCGCGACACGAGCGGGCGGCCGGGGCCGGCGACCTGGGAAGGTGGACACTATCCGGAGGGGCAAGCGGATTTTCCGGTTGCGGGCGTGAGCTGGTATGAGGCGACCGCTTATGCGGCCTCGGTGGGCAAGAGCCTGCCGGTTGTGGCGCAGAGATATCAGGTGGCGCCGCCGGATGCGGAGCAGTACATCGTGCTGGAGAGCAACATCTCCGCCAGCGGATTGGCAAAGGTGGGGGCGTACCAGGGGCTGGGGCCGTACGGAACCTATGACATGGCGGGGAACGTGCGGGAGTGGGTGGAGAACGCGACCGATCACGATCTGCGGCTGATTATCGGAGGGTCATGGCAGTCGCCGTTTTATTTGTATACGAATCCTGAAGCTTTTTCGCCCTTTGACCGATCTGCGACGAATGGATTCCGATGCGTGTTGAACAGCAAACCACTGCCGCCCGAAACCGATGCACCGGTGCACCGCATGACGAGAGACTTTGCCGCGTTCAAGCCGGTGAGCGATGAGGTCTTCAACGCGTACAGGCTGCTGTATGCGTATCCCCAGACGCCTCTGCACGAGAAGGTCGAAGGGGTTGTCAAGGAGACGGTGGACTGGTCCGAGGTGAAGGTTTCTTTCGATGCGGCTTACAACGGCGAACGCATGGCAGCCTATCTCTTCCTGCCGAAGAATGTGAAACCGCCGTTCCAGACGGTGCTGTTTTTCCCCAGCGCCCGTGTGCTGGAACTGCCACCCGACAGCAGCGCGCTTGGCGATGTGAAGTTCTTCGACTACATCCTGCAGAGTGGTCGAGCGGTGATGTATCCCGTGTATGAGGACACCTACGAGAGGCGGACGAAGAATAGCCTGCCAAGCGGGGCGCAGAGCGTGGATTTGACCAGGGACTGGTACAAAGACGCAGCGCGATCTCTTGATTATCTGGCGACACGCAAGGATATCGACAGCCGTAAGCTGGCCTATCTGGGAGTGAGCATGGGGGCAGCGGACGGCGTCATTTTATCCACTCTGCTGGAGGACCGCTTGAAGACGACCATTCTCCTGGATGGAGGATTCTTCATGGGCAAGCCTTCTGCCGGTGGAGACCAGGCGGACTTTGCGCCGCGGCTGAAGATTCCAGTGCTGATGGTCAACGGAAAGTATGACTATACGTTCCCGGTCGACAATGCGCAGAACCCTTTGTTCAAGATGTTGGCAACACCAGACGCGGACAAACGGCATGTACTGCTCGATACTCCTCACGATGTGACTGAGGACCGAGTGCATCTGCGAGCGGCCGTTTTGGACTGGCTGGACAAATATCTCGGGCGGGTGAGTGAGTAAGATTCAGTCGAAGACTCAGATAACGGCAAATCGCCAATGCGCGTTTCGAGGAGATCCAGCCTGGAAATGAACATTGGGCGGGAATGAGAAGCCGGGGGCAGACGAGAAAAATCAGCCCTCTCTCTTTATATGTTCCCATTCGACCTATCCTGCAGCGGGCTATAGGAGGACATTCAACGGGAGAGCCGGTTTTGGGGAAAGCAGGTCCGATGTATTGCGGGGAACGCTGGATCTGCTCGCACGGGCTTCATGCTTCCCACCCATTCCGCAAAGAATGCGCAATGGATGGGGCACCGACAATGGGAGCTGTTGAAAACATGTAAGTTATAGATTCTACAATCTCCTAAATCTCCAAGAACTCCATAAAGCGCACGGGAGTAGCACAAACTAGCACAAAACCTTCTTCGGGCATTGAATCGGCGCAATTCAGTAGATTTCGCTCTTGGGCGGGTTGTAGTTGGACAATTGCAGTAGCTCCAGTAGAGCTTTCCCAAAGGGTGTACCACGAGCATCCC